>Ga0163152_10000888_pt1 | contig 49392 bp, 53 predicted proteins | sample OliLakLV19MP8IB2_FD_148635 | JGI IMG/M metagenome (GOLD analysis project Ga0163152, IMG submission 148635) | Freshwater microbial mat bacterial communities from Lake Vanda, McMurdo Dry Valleys, Antarctica - Oligotrophic Lake LV.19.MP8.IB-2 | ecosystem: Environmental > Aquatic > Freshwater >... | reverse complement strand
TTTACGGCGGACAAGAAGACATTAAAGACAAAGATGTCCTATCCGAAGATCTCGGCCATTGTTCAGCCGGAACATACGCTTCCGGGCGGACGCGCTCGTTGGTTCAGATACATGTTCTCAACAAATGCGGGATAATTGAAAGGTTTTACCAATGCAAATCCGAAAAAGCAGAGGCTTGGGCAGCATCATTGAAGCGGCATTCGACAAGGCCGCGGCACCGGGCTACAGAACAATGCCGGGAACTAAGCAGAAATTCTCAGATCCTAATGCCTTGAATAATTTCGATCCGACAGGAAAGGCGCAAGCTCCGCAACGAAACAAGCCTCCTGCGCCGGCAGCAACTCCCCCTGCGGCAGCGCCAGCAGCGGCTCCAGCAACCCCAGCAGGCCCTTACGGCGCTCAGTTACAGCAGCATTGGCAGCAGTTGATGCAGCAGCATGGTACAGAGATCAACAAGATGAGTCAATGGGCGGCGCAGTTCGTCAAGCAGCCTATGGTCGCGAAAGACCCGCAACTCGCAGCCAGCCTTACTCAATTTACCCAAATTATTGCGGCGCTTCCAACCGATCCTACAAGCGTTCCGAAGTTGCAGGCGCAGATGCAGGCGTTGCACTCACAGCTTGAGAATTTTTGGGTTAAATGGCAGCAAGCCTACCAGCGCGGCGATGATTTTATGAAAAATTCAACGCAGCGATTGAAGGCGTTCGATCATTTTGTTACCAAAACGCTCAATGTTAAGGGGCTGCAAAAGGGACTAGGCCAACCGCAGGCTTAAACAAATCTCAAAGGAAGTAATGAGCCTCTGGCTGAACTCAGATTTAGCCGGAGGTTTTTATGTCCATGTATCTGCTTGGCTTCTTGGCATGTTCATACGCCCTTTACCGTTTGATCATGTCCCCCGAGCTTGAATACCACTCCTTCTGGTACAAAGTCAAAGCGCGGCTGGTCTTTACATTTGGCCATTTTCGCAAGTTGGACTTTCCGCCCTACTTTACAACTTATGGCTATGACGTTCACAAGATGACCTTCAGGGAAGCTCGCGAAGGTAGCGCCGCGTCACGTCCGGGCGACATCGGGATTCACCGAGATAGCGGATTCTTATCGAATGTGGCTATCCCCGGAGCCTTCAAGCATGCTTGGGTCGTTATTGAAGACAACGACTGCGTTGAGGCCGTTGCTGAAGGCGTACTTTGCCGCGATAATCTGGCCCCGACATATTCAGATTATGTTATTATCTTGCGTGCTATCGAAGTTACTAAGGATGAGACAGACGAGTCTGTAGCCAGAGCGATGAGTCTGATCGGATGCGAATACGATGCCAACTTCAAGTTTGATCTTGATGATGCATCAAGTAATTACTTATCGACCCGAAAAATTGCTCAAAGATTAAGCCGCGGCTTTCATCGTGCGTTCTCTTGCACAGAGACGGCTGCATTCAGTTGGTATCATTGTAAAGAGAAGCTAGGAATTGTGAGCAGTCAGCATGCGGGCCGGGAAGCGATCATCGCAGATGATTTCTTGAAGATGAACTTCGAGATCGTTTGGATGTCGTCCTCGGTAACGGTGCAGTGGGCAGAGGAAACGGGTTTACATGCCGAAGGAGTCAAGAAAATAAAAGACTATTTAGCGATCAACCCAATCCAAGACAACAAATGATTCTAAAAGCAAGTGACGCGCTACGGCGCTTAATATTTCAGGTCAAGTCTTCTGGTCCTGAAATGACAATCCATCCGGGTGCTTTCCCAGAAAAGCAGCCCGACATGTCAAATATTCCCCCTATTCCCGAATGGCTGCGAGCCATGCTGCTCGACGGTTCTGTCATGGTCGTCGATCCGCAGGAATACACAGATCTCCCACCAGAGATCAAGGCATACTTGGAGGTCCTCTCAAATTGAGCAAGAAAAAGAAACGCATCGAAGTAGCAGACGGCACTCAGCCACTCGGCTTTCGTGGCCGAAAAGAAAAGAAAGAGGACCGTTGGAAGAAGAATGTAGTCGTTAGCCCTCAGACCGATGGCCAACGCAAGTATATCGTTGAAATCAAAAGCAACGACATTACGTTCTGCTACGGCCCGGCCGGTTCCGGAAAGACTGCCGTTGCTGTCGGAATCGCTTTGCAGCACATCTGCTGTGAGCAGCCGGCATACGACAAGCTCGTTGTCATGCGCCCTGCCAAAGAGGCGTGCGACGAGCGTATCGGCTTCTTGCCCGGAGACATGGACGAGAAGATGGCTCCATGGGCCGCGCCGATTGTCGACAACATGGAAGTATTCATCGATAAGACGCAGATCAAGAACTTGATGTGGGAAAAGAAGATCGAGGTTATCCCGTTGGCTTACGCCCGCGGACGCAGCCTCAATCACTCTTTCATCATCGTAGACGAGGCCCAGAACGTCTCTCCGAAGCAGATGCTCATGATCCTGACCCGCTTGGGAAAGAACTCCAAGATGGTTATCAACGGAGATCTTGCGCAGTCTGATACTCGGGGAGCATCAGGTCTGTATGATGCGATCGCTCGCCTACAGAACGTTCCGGGGATCTCCTTCTGCGAGATGAACTGCGACGATATCGTTCGTCATCCGCTCATCGCCTCCATTCTGGAGCGGTACGTAGACGAAGAGCCGCCGGCACCTCCAACAAGAGCCTAAAAACAGGATTTCGCATGGCATTCTCCGAATGAAGTAGAGAGGGAGAATGCCATGCCAATCTGGTACAAGAATATCTTTGCTAAGTCTGACAAGCACAAAAAAGCTCTTGTCGTTGACTTTGATGGTACTATCGCCAGAGATAGCTACCCAGACATTGGTGCTCCAATGCCCGGTGTTAAGGTATCCCTCCAAAAATTACTCGACAGTGGATATGAAATCATCATCTTTTCGGCCCGCCTCAGAAAGAATGACGGCAGGCCCGACAACGTCGTCAAAGAACAGAAAAAAGACATGGAGGCGTGGCTCAAGGAATACGAGATTCCTCATACCCGGATTGATGAAGGCTATGACGGAAAGCCCCACGCAGATTACTACATAGACAACAAGGCGCTTCATTACGGCGGCAAGGACGATTGGGAATCTATCGCTCAGCATATTTTGAGCAAGGATTAAATGCCAATCATAATCGGACAGAATCTTCACCTGCCAGAGCAGCCTACGGCCGACCTTATTCCGGATGTTGTTACGGACAACGGCAAACCATTGACTTTCGCAGCGACTTATTGGACGGCGCAACTTCTGGAAGTTCCAATCGACTTCGACGCTCTTACCGAAGAGCAAAAGATTGACTATATGCACAAGTACCGCTTCGGCGGGATTCGCTGCCGCGCAGACATCAAGGATCGAACGATCCCGTTGACGAAAGAAACCTTGGATCTCCCATAATGGCGACCGTATTCATAGCGCTCGGATGTGTCTTTATCGCCATAGGAGTCTTGGTCGCCCTTTGTTGCGGACTGGCAGCGCTAATCGAAAAACTGATCATTTGGACATGGTCCGAAGACGAGGACGAATAATGGACTGGTATCGAGTTGTAGAAGCAAAAGAAATCGGCCATGGCAATACCATGGAAGGTCAGATGATGATTCAGCACCGTCAGCGCTTGGCGAAGGAGATCTCTACTCTTCGTATGGCTGCTTCGACCGGCGGCCCTGACAACGTCCTTCCCAGATGGAGAGGAGATGTTCGTCAAAGGATATTCCTTCTTCCAGCAGTTGCCAAGATCGAAGGGATGAGCATGTTTGAGATCCAACAGGTTTCCGAGTCCGTCGACGCCATCAAACAGACCATGGAGCATTACAGCGCCAGCAGATTCAAGGAGATCATAGGCAATGCCGATAATTCAGGGAAACGGATCTCCAACTAACGACCCGTATGGGCGGACATTCTTTTCGCGCCGGCTTTTCGTTACCGACAAGGACGGAGTCGAACATGAGATCATCCATCCGGATGATCTTCTCAATATCATCGCCCAAATGACTCCAGAACAGAAAAAAGATTGGGAAACGCGATATCGATTCGCACCTGTCCAAAATGGAACAGGCAATCCCTACTACACAGGAAGCCAATACGACAGATGATGAACAGAGCGATGAGAGAAACTGGGTCCCCGACTAAGAATCAGGAACTCAGCATTGAATACAAGGGAAGGGTCTATGCGATCTGTAACGACGATCAAATGGCCTACGTCCTTTTGGTCGAGAAAGAACGTCTAGTAATGGAAGATAACGACCGCGTCTACCGTAAAGAAAAAAAGAACATGACCGATGAAGAGTTAAAAGCGAAGCTACTCGCCTTCTCCGATACGTGCGGCTACGCGACTTTAGCAATGGTCCTCGCGAAGATGACTCCCGCAGAGCAAGAAGAGTGGAAAAACAAATATCGATTTACCCCGATTACTAAGTGTAAGCGATAGAGGAAACAGCGCCGCTAAGGCGAATGTGACGATATGGAAACATTAACAAAACTTGGCGAGCGACCCATGACTGTCGATGAATTGTCGATGCTCGGGGATAAGGCTTTTGCCTTGAAATTGGCAGATCACGGAGGCAAGTCAGTTTATGCCTTAGGCTCAGCCTTGATTGAGGGAAGAGATCCGAATCTGAAATTCATCCGCCAAGCATTGACCCAACTAGAAAAAGCATCGTCAGATCCGAAAATCGGAGCCGGCGACAGAATCGAAATGCGGAATATCGCGGCAGAACTCAAGGCCAGATTTCCTCAAATTGGAGACAAGATGATGACAGAAGCTCAGATGACTTCTTGGGTTCGTAAGAACTGCAAGTTCGCCAGCAAGAAGACCGCGGGGATTATTCAATTCCTGTCTCCAGAAGACTTAGCATCGCCTCAGACCGCACTTCCAGCTATGGAACGCGCCTACAAGCAGCAGAAGCAGTTGGGGCCAATTACGCAGCAAGAGGTTCAAATGGACCTCAAGGCTGTCGGAGAGAAAATGGGACTGACCGGCGGAGAGCTTGCCATGGACAAGAATGTCCAGCGCATGATGATGGCTATCAAGCCTGAACTTTCTACTGGACCTCAGAACCTGAACCAGCCTCCTCAAGCAGCAATGCCGGCCCCAGCCGCCCCTGTAGCACCGGGCATGCCGATGGCAAAGAAGCCGAACCTCATCAGAGACCCGGCAGAAGATTTCTTCGCAAAGAACAGGAAGCCGAAGGTCTAAGACGCCTATAAAGTATTGTACGAAAAGGTCTTTCGATTCATGTCGAAAGACCTTTTTCATTATCGGTAGACACTGAATTCTAACACTTTTCATTACACGTATAATCAAGGAATGAGAACGGTAGCGCATGCCATTTATTGGAAGCTCCATACTGCCTATTTGAAGAATGAACGCAAGGCTGCGGACATGTTTTTGGGTATGCTTGAGGACGAAGGGAAGAGCGTTTCGATCCTAGACGAAATTGGTCCGATCCATTACTCCCGTTTCGAATTGATCCAAGCGAACGTCAAGAACAAGAGCTACGGAAGACTGTACGGCTATGGCTTCGAAACGCCTTACGTAGATCCTGTAGCTTGCAAGGAAAGTAGTGGAGAGGAGGCCGAATTTCACCAAAAATTGATAATGAAGGAAGGTCGGAAACATCTTTATGGATGTCTCGGATTGAAGCCTGAGACAGGCATGATCCACGAGGTCGATATGGCCCCTTACGGCCGCTGCGATTTCGTAATCCGCGAAGGACGGACTTGGTATGTCGTCGAAGTAAAGATGGGAGAGGCTAAGTCTGCGGTTGTTTCGCAAATCGACAAATACAGGCTTGCTGCCGAACTCGATATGAACATGGGAATGCACGACAGCGTTGTTGCCGTCGTCGTCGCCGAGACCTTTACTCCGTATGTAGCCGGCGAACTGTCCAGATTATCCGTTTTAATGATCAAGCACGGCGGAACACCTGACAGCCTGACCAGAGTTGACCGACATGAATTGGATGAAAAATGAAAAAGATCCTATCGAAAATAGCTCTATTTTTTAGATGCATCGCGGACTTCCTCGACGGCTCTACAAAGCCGGCCCATCCGCTCCCGTCCCCTGTAATAGATCCAAGTGACAATAAACGAATGAGGCTTCGCACTCTTCTTTCAAGAGCCGACCTCGCTGCTGATGAACAAGAAGAACTCTCAAAACTTGTTTCCGGATTGGAGGGGGATATCGTCTTTCTCGATCCTCCTCTCCACCCAGCGGCGAAGGAGGAACTTTAGCATGGCATGGATGATTCAAAGCAACTCAGAAGGTCCGGTAATCATAGCAGATATCGGTTTAACCTTTACTGCCCGTCAAATCAAAAACGTTGATCTCATCGGCCGGCATAATGCCGAGCAATCGAACGAACTCAAATTGATGATTCAGAAGGGTTTCCTCAAGGAGATCCGCAAGGACGCCAACGAGCAGGCTGGCGTTGATGCCAACGTCGTGCAGCAATTGCAGGACTCGGCCGCCAAGGCTCAAGAACATGCTTTTGCCGCGGCAGAGGTTGCCGCAGAGCAGACGGTAAAGATCCAGAATCTTGAGGTTCAGAACAATGACCTTAAGAAGCAAAACGAAGAACTCAATACCAAGATGGATGTAGTTCTTGAAGAAGTCAGATCCTTCGCAACGCAGTTCCCCTTGCAGGTCAAGGTCATCGCGGAAGCCATGCGTAACGCCAAGGCGGAGCAGGGACAGATCGCGGCAGTAAGGGCTGTTTTGCCTGATTCAGGCGATTCAGAACAGGAAATTAAGGTACAGGAGAAGATCCTCGCCCTGAAGGAAAAGAAGCTCGAAAAGAACATCAAGAGCATGGGTTCAACGATCTCTAAATCCGCTACTGAGGCGAAAGAGTCACTGGACGCCCTTGATCAGTTAGGCATCTAAGAATGCCGTATAATGATAATGGAGAGTGCTGTTATGGCTATAGTGATTAGTGCAGAAAACAAAGAACTTCAGGCCGAAGAGATCAGGCAATTGACCGGAGGGAATCAAAGGGATTCGTTCCCTACCCTTGCTGGAAGGCTACTTTTCGTCAAGGTAGGATCTGATGATCGCCCAGCTACTCCGGCAGACATCAAGGATATGGAAGTTCTTGTCGCTCGCGCGGTTATTGTAACGCATCACGCATTGACTACTGAAATTATTTAAATGGAGAACTGAATATGTCGGACGTATACGCAGCAGGACTTGATATTGGAACCATGTTTCTTCAATCAGCCCGAGATGACGGTAAGGGCGGCATCGTCATGACAGAAGTCAGGGATTGCTACCGCGAGATTGACTACGCCGAGGAGTTCGAGGATCAGTTAAAATCCCAAGGCGCTCATTACGTTAAGGAAGGTCAGAAGCTCTACATTCTCGGGAACCAAGCCTACATTCAAGCAGGCATGGCCGAGGTTGGGGCCAGCATCCACGGAGATAAGGAAATCCTCCAGCGTCCGATGAAGGATGGAATCCTGAACCCAGAATCTCCGAAGATTGCCTTGACCATCCTGCGTGAGCTAGAGAAAGCCTGTCTTGAGAAGGATGTCGGGCCAGCGCGCGAAGGAGAGATTCTTTATTTCTCTATCCCCGCGAATCCTATTGACAGTACCATCAACAATACTTTCCACTCGAAAATGGCTGAGCGATATCTCAATGGCCTTGGCTACGATGCCCGGCCGCTGGGCGAAGGCTTGGCAGTCATCTTCGCAGAGAATCCAAAAATGCATACCCCAGAGGGCGATATTCCGATGACCGGAATCGGCATCTCGATGGGTGCGGGCATGGTTAACTTCTGCCTTGCGGAACGGGGCATGCCTCAAGACGAATTCTCAGTAGCGCGCAGCGGCGATTGGATCGATACGCAGGTCTCAAAAATGACCGGCCAGCCCAAGACCAAAGTCATGCGGGTAAAAGAAAAAAAGCTCGACTTCAACAAGATCGACGAGAACGACGACGTTATCCTTGCATTGGAGTGCTACTACGAAGACTTGGTCAATTACGTCTTCAAGGAATGCTTCGCCAAGCGCTTTAAAGGCAATAAGGGCGGCATTGAACATCCGATCGACATTATCCTGAGCGGCGGAACTGCAAGTCCTCCGGGATTCGACAAAAAGGTCAAGAAGATGCTCTCCAGAATGGATCTGCCGTTCGAGATCGGAGACATTAAGCTGGCCGGCGGCGGAGATGTCAAGAAATTGCTCCAGACCGTTGCCCGCGGTTGCTATGTTCGCGCAAAGAACGCAGCAAAGAAGACGGCAAACGCCAAGGAGGCACTCGATGCCTAATATGGATGCGGTTCCAAATTCATGGGACCTGCCTGCTTATCATCGCCAACCGAGACCTGTCGTTACTACTGGCGGCGGGTCCTTGACAGATACAAACAAGATTGCCCAAACCGAATGGCAATATACCGAGGCACACTACTATACCGAAGAGGCCGCTAAGGCGCGCATGGCCGACATGGCTGCGTACATTAAGCGCGCACTTAAAAATGAAATAAAGAATACAGAACCAAAGACGTCCAAGTCTGCTCCCGAAAAGCTCTCCGAACCTCTTTTGCCGGCTGATAATCAGCCCGGTGACGGCTCTCGTTGGGACGAACTCTAAAGGGTCAAAAGCCCCCTCTGTTGAATAGACCTGTAGAAGGCAAATTACAGGCGCAGGGGGATTCGGTCGATGGGATATTCAACAAGGGCAGAACTCATTCAGGCATTGGCCAATGCCCTGACTCAAGGTAATCCTCAATCTCCGGGTGCTGTTTTCGACATGACGACTGTCGGAAATATGGTCTCGGATACCGTAAGCGATTCCCAAGTTTTTCAATACATCAAATGGGCCGACGAGAACATCGACGGCAGCGTTTCGTCTATCTATCAGGTGCCTCTTGTTCGCGTCAACTATGGTTCCTATGCAATTGGGGCTGACATTACCGCGGGCGATTCATCAATTCTTCTTTTGGACGCAACCAGATTCACTGAGGAAGACGTCGTATTGATCCGCGATTCTGCGACCGGCCTTTACCAGCAGGTTACGATAAGCGCCATCCCCAACGATAATACTCTTACGACAGCAGATCCGGTAACGAGCAGCTACCCTGCCTTGACGACTAAGATCGAGCGCATTCGCTACCCAGATCCAATCCCGAAGATGAGCGCGCGACTCGCTGCGGCATATTTGTACGACAAGCACTTCGCGGCTCAAGTTGAAGGCAACGAATCTGACTACGGCAAATACCTCCGCAAATTGGTCTATCAAGACATGAACGGGATCTTGGCTGGAACAATCCGCCTTCTGATTCCCGACGCTGGCATGTACGTTGGCCGGCGTTACTACAACCATGCCTTAGACGACGTTCAAGGCACTCGCGCCAAGCCGGGCGATGAATGGTTCAAGGTGGGCTAAGCAATGGCCGAAGATCCATTCAAACGCATTATAGAAGATCTTGATGAAATTGCGGCCATGATCGAAAAAGTAGATCTTTACTTGATCGATCCTTCTTTAGAAAGCAAAGACGCGATTGCGCAGGCTTCGGCCGCCGCCGGCATCGACCTCGACAGTGAAGCATTGCCTGTTGACAAGCTCTTTGCAACGATTGAGGAAGCAGCAGAAGAAGATAAGACCGTCACAAAGTTCGAGCAAGCATTGGAAAAGAAGATAACGGAAATGCTAGAAAATGAATAAAATCCTTCCAGCTATAAGAACTCTTTTGATGGACCATCTGGCAATGACAGAAGTGCTCCTGATGAACGTTCCCATTGGCGGAACTCTTGTCGTCATTGGAAACACCAGCAGGTTTAGGATTGGCGACCAGATCGCATTCTTGTCGAATACGCTTCGCCAAGGAGAGTTCGTTACGATCAGTGACATCCCAGACTACAATACCATTGTCCTTAGTACCGGATCTCTGCATGGATGGACAATAGCTCAAGGATCGTACATTACAAAATGCGTTAATAACGAATTCATCAAGGGAATATATATCGGTGACATCAAGATGATCCCTGCGTTCCCGGCGATAACCATCGATGTCGAGTCCGAAAGCAACGAATGGCTTACCTTGCGCCAAACAAGCCATGAGTACAAGTTCAGGATCAGAGCCTACGTCCTTCAAGACAATTTCGAAACTACGAACTTGAGACTCCTAACTCTTGCGACCCAAATCAGGGAGATCTTGCTGGATCATATCCGGCCGATCATCGACGGGGTTAGTTTTCCTTTGACCGCGGATCTGCCGGCTGGACAAACCATTGTCAATGTATCGAATACAAGCCAGTTCAGGGTTGGCGGCCCGGTATTCCTGCGGGATGCGCATCCTCGACCAGCGCAGCAAGAGTCCTACGTCAAGTCGATCATCGATTCTACTTCTCTTGAAATCAACATTTTCGCAGAGAACGATTACTTGATGTCGCGCGAGGCTGAGATCATCTTAGTCAATAGGTTGCTGTATGATACACGTCCAGAGTCAATAAATTATGGAGTGGTCAATAAAGGCGGAACCTTTTGTAGGGCAGCGGAGATTTCTTGGTTCGCCAAGGAGATGAAAATTCGAGAAGGAAACATAAACACATAGTGAGACACAATGAAAATTTTAACTATATCTGATTCACCAAATCTCTTTTCGGGCTTGGCGCGGGTCCATCGAAATGTCATTGATGTACTAACCGAGAACGGACATCAAGTACTTCCCTGCGTCTGGTACGGCTACGACAATGAAACCCTTCAGCTTATCCAAGCCAAGAAGATCAAACCGCCAGCTATCTATTACCAATCCGGCGATACGCCAGTTCAAATGCTTACTCTCTACAAGCGCAAGCGCGACTCTGATGTTGCTGCGCTTTACGAGATCATCAAGATGGCCAAGCCGGACGTCGTCTGCACCATTGGCGACTACTGGGACTTCTACTATATGCAGGCCCTCAAGATCAAAACCGATTTCTCATTCAAATGGCTCGCCTATCTGACTATCGAAACAGACGAGATAAATGAAAAACTCAAACCTCTTTTCAGATATGCGGACGCGATCGTCGTCCCGACCAGATACGGAAAGAATGTTCTTGAGTCAGAAACTAATAAGAAAATTCATTTGGTTCCTTACGGTGTCGGGAGTGCTTTCGGTCGCAAAAGCGATACAGATCGAAAGGAGCTTCGCGAAGAACGCGATTGCGACGATAAGATCCGTTTCATTACAGTTGCCCAAAATACATCAAGAAAATCTTTGCCTACGTTGATGCAGGCCGTCAGAATTATCTGCCACAGAGATCCTGACAGAAAGATGCAATTCTACATTCATTCAAATCTGGATGGACTCGATGCTCAGGAAAGCTCCTTATTCGATCTGCGTAGTATCGCTAAGAAGTTGGGAGTTGAGGATTGGTTTGTCTTTCCTGAAGATTGTACTTCTCTTTTTGCCGCCCCAAGCGACGAAAGTCTCAGCAATGAGTACAACTCTGCCGATTTCTTTATAACTCCTTCTGTTTGCGAGGGTTTCGGGCTTCCAATAGTCGAGGCTATGGCGTGCGGACTTCCTGTTTTGGCGAATGCCTTCTCCTGTATGCCTGACCATCTGGGGCCTATGGCCGGAGACGGACAGTTCGGCCGCGCCGAGAGGGGCTGGGCTGTAGCAAATCGCACGGAGATCATCCCGCCAGACCATATTATCAAGGTTGTCAAGCCGGATGCTCTGGCTCAGGCGATCTGGGAGATGGTCCAATTGAAGAAGGATGAGAACGGCCGCCAGATTTTGAAGACCATGTCTGAAAATTGCATGAGATACGCAAAGGAACAAACATGGGGAAATATGAAGAGAGGACTATATCAGGTTTTCGAGGAGGTTGCCGGGCCTGTCTCGCTTCCGGTAGAGGTAATCGGATGAGACAAAGGAACGTGCGACCCGCGGCTGAATAGTAAAAAGGAAGCCTTAAAGGCTTCGTAGTATATAGCCGCAGGACAGTACAGGATTACATAGGGGGCAAGTCGATGCCAATTGCAAATACGCCGCTGACGAAGACCGAATTCGAATTTCTTCAGCAGAATATCACGGATCAGATTGATACAGTAACGGAAGCGGGCCTCATCGCTCAGTCCGGCTTGCACTACGTCGTACTGCTTCAGGTCGACGCTCCGGAAGTCGACTTGGTGAATCCATTCTTCTTCCAGCTTCAGCGAACGGAACAGTTGGCCGCAACGACGAACTGGATTCCAGCAGTTTCTTCCTTGAATTCGCACGCTGTTACCCGCGGCGCGAGCGCAACAGGAACCCTTTCCGAACGCCTCAACGAATATCTTGAGAACGGCGGGAATAGGATCTTGGTTTCTCAAACCTACGCGAATCTTTCGGCTGTTGCAGGATACATCATCGATCCTTGCAATATTGATCCGGGAACAGCCGGCTCTTGTTTGCCGGGCATTACCAGTGACCTTGTAGCCGCCGGCAGCGTCAGCGCTCCGTTCAGCTACTTCATTACGGCTGTAGGTACTCCGACGATGGTATACAGCATTACTTTGCCGGTCGGCTTGACTGCTCTTTCGGTAAACTCAAGCACCGGAAAAATTACAGGAACGCCTGTTGGTTCTTTGGGCGCATACAACATCACCATTACGGCTACGAATTCCGTTGGTGCTGCTTCGAAGACCTTGGTCTTCACGTTGTCGGCGTAATAGCGAGGAGAAATGGCTTGCAGAAGCGCAATACCGGGGATCTTGACCGACGCGGAGTTCTTGCAACAGCAAGCTCTTTTGGGGTCAGGCTACGCTTATCTTGTTCAGGTAGAAGCCCTAGTTTACTCCGGATTGCATCTGGTAGTTTTATCGACGGACCCAGAAGTAGAAGTAGCGTTGTTACAACCGTATGTGAGCAATCTCGATACGGTAGATCATTTGAAGACCGCAACTCTATTGAGACAGGCGACGGAAGCACTAGAGAGACATATTACAGATATAAGTGGACAGACCTTTAATGACTATCTGTATACGCATGGGATAAAGGTCAGTCAAGATTTCGCATCATTGTCGGCGGCTCTTGGACATGCGATAAGCCCGCTCAATATAGCGTAGCGTAGGATTACGGGAGGCTAACTCAATGGCAGGTTCAACGCCCGGCCCAGCAACAATGGGCTTTATTGGTGCAATCAAGATTGGTAATCTGTCGACCGTGCGGGCAACTCGCGGTTCTCTGACTGCCAAGCAGGCTATCAGCCACCCTGACGTTATTGACGGCGGAGTAGACTGGACACTTTATCAGCTTGCAGGAATCGAAATCGACGGAGACGTTGAAATCCCTGTTGTTGGCGGAGGTTTCCCAGCACAGCTTTTGGCCCTTTTGACCAGAAATGTCACCGGCGACGGTCAGATGACCAATCCGACAGACATCCAAATCGGATACGGCAAACAGCTTGTCAGGATTTTCAAGGACTGCTACATCAATACCATCGAAATGCGCGCTACAGCAGGCGAGAGACTCGATGCAACTGCTAACTTTTGGGGAACCCGATTCGATACAAGCGGCGGTAGCCTTGGCAATTCTGGCGACGGTGTCAAGCGCGTTCTGAGTTGGGCAGACATCTCGATCAGCGGACCTTCGGTCGTCTCTTGCGACATCCGAGCATTCTCATTTACCGTCAACAACAATTTGAGTCGCAACTATACTTTTTGTAACAAGCCCGGCATTGAAGGCTTCTTCCCGAACAACATCTCGGCTGGAAAGCGCAACGTCAGCGGAAATATCGAATTTCAAGGACCGGCTCCTACAGAGGATCTCGCATTCGCGAATTCAAATACGACATCCCCGAACGGCGGCACTCTGACCGTAGCAACGACTGACGGTCTCTCTGTTGCCTTCAAGAACATTACGTATGAATTCCAGAATATCGAAGCCCAGCCCGGCCTGATTACCTCAACTGTCAATTGGTATGCTCATGCTCCAGCCGGCGACGAAGCAATCGTATTCTAAGCCCTCCAATCAGCCCTAAAGCGGGGCGGACCCTGTCCGCCCCGCTTCTTCAATACCCCTCCTGTATAATCCAACCTGTGCGATCCACGTTATAAAACGTTTCAGTTATCTGAGGAGATAAACATGCCCCTATTGATTTCTACAAAGCTGTTTCCTATTGATTTAAAATATGCCGAAGTACGATTTAAAAACGGCATGGATGGAGTCATCGTCCTTGATGACAAGGAGGCCGAGAAGAAGTACGAAGGTCGGATAAAGGAACTCCATACTCAATGGGTTATGCCCGGATGGAAAGAGCATATTGAAGTTATTCGAGATTCAATGATTTGGGATGAATTCAAAGGCGAGCGTATGATGGATTACCGCCTCTACCGTTGCAAGATCCTTGAAAACTACCTGAAGGCTTGGGACATCATGGAAGCCGATGGAACAACGGCTGTTCCATGCAATAAGGACAACATCGGCAGGCTGGATCACAACATTGCCCACGCGCTGCAAGATCTCTTCGTAGATCGCACCGTACCTACCGAGGACGAACTAAAAAACTAGCATTCCTGTCCCACAAATACTACAAGGGCAGAATCGCGAAAAATGACTTTCCCCCAAGCATTTGCATCGAGATCGCGCTCTGGGACAGGTTTCACGGATGGGGACCAGCAGATACGGCAGACATGGACCTGCGTAAGATGAGAGAAATATTTGTCGTCTTAGAACAGCAGAGAGTTTCCAGAGACGCCATCGAGAATCTTGGCCCGCCAAGCCAAGAGAAATTCCAACAATTGATGAAGGATAGAACCATCGATATTGAGCAAAGAAGGAAGTAGGGGACGATATGTCTCTCCTGCCTGACTTTGCATTCACTACATGAGAGGAAATTACTATGTTGCTTGTTTCTAGGAATGATGTTTTTGACATCCAAGTTAACTATTTGGAAAACGAAGAAGCTCTATCGTTCTACGAACCAGATGGAGACCCGATGCCAGATGGCATTAAGACGGTTAAGTTCATATTCAGAAAGCCAAATTGGACAGATACGAAGACTATAAGCTCTGCGGCTTGTCAAATCGACCCATTCAATGGAAAAACAATTATTGATCCATTCAAGTACATGGATCAGAAATTTAAAACGTTGTTGAAGGATTGGACTCTCTTTGACGAGGACGGTATCAGTAAGCTACCGATTACCTACAACAATATCGATCTTCTCAGGCCAGAGCTTGTACAGTACGTCTTTTCAAAAGTCGAAGAAAAGTTGAATGGAACCGTAATTACTCCATTAGATATTCCGAAGGTAGACCCGAAGGTAATAGAAGGTTAATAATCGATGGCTAAGGTCCATATACAATCCAATCTAACGAAGTTCGCTGCTGAACTTAAGACGGTATCTGCACAATTAGCTGCTGGGACTATTGGCGTTGATAAGTACCTTAGCAAGTTTGCCAAGTTAAATAAAGAGTTTAATAAGAACTCGACTGACGTAAATAAACTTGCTAAAGACATAGGGAAAGTCTCCCAAGAAATTTTGGATCTTGAGAGCAAGCTTACTAAAGGTCAGGGGATGCTTAGACTTCAGTCTAACATGCGTTCCTTGACATCCGAAATGGAGTCTCAAAAGACAAGCAGCCAGAAACTTTCAGAGGGAATAGGAAAGCTCGGCGGCGCGATGAGCGGCCTTGGCGGAACCGCGACGAAATTAGCAGGCATAATTGGTATAAGCCTGACGATGGATACTATGGCCAAGTCCGCGGCCAGCTATGGAAAGACGTTGTTTGATCTGAGTCAGACTGCGAAGACAAGCGGTGCTGATTTTGGGAAGCTGAAGAAAGCCGTCGAAGATATCAGTAAAACGACAACTCTTTCTAAGCAGGAGTCTGCCAAACTCGTCTTGTCTTGGCAGAAGGGAATAGATGGAACAAAACGATCTGCTGATGAAATAACAAAATTTACCAAGGCAATGTCGCTGACCGGACAGTCATACGAAGAGATCCAGTCGCAAGCCAACGATTTGATGAAGATTCAGAACGATGGAATCGACGTTATCTCTAAGTTGAATTCATCTTACCAAGACAAGGCTGCGGTCGAAGGATATATCGATACGTTGATCAGCGCCGGTCAGATCTCAACAGCGACAGGTCAAAGCCTTAGTCTTCTCGCCGACAAAATGAGAGAAGGCAGCAATTCGGCCGATGATCAACAATTTGTCGGCTTTCATACAGCGTTGATTATGCTTCAAAAAGCTGGAACAGAGCTTGCTTTAACATTCGGCGAGCGACTTGCTCCTATGATGATGAAATTGGTAGGCGTAGCTACAGATGTTACTCAATTTCTTGCGACCGCTCCTAACTGGGCAATCTACGCAGGCGTAGCTGTTCCTGCTATTGGAGCGATTTTAACTGCTCTTGCTGCTCTTGCTCCATTAGTTGCTCCATTAGTCGCGGTTGTTGGCGGGCCACTTTTGCTCTTGGGCGCCGGGCTTGCCGGCGTTGGAGGATACATGTACAAGTTGCACAATGATACCATGAGCGCCAATGACTCTGTCGCAACTTTAGCCAAAACGACGGAAGACGCCAAGAAAAGGATGGCGGCTTCTGGTAATCAGATCAGTGGATTCGAAGTAGAAGAGAGCGAGATTGCCGCTTTGAAGGCAAAGCAGGCGGCTAATGTTGTAGCAAAAGCATACAGCAGTACCTTGGCGGCTGAGATCGATGCTAAGCAGAAAGAATTGACTGAGAGAATGCAGGCGGCGTTTGCGAAGAATATTGCCGATGGCAAGAAAGGCCCCGGAACTGGAGTTATCCAGGATAAGTCCGGCGAGAAAGTATTAGATACCGCCAGCAAAATCAGACAAGAATTGGCAAAGCAAAGCAAAGAAGCTGAAGCCTTGGCGAAGCTGATCGATATGCAGGCAGGTGCCGAGCAGAAGAGAATGAATTTTCTTTTGCAATACAAAAATGACATCAAAGGAGTTGAACAATCTGCGGATGCCATAACCGCTTTGTACGGTCGACAGCTTGATCAATTAAAAAATCTCTTGGCGGTTACTGAAGAGCAAGAGAAGTTAGGCGGCGAATCGGCAGTCGCGGCGCAACAAAAGAAAGTCCAAATCTTAGGCCAGATCGCTGATATCGAAAGCAAGTCTGTTGATATTGGCGTAGCCAAGATTAACTCAAGCAAAACCGAAATTGAAAACAGAGAAAAACAGCTTGGACTTTTAGAAGCTGAGATGAATCTTCAAAAGTCTATTTTTACCGGCCTTGGCCCACAGCTAGATACGCTCTCCAAGATGAATGACGAATTAGAGGGGATCATTCGACTTGAGCAAAATGCAGCTAACGAAGCCAAGAAGAAGTTCGATGAGACCGGAATGAATTCATACATGCAGCAGTATTTGGATCATCAATCCAAAGCTACTCAAGCTGCTCAAAAGCAGATAGATCTTACCAAGAATCTACGTGAAGGATATCTCGACGCCATGGGCGCGTTTACTAATGTTACAGGCTCTATGGCCAAGATCATTACGACGCAGCAGATGGGCGTGGGAGAAATGTTGAGAACCGTAGGCCAGTCAGGAAGCCTTAGAGGCGGCGGTATCGGCGGCGGCTTGACCAATCCGTATGCCAAGTTCAAGCAAGGCGGCCAGTTGGAAACAGGCAGCCGCGCAGAGCTTGATAATCTCATGGATAAGAGAGGCATCGGAAAAGGAAAGCCGATGGTTACCGCGGCTACCGCGATGTCTGGAATGAGTCAAGGCCAGAAAGACGCGCTTACGAGCGGAACTGAAAAAACAGGCATCAATACAGGAGGAAGCAAAGCACCTTCAACTCCGAATATGATTACTAATGCTGGCGGGTCTGGCCCAAATCCAAATGTATCAGCCAATGCATCTGCCGCTGGCGGGTCTGGCCCAAATCCAAATGTATCAGCCAATGCATCTGCCGCTGGCGATCCGATGGTTTTGCTAAATCAGAACATGTCCAAATACGTTGCTGAAGGTATCAAGATGGCTGGCGGTATGGGCGGCCAAAAGCCTATCAAGAAAGGCTATAGCCCCTCTTTTGAAAAGGCCAAGACAGATCCAGCCAGCCCGTTCTATGATCCAGATTTCGCGAAGAATCACGGAACTACAACGGGTAGCTCTGCTGGCGCTGCCGGTGACAAGGGAACAGCAGGTCCCGCTGGAACAGCCGGCTCTGATGATGCAAAGGCGAAGGATGTATCTGAAGGAGGCAAACCGCCGGCAGACTTCATCAAAGAACATGATGCGGCCAAGGCTGACTACGATCAGCAACATAAGGAGAACATCGCTAGAGAAGAGGCCGAGCGTAGAGCGATCGCTCTAAGCCTCAGAAACAATCCTGTTAAATTCCAATCGAATGTCGGTATCGGAGACTCCGGTTACAGAGGCGGGGTCGCAGGCGGCGGCAAAGGTAGAGGTGTCAAGGGCGGCGCTGGCGCTAAAGGAACAAAAGGTCGCTCGGGAGAGATGGATACCGAAGGGTTGGCTGAGGCATCACGAATCAACTCCCTGACCAACGACCGTAAGAAATACTTGTCCGATGTCGGAGAGCAGATTAAAGGCAAGGGAGAGCGGGGGCAATACGACTATAAGAGCCGGGTGGCGGGCCAACAACAGGCCCTCTTCAAAAAGTATCAGCAAATGGGCGGCAAGGACATGAGTTCGACCGGCGGTGTTTTCCAAGCCATGAAGAACAGCGGCAAACAAGAGTCAAAAGTCATGGGTAATGCCATGAGCGACTACGACAAGAAGCAGTACGGCATGGACGATATGAAGAAGATCGCTACAAACACTCAAAAGAGTGCCAAAGAGGCGGAAAAGACAAATAAGACCATGGACAAAGCTCGCGAAGAGAATCGGCAGCAAGCCTCTGATTCTAGGTCGGAAGCAGCATCCATGGCCTCCAATTTCCAAGGTATGGGAGGCGCAAATCCAACTGACTTCGGTATGGGCGCGGCACTGGGTATGGGAAGCGGAGACAATTTCGGTGCGGGAATGTTCGGAATGGCTGATGGCGGAACTGTTCCGGGCGTCGGAACCGGGGATACTCAACCGGCGATGTTGACTCCGGGAGAGACCGTAATAAAGAAAGATGTATCTCGCAAGTTTGGCCCTCTTCTAAGTGCTTTGAATAAGAACAAGTACGCGATGGGAGGCGTTGTCGGATCGGCCCCATTGGGCGGAGCTATGATGGGCGGAGGCGGCGCTCCAAGCATCTCTTTGAACGTTCGCGGAGACAGTATCGACAAGATCATGAAGAGTGTTACCAATCAGTTATCGACGCAGTTGAATCGAATGATGGCTCCTCATGGAAGTACCGGCCGACAGTTTGAATTGAGTCAGTAAACCATGGCAGATACTCCGGGCGCAGGCGGCGTTTATCAAAGTTTGGCTCCGCTGTTCGAGCGGGGTTACAAAGTCGTCATCAGAGTTCCCAAGACGGCTCAGAAACAGCCGGCAGATCCACCAGCCTTTTCAGACCCCCGCGGAATCCTGCCAGCTAGTCTTGTACCGGGATCTCAAATCTCGTATCAGATCATCGATCAAGTTTCCGAGCTTGCCGTAGTCAATAATTTCGAAGCTGCATCTGGCAACATCAGTCTTGGATTTCAGCTTATCGGACAAGTTACGGTGAATTCAAAATCGACGATTTCATTGATTTGTTTCGAGGGGAGGGACGTCATAGATCTATCTACTGAGAAGTTGAAATTAGAAAATGGCGGTCTAAGGGTTCCTGACAAGGTCTTTCTTCCTATTTATGCCGGCGGAAAATTCATAGGCCCTGATGACGATTTTGGACGCAAGACATCGCTCGAATACATCAAACGTAGCGACGGCAACGTAGTCACAGGCATAATACCTTCAGAGAATCCACCACTTGACTCTCTATCTCATACCGATGGTATTTTTCCGACAAACTTTGCAGTCAATAAGATAGACGTTGCCTCCGATACGATAGCCCTCAATGGCAGTGCTCAATTCGTCAGTTACGTTGCATGCGACAAGCCGCTTTTTCGTGACGTAGTTACATTGAACAGTTCTGCCATCGGGCAGGGGATATTTACCAGCGGAAACCATCTTATGATTACTTTCGCGGGACCTTACGGAACCCCGATTGTTACTGTCTTCCGGTACGCATTTATCAATTTTGAGAAAGATCCGAAGCTGCCAGCCAGATTTCAATGGCGGCTATCGGAGTCATTCGGTGCTTTTGTTGAAAACGTCGACAAGACTCCATCGGGTTTGACTTTGACTCCAGAGGAGAGGGCGGCAGATTTTCTTGAGGATCAATCCAAACACTACGTCTATAATTTGAATGATGATGGCGTAGATACAGACAAGAATTATCCTCATAAGCCTATCAAGAAAGGCTATAGCCCCGCTTTTGCAAAGGTCAAGACAGATCCAGCCAGCCCGTTCTATGATCCAGATTTCAAAGCTCAGGCAATTCCATTCGCGAAGAATCAATTCTTTTTCCAAAGCCGATTGGAGGCTAGGAGGATCTTCGGCCTCAGCCAAACAAAGAATGGAACGACCGGCCCCAACAAACTTGTACAAGACAGAACTTATCAATCCCCGATTCATTTGCTGGATCTAGGCCCTGATACCCGCTTGGGCGTAGAATACATTGTTCATCAATTCAGTCATTCTAAAGTATTCGGAGTAGATGACGTTATTGTATTGGCCGCAACGAAGCCAGCCATTGACGGAATCGGTGTATATTACGATCCGTGCGTTAAGATGCTGGTAGTCATCCTCATCGAAGGCGAGACCATTGTTCAAAGACTATTTAATGATAAGCAATGGGCTATCTCTACGGCAACGGCCTCGGCAGGGAAGCTAAAGGCTTTTCTGCTTGGCGAGACAACTGAGCAGACGGGCGGTCCTACAGCGATCATGCCTCCCTCGACCGACTTAGGCTTATCTGTTTTTGGAACTTCAGGATCTATTACCATTCCACAAGACTCTGTTGCAACGGGGTTCGAGATTACGCCTGCCGCCAAAGGCGATAAGCCAGCGATTTTGGAATTATTTGCTGATACGGACATTACTGGAGATCCAATATACGAGACTCGGATTACTCCCGGCGTAACTACCATATCCATTCCGGCTATTGCTTTTAAGGGATACAATATCGTAGATCCAAACGGTGCGCAGTTGAAGAAGGTTCTCGGTGCTAAGAAAGCATTTCTTGAGGCAATGGTTATTCCTACTCCTCCTGAGATTCCTACATCTTTTAGCAAGTTGGCTGCTTATCAACTTGCGGTGAATAAAGAGGACGACTTTCCGATGAAGGCTTCTGGCGCGACAACTGCCGGGCTTAGCCTCTATGGATCTTCGCTCATTGCATACGAGAGCCAAAACCGCATTGATATAGCTTACAGGCCATCGATTGCGGCACCATTCTTGGTTATCAGAGATGTTTGTTTTAGAGTACCAGACAGTTTGACTCCACCCGATGTTAACGCAGTAGTTCCGGATGTTTCCCAACAAGCCTTTCCCTCTGCTAATCTTCCTTTTCTGCTCCCTATTCGCCAGATCAGCAGCATCCTACTTTTCTATGAGTACAAAAAGCGTATTTTAATGAAAACCATCCCATCAACGATTTTCTCCTCGTTGGATACCATTGTTAAGAATTCAAAATTTAATGCGATTACAGAGTCTACGATAGCGGCTCAAATTATGAGTCTGGTTCCGGTAATTGTCTATGACGGGAATCTGGAAGACAACAAGGAAGGGCTTGAGGCAGACGTTGCCTTTGGATCAGTAGCCGTTCTGCCGGCTTTAAAGCTGGCGGCCGGTACGCAAAAGAATACCGACAAACCGCGGATCATGCAACATTCTGCTTGTAGGACGAAGGGAGGAATCATCTACAGCTTCGTTCAAGACGATATACGGATCAGGGTCAGACGCTCGTCTAATTCAGGACAGAACTGGCAAGATGTATTCTCTGATAAAGCAACATTCATCCCCGCCAAAAAAGATGAAGTTGAGGTCAAAGACGGCGATTCTCCTTACTGCTTCTATGACTTAAGTACCCAAAAGATCTTGTTGTTCTTCATAGCTGACAACGCCCTTTTGATGATGCATTTGACGGAGGAACTCTTGTTTCAGCCGATGGACGCAGCCGACAAGAGTTTGAAGAAAATAATCCCATCGGTGATTTATGGCAACGTATCTGAGAATCTTAAAGACAGAAGAGTTCAAGCCCAATCAACCGTATTACAGAGGAAGAAGGCAAGCGATACTTTCAGCGAAGCCGTCTCTCCTCACCGGGTTGCTATTGGAAGGCTTGACGGTGGGCATCTCAGGTTATTTTTCACCGACGAACAAAAGAAGTTACGAACCCTTATCTCGTCCGATAGCGGGAATCTTTGGCAAACAGAAGACCAATTTGTAAAGAGCCGATAAATGTCATTCGACGCAGCAAACATAGGCAAAGCTCGACTGCAAGTTCTGTTTCTACCGAACTCGCCGTTCAACGTCATCCCACAACAAGAATTTGCCTATTACTTTACAGAAGATAATTTGGGCAGTATGGCCCACGATAAGATTTCTGCCGTCCCGACTCCATTCAACGGCTTCAGGCTTGCAGAGAAGCTCGACAATTATGACAACTATTTAATAGATATGGACTCCGTATACCTTGAAGATGCTACTGTCGAAGTTGATGGGATTTCTATTCCGGTCAATGACGATGCCGTTCAAAACGCATTCATTGCTTCCGAGCGCCGGCCGAAGTCAGGGTCTCAAAAGGAATTCTTTACGTGGGCGGTTGATGAGAACTTCTTCCAAAGCGTTGGGTCAGGAGAAGGGGCTGACGATTCTAATGCGAATTCGGAAAATCCCGCTCCCGTATCATTCCGGGCGGCAAAGTTAAGAACCGACAATACGCCGACGTGGACATACAATCTAAAGGTCAAGCCCGGCTCTGGAGATAATGCCTCTGCGCTTTCTCCATTTATGATGCGTTCAGCGCCCAGTCAAAAGAAGTCTGTTCATTGGGGCGTAACAATGGTTTCTGCTTTGGCCCGAAACCAGCCATTCGAAATCCTGTTCTATCACGAAGGACAGGTACAGACCGTAGCAGAGCAGTCAGCGAAGTTGAAGCCGCGCTACTTGGGCATAGATATAGATTTAACAAAGAAAGCATATTTCTGTTTGGAGATTGGCAAGGGCACCGAAACTAATCTCCTAATTCTTTTCGTTCAAGATTTTCCCCCGAGGATGTACCGATTGGGCGGAAACTCAAAGGCGAGATTTGCTACGCTGATCGGACAGTTTGATAATTTTTCTGGTGAGAAACTGTTCGACCCGGAAAACTCTTACGTTACATTAAAGATAGAGCCTGTCGCATCTGGCATGGTCATTACGAGCAATCAGTTCGGCGACCGGCCTTGGATTGTAAATGGATCTACCGAAGATCCGTTGTTCGTTGGAGAGGGACAACTCTCGCTTTACAGCGGTAACGTACAGGCGGGGTTCTTACTGCGTCCTGTTCAATATGAGCTTTCAGGTCAATTCGAAACGCCAGAAGAAACTGTCATCAAACTTACAGGAGATTCTCGCAAGCCACTTTGTACTACGGCGATTAAGGGTTTTGGAGAGGATCAACAGGGTCAGAGTAAGGGCGCTGACGACGGTGACCCTCCTGAGGTTCATGCAGTAGATTCAGAAACAGTAAATGGCACCAAAGTCAAAACGTTCATCGAAGAGCAGGCTCAGAAGGCTCCACTTCAAAATGGCAAACGTAAGATCAAGATAAAGCTCATTACTGTCGAAGACGAAGAAGAAGATCCGGCAGAAGGTCCGCCGAACGAGGAGAGCTTCGTCAAGAAGACAAAGTATAAAGCCCTCGTTACTATGGAATCGACGAGTTTGCGCCAAGGTAACGGATACGTTATCAAGAACGCACGAAGTCCTTATATTTGGCAATTGAGGTTCGAGCTTGAGCAGAAAAGCGAAGGACAGGATACAGGCGGCGGCACTGATATCTCTTGCTATGTATTATCTTGCGACTTGGCGAACAATTCGACAAATTACAACGAACTCAGTCATACCGGAACTCTCAAGATTTTGAACAAGCCCAGAAGTGCCGGGAGCATCGATTTTCGCGGATATACCAATCGCGCGGTCTATGTCAGAATCCTTGCATGGTGGGACAATGGAGCAGGGCATGATCCCGGAGCCGACGAACGAGCCGTATTTGAGGGCATGACCGTAGGCGCTTCTGTCGAGACTACCAGAGAGCTAGAGACTGTAACCTTCAAGCTGGAAGATTACATGAACGCCTTGGAGGGCGGAAAGTTTATCCTTTCTCCGTACTACGATGGCATGGCTGCACCATTGGCTGTAAAAGATATTGCAAAACAGTCCGGGCTTGCGGAAAGCAAGATCCTTGGCGGCGACAAGCCATTGGGAGAAAGCGATCCAGATACCTCTTTCGTACTGCCATTCAACAGTCCGTTCGAAGAGCCGCAATTCAGATTCAAAGACGGTTCGTCGTACAAAGCGGCTATTGTTAGGATCGCTTCCCTAGACGGAAAGACGGTCTATTTCGACAATAAGGGCAACTTCCACTATGATCCGATTCCGGGTGGTATCTTCGGAGACGAAAATCAAACGCCTACAGTAGAGTTTTATACGAGCGTATCAGCAGCGCCTTCCGGGAAGCAAGTCGCTTGGAACCTTAGCTCTTTCTCAAGAATGATCAATGATACGTATAATGTTCTTCAAGTCAGTACGATCAGCAAGGATACAGGCCAGCCCGTCCATATAGCCGACGCCAACAGCGCGTCCATCTTCAATCCGTCAGCCGAAGGGTATCTCGGCTTCAGGAAGCATCTCTTAATCAAAGATCCATCGCTGGGTAGTGTATCTGCGGCAGGAAGGTATTTTCAAAACTATCGCCAAAGAATATTCATACCGCCCATTACGGTAAGATTCGAGACCTACGGATACAGCGGACTTAAGCCTCTTGATACGATCAGTCTCGACGGGCAGAAGATGAGGATCTTGAATCTTCAACGCAAGCTCGACGCGAAGGATAACAACTATTGGATGACGGTAGAGGGCGAGTGGTTCTTCAGCGCTGGCAAATGGGAAAATCCTAACGCAGGCGGCGAAGGATAAAGGGGAATATTATGGCAGAAACAAATGTTTCAGAATCGACGGCTCCTCACGAACCGCATTTTATTATCCAACCCGAGAATTTTCGGCGGACCATGCAGAATCAGATCTCGTCTGCGGTTACTAAGGAAGTCGACGGAATTACGGCATTCTCTTCAGGGAATGCAGACGGAAGGTTCTCTAATAGCAGGCCGGCGGCAACAATTGCCATGTCGAATGTACATGGTTTTCACTATTTTATTGTAGGGGCCTCAAGAGTTGGCTTCGGAGCCGTAGCCGCTCCATAAGGAATAGACATGCTTTTTACCCCAAATTATAAACTTGGATCTGTTGTTGCCGGCGGATTCCTCATTCCTATCGAGGACAGTCGCAGGTTCTTGACAATTGATCGTCAACTTCTTGGCCTTTTCCAAGTCTTTGGGAACGGCATAATCGTTGGTTGGAATGTAACTGACGGCGGCGGCTTGACGGTAGCCATCTCTCCCGGCCGCGGGCATGTCAATTTTGTCTCGGGCGAAAGCACCGATGTAGAGACAGTTCCGGACCTTGTTCCAAATGCTACAAACTACATCTACGCCCAAGCGACAGAGACAACAAGATTCGATCGCGAAGTTCGCTTCTTTTCAAGCCTAGTCCCATTCAATAGCGGTCTCCAAATCCTATTGGCGGCCGTTACTACCAACAACGCTGCAATTGTCAGCATAGACGACAGCGGCCGTAATGACATTAGCTTCATCGAACAGATCAAGACATTGATCAATCAGCACCGACATCGCGGAGGAAATAATCCATCCAAGATCGACTTGACTCAAGAAGTTATGGGTCAACTACCCGGATTCCATATCGACGACATAGACGCAGCCAAGGTAACCAGCGGCATTCTTCCGCCGGCTAGGATTCCCTTGCTGAACCATGGAGATCTGCTGGATAGCGGTATCTTGACTCACGCACAATTAGATTCGTTTGTTCGTAATCTGTCCAATCCAAATGTCAGGTTGTTGGGAGAGTTGTCGGCTACAAACCTCATGCAGCTATTCTTGGCCTTCAAGCATATTTGGAATGACGTTGACGCATATACTACAAACTTACTCGTTGTCATTCCCGGAATTACGCCAGACTCGTTTACAGATACGGAACATACGACAGCGGTTATCGATACGACAAACCATCTTATCCAAGGTGTCCCATCCATCGGAGGCCAGCTTGTTACGACGACATTCAGAACTGAGGCTGATTTTGCATCCGCCAATTTGAAGTCAAAGATCAGTATTGGAACCGATGGGACAGGTCCATTCTTCAAGCTGACCAAGCCGTTTACTGAACTTGTTGTCGAGAGCTTTGATAATGTCTTTGCCGACGATACCGATGTCTCGGACTGGGTCATTGAGACTTTGCCGTCCGCCAGTACTACAACTTTCAAAACTGATTCGAGCGAAAAGGTAGACGGAGCATTCAGCGCCAAGCTCGACGTCAGCCAGCAGATCAGAGTTCAAGTAACGCGGACGTTCGACTCAACAGAGGATTGGACTCCGTACAATGAAATCGAGACGTACATTGAAACTCTCTCTGCTACTCACGGCAAGATCATCTTCCAGACGCTCAAGAAGAACGGTACTGCGCTAGTTGAGATCGATTCATTTACGCTCCTCGAAGCAAACGAGACGACAACAGGCTTCAGAAAGATTACCAGAGACATTACCAATGCCGTTCGGGATAAGGTCGATGCCGTCAGGATTTATACCGATACCGCGCTTGGTTGGGATCTTTCTGACTTCGTAGTCAATATTGATCGAATCAGATTAAACAACAATCTATTCTTTGACAATTCAGGACGCATTCGTTTCAGATTGAAGACCCCGCAAAAAGCGCATTGGGCAGCCATTAGCTGGGTTGGAGATACTAACGGCGGAACAATTCAGGCTCGCGCAAGGACAGCACCTACATACGAAACGTTCGATCAGAGCAGTTCATCTACATTCTCCTCATTCATCGGAACTGCTGGAGACGATCCGTTGGTTACTGACAATCAGGCCGTAGAGGTTGAATTGGCCATCGTTGCGTCCTCGGGAAAGACAGCGTCGCCTGTAATCAGATCTATAACTGTCTCTTACATTACAAATAGCGTCAGCAGCGGATTGACGGTAGATACCGCAGACGATTTTCTTCGCGCTACGAAACTCCAAAATGCCGCAGTAATCGAGCCGGGCGATGTTCTCATCGATGGCAGAGTCGATACAGGGGATCTTGTCTACGGCATGCAGAGTTCCATCCAACAAGTGAGCTTGGCCGATGACGGAGTAACGACGACATTCGGAACTCCGATCATAGGAATTGACGGAACGTCCCTTCCTCTTTCTCCGCTTCAAGTCGTTCAAAACGAGCTTGGATTAAAGGAGAGCAGCCTGAATGGGGTCGCTTCGATCCAGCGCCTAGAGGACAGGACCTATCTCGCGACTGACACACTCAATGACCGGGTCGTCGTATTTAATGCGGACGGAGAAGTTGTTACGGCCTTTGCCTCCAACAACGTCCGGACGGAGAAGGATCTTTACCCATTATCTGTCGTCTACAACAGGGACAATAAGGTTTTGTACATCGCTTGGAGTACGAACATAAGCCTCGGATCGTTGGATATGAGCAAGATCCTGATCTCGGGGGCGGGGCTTTCTATTACATTGTCGAACGCCTCCGATAAGGTCATTCGAATCGCTGGTATTGGTAACGAGAATCAAGCATCCAATGTCAGCCCTGTTCTTCTCTCAAATGTCCATGCCGGCGAACTTGAAACATTCTTGGGCGATGCGACGAATCAAGACCAGAGGCTTTTCGTCAACATCGATCCGACCGCGGCGAAAGAGATAATCAATACTGATAACGTGAACTACTCAACATTGGTAGGCCCGCGCGGACTCCCTGTCTTCATCGGGAAATATAGATTCATCGAAGGACTGTTTCGGCCGATTTCATTGTCGATAACATCTACGGGTAATTGGTTGATCTGCAACGCAAAGCCGTTGTTAACGAATACGGGCGGAAACGACCCGATTACGGGCGTCAGTTCGTCCCAAATTACTTCTGTCATCGAATTGAACCCTGAGACGGGAGAGATCGTATTCTCCGACAACTCAACGGACTTTTCGCTGTTGACGCTGGGCGCGGCCGTCGAAATCAATGACAGATACATAGCCGTAGCCGGCATTGTAGAAGGAGTAGGCGCTCCGACAACGCAGAAGACGAATTCGCTCAAGGCGACTGTCGGCGGTGGAGTTGTCCAGAACGACAATACGACAAGTCAGACAACGACAACCGCAACAACAAGCTCTTCTAGTACTACAGAGACGAAGTCGGATCTGGACGTTTTGACGAGCCGGCGCGGCGTTGTAAAGATGATCGAAAGGGCCTCCGGCCGCGTTGTATTCGAGCAGGAAACTTCCGATGGAACCTACGCTGCGGATGTACAGATAGACGCGGATGGAAATCTCGTAACAATCGAGAAGTCGTTCTCAGGCGGAACAAGTCAAGGCAGAGTTGTTAAACTAGACGAGGATGGCAACGTGTTCTTCCAGTTTGGACTGGCGGAGTTGGCGTCCCCTAACGATGTCCGGGTACTTTCTACCGGCAATTTGATTGTTTCAACTTAATGACGCCAGACTATTTCATAAACACAGAGGCATTGACTTTTACTCATGGTCAGCTTGTCATCGTCTCGGGGCCTGACTCCGCGGCGATCATAGAACTGCTCATGGATGCGAGAGACGCCATCGTTACATCTGGCAAGAATTGTCTTGACCCGATTGATACCCGCATGACCATTCCCTATCCATCAGGACTGGTAGCAACGGACTTTGTCCCAACTACAACCCGGTTCAGAGCACCTCTTTTTCGGAATACGTTTTTCGATGTAGTCGGAACTACGATCAAGATGTTAACGGGGACAAACATAAATTTAAGCAGAACAGTTACAGAGTACGATCCTGTTACGATGATTGTAACGCTAGATTCCGCATTTCCTGTTGCCCCTGCTGTCAATGATCATTTCAGCGTTCTTCCAGTCGTAGAGAAGCCGTACAAGTTCGAATACTTGGCTGTTACCTACAGGGGAGACGGCCCAGAACCAAAGGTAGTTTTAATTGGCAATGAATTCGATAGAGAGGCCGTAGATCAAAATCCTTATCCGGTATCTATCGACGTCGATGTTGTTATTGATCTTTTAAATATTAGAAACGTAGCGGTTATCGCTAATTCTGGAAGTACGTACTTCGGAAGCTCTGTCAGGGAGGTTTTCTCTTACATGAGCAAGGTCTATTACTACGATACGCGCTTAGAAGAGATTACTTTTGTAAAGAATCAGACTCCTCAGCGACCGTAGGCTGTTGGACAAATACGCTGATTGGCGCTCTGTTCAAATATCTGTCATAGAATTCCGAAACTAGAGTCGCAATCCTGTGCGCGGCGAACGCCAACATCAAGTTCGATGGCGGCATCCACAAACAAAAGAAAATGAGAGACAGCCAGAACATCTGGCAGTACTTACACGTCGTTAATTTGTTAAAGATACGGCCCGCACGCTGAAGAAGACGTTTAAGAAATGGAACGCGACGAAGAATGAAATCCATCTTTTCGCCGATCTTCTTGAAGATCCTCTCAAACCATTCTCTGATGCTGATAAACAGGTCATGGTTTGTCAGAATGTCAGCGATGTTCTCAATCGCCAGAACTATGATCATAAGTTCAAACATAGCTTACCTTTACTGAAAGTCGACGCAGCGACGATTGGTGCATGTTCGTTTATCGATGACGGCGTGTGTCAATGGGTCAGCATACTTCGTAATTGCGACGATCCAGCCGCATTTCGAGCAAAACCTCCCCGGAGGATTGAATGATCCCGGAGGAGCAGGAGTTTGGGGAACAACCTTGGCGACGGATTTATTGGTTACGGCCGGCACGGTGTTCGGCGGGAAAATATGCTTTGGGGTTTTAGGTCTGTCCGGACCTCTTCCGCAACAAGCCATAGTTTATCTCCTGAAAAGTCTATTGTTAGATTCTACAGGTGGGGTTGCTTTTCCTTCCGAATAGCATCATAGGAGACCTTGCTTATGCCAAGAAAGAAGAGAAAGGGACTTGTTCGCCCCGATGCCGACAACAAAGAGCACTACGAGAAAGATCCGCCAACTGGAGAGTATCAATGGCTGAATGGAAACAAGGCCAGAGACCCCTCAAATCCGGATTGTACCCCTCCCGGTTTGAAAGGCATGTCGGAACTGGACGCCATTGCTTGGGTCCGAAAGCATTGCAAGTTCGCAAAAGCTGAAGGCGTATAATGTATTCAGTACTGGCTTGAGTGAATGGACTTGACTATCCTTCACGCGCACTGCATACTAATGACAGGAAAGAGGGTACATCATGTTTGACAAATTCACAGACAAAGCCCGTCAGGCGCTAAACTTGGCTAAAAATGAAGCCGAGAAACTCAACCACGACTACATAGGAACCGAGCACATTCTCCTTGGTCTCATAAGCGAAGGAACCGGCGTCGCCGCGAACGTTTTGGAAGGATTGAACATAGACGTCGAATCCGTGCGTAAAGAAGTTCTCAAGATCGTTAAACCCGCCCCCGACGTCATGATCGTCGGGCAGCTTCCATTTACCCCAACAGCCAAAAGCGTTCTAGGATATTCAATCGAAGAGGCTCGTAGTTTCGCGCACAACCATGTTGGAACGGAACATCTGTTGCTTGGTCTTATTCGAGAGCAGGATGGCATCGCCGCGACAGTTCTAAACAACCTCGGAGTTCCGGTAGACGCCGTCCGGCAGGCTGTCATAAAGTTCATGGGCGTTGAGCCAACTGGAGAAGACATCGAGGCAGACGATCCGCCAGTAAGCCGGAAGAAATCAAAGACGCCTAATCTTGATCAGTTCGGACGCGATATGACTCAGCTTGCCAGAGACGGAAAGCTCGATCCTTGTATCGGCAGAACGCGCGAGGTCGAACGCATTATCCAAATCTTAGCCCGACGAAGAAAGAATAATCCAGTTCTACTTGGCGAGGCCGGAGTAGGAAAGACAGCCGTTGTCGAAGGGTTGTCTCAGATGATCGTCAATAATACAGTTCCGGAAATGCTTGTCGGCAAACGAGTCATTGAACTCGATCTTGCTCTCATGGTCGCCGGAACAAAGTTCCGCGGCCAGTTCGAAGAACGCCTCAAAGCTGTCGTTGCAGAGATCGTCAAAAGCAAGGATGTCATCGTTTTCATTGACGAGCTTCATACGATGGTTGGAGCAGGCAATGCGGAAGGTTCGATTGACGCATCCAACTTGCTCAAGCCCGCTCTGGCTCGCGGAGAAATCCAGTGCATCGGAGCGACTACTCTCGGAGAATACCGAAAGTACATCGAGAGAGATTCTGCCTTGGAACGCCGGTTTCAGTCAGTTCAGATCAATGAGCCTACAATTGACGAGACGATGGAGATCCTCAAGGGCTTGAGGAAGCGCTACGAGCACTTCCATAAGGTCGCCATCTCCGACGAGGCGATCAAGGAAGCAACGCAGTTGAGCGCTCGCTACATTACCAGTAGGTTCATGCCGGACAAGGCGATCGACGTTATCGACGAAGCAAGCGCAAGAATTCGACTCAGCCGAACCAGCAAGCCTCCGGAATTGTTGGAGTTGAATGCGCTGCTTGAAAAGATTGAGGAAATCAAAGAAAAGGCCGTAGCGCGAGAGAACTTCGAGCTTGCTGCTGAATTCCGAGACAGAGAGACAAAGCTCAACGAGAACATCGCATCGATCAAGCAGGCGTACTCTACGCCTTCAGGGGAACTCATCGGAGAGGTAGATTGCGAGACTGTTCGAGAAGTCGTCTCTGTCATGACTGGAATTCCGATCAGCGCGATCCAGACAACTGACAAGCAAAAGCTGTTGCAGATCGAAGATGACCTGCATAAGAAAGTCATCAGCCAGCATGAAGCAATTGAAGCTGTTGCCCAAGCCATTCGTCGCTCGCGCGCAGGCTTGAAAGATCCAAGGCGACCTATCGCTACCTTCCTTTTCCTCGGGCCGACAGGCGTTGGAAAGACAATGCTTGCCAAGACGCTCGCGGATCTACTCTTTGGATCTCCGGACGCGATGGTGCGAATCGACATGTCCGAGTATATGGAAAAGCATACGGTCAGCCGGCTCATTGGCGCTCCACCGGGCTACGTTGGTTATGATGAGGCCGGACAGTTAACGGAGAAGATCCGCCGACGCCCGTACAGCATCGTTCTTCTTGATGAAATTGAGAAGGCTCATCCTGACATCTTCAACATCCTTCTGCAAGTCATGGAAGACGGCAGGCTGACTGACGGGCAAGGACGTACCGTCGATTTTCGCAATGTCATCCTCATCATGACATCCAATGTGGGTTCGTCAGCTATCGTCAATCAACAGAGTCTCGGCTTTGGTCGAAAATCTGAAGAGTCCGACTATGAGACGATGAAACGGCGCTTAGAAGCGGCGGTCAAGGAAGAGTTCAAGCCGGAGTTCATCAATCGTCTTGACGACATGGTTGTTTTCAAAGCTCTCCTCAAAGACGACATCTACAAGATTGTAGATCTTGAAGTAGCTAACGTCGCGCAGCGAGCGGCAGAGAAAGAAATCACTTTGACCTTGAGCGTTGAGGCGAAGGACTTTCTGCTCAGTAAGGGCTTCGACAAGGCGTTCGGAGCACGGCCAATGCGTCGAGCCGTCGAGAAGTACATCGAGAATCCACTCAGCGAACAGATCATCCGAGACACTGTTAATCCAAAGGATGTAATCGAGATCGTCGTAAGCGAAGCTAAGGACAAACTCGAATTCCGCATCGCACCCAAGGCCGAGCTTGTAGTTAAGAAAAGGCGCAAGAAGTTCGAGGTTCCGCCTCCGGCCGCGCCAGCCTCAGAAAAGACAGAAGCCCAATGATTCGAAGACGAATCGTTGGATGGCGATCATCTTCATGGAGCAGGCGACAAGGCTGCTCCATTATTCTGAGCGACAGCGTTTTTCTCATCAGGTCCATCAACAACTATTCCATGCCTAGCGGCATGGCTAGGTCTTGGACCGGGGATGGCGAATTTTCGGGAGATCAGAACGGCCGCGGCGCAGTAACTATTGACCGTTGATCTGTATAATCGCTGACAGGAGGTGCTTATGGCACGGGTTCATCTTGTCAGACATGGAACGACAACTGCCGCAGAAGGCGTTTTCTCAGGCTCTCAAGACCTTCCTCTCTCTGAGCATGGCCAAGCTATGGCTCAGAGGCTTTCAAAGCGGCTCTCCCAAGAACAGATTGATAGTTTTTACAGCAGCCACAAGATTCGCGCGATACAAACCGCGCATGCAATCTCTCTGCCTCACGTTGAAATGAAAGGTTCCAAACTCATTCCCAGTCAATTGAGCGAATTGGGAGAGATTAGCCACGGCCGATGGGAAGGAAAAACAAAAGACGAAGTTATCAAAGAATGGCCGGATGAATACGAGCACTGGGAAGAAGATCCATGCTTGTTCGCTCCGCTTGGCGGAGAAAATGGGCTTTCGGTAATCGGAAGAGCCATTCCGGCGATGGACAACATCATTCGAGCCAACGCGGGCAAGACTGCCGTTGTCGTATCTCACAAAGCGACTCTTCGTTTGATCATTTGTCATTACCTCGGGCTGCCATACCGGCAATACCGGGATAGTTTTGATTTGGATCAAGCGAGCTTGACTACACTCGTTTTTAAGAATCCGACAAAGGCAAAGCTGACTCTTTACAACGATACCAGCCACTACCAAGGATACGGCGATTTTATCATCTTGGTAAATGGCCGGCAGCACGTTACTACCAATTCTGAATTGTCGTATGCCGACATCGTTGCCTTGGCATCCGGCCGCGCGGACGATCAAGGTATGTACACTGTTATTGCCGATGACGGCGACCGGGCGCGCTCAATGATACGCGGCGACAAGATCAAGGTTCGTGATGGAATGAAATTCGACGCGGTCATAACAGGCGCAGCCTGATTTGACAAAAGCTCTTGCTGTATGATAGAGTCTTGAACCGGCGGAATATCCGCCCGAAAGGAAAGACAATGCCCTCGCGGCACGGTAGTCCTAAAAATATAACGTAACTCCCCTTGGGCAGTCCGACCTGACGTCGACCCCGCCCGCGCGGGGTTTTTTGTTACCCAATCACATCTATTTTCTGGGCAGAGCCTTGCATTCAGTGCAACATGGCTGCTGCACGGTGAAGGTATAATCATGGCTATGAAGACTCTAGTTTTACTTGTTGGCGCTCAAGGATCAGGCAAGTCCACGTATTGCGAGGAACGGCTTAGTAACCATACGCGAATCTCGCAAGATGATCTCGGACGGGAAGGACACAAGGTCGCTCTTTCCGAGGCTTTCGCACGCGAAGATCCATTGATCGTCGTCGACCGCATCAATCATATCCGGCATCAGCGCTCGACCTATCTTGGATTAGCGCGTCGGCATGGCTATTCGACCAAGATTGTTTGGCTCAATACCGAACGGGATACTTGCGTCAAGCGGGCTAAGTCACGTCGCAACCATCCAACGTTGAAGCAGGACGATGCCGAGAGCGCCATCAATTGGTTCTTCAAGTCGTTCCAAGTGCCATCGAAGAGGGAAGCCGATGTTCTTGAGATCATCGGGCCGCCGCCGACCTACGTTCAAGTTAAGGATATCTGCGCTGAAATCGGAGATCGCCGGTATGTCATCGTCGGCGATCTTCACGGTTGCTTAGACGAGCTTGTTATCATGCTCAAGGACCTCGATTTCAACAGGGACGAGGACGTACTGATTTGCGCAGGAGATCTGGTAGACCGCGGCCCGAAGATCCGCGAAACGCTGGAATATGTTATGGCTTTGCCGCGCTTCTATTCGGTCATGGGAAACCACGACCATAAGTGCGTCAAGTACTTCCAAGGCAAGCCGGTCAAAGTCGGGCATGGCCTTGACCTGACCATAGCCGATTTCAATGACAAGATGCCGGCAGAGGTCTTGGCGTTCATGCAGGCTCTTCCGTTGATTTTGAAGACGCCGGCTGGCTACGTCGTACATGCTGGATTTGACCCCTTGATGATGCCTGAAGAGCAGCAGATGCAGGACTGTCTCTTCATGCGCTACTACGGCGGCAAGAGCTACTTCGACGACATCGACGGGATCATTTGGCACAAGATGTGGCCGAAGGATTACCCGAGGGTTTTCTACGGTCATATCCCGGAGATCTCCGGGCCGAACATCGCCAACATCGTTTCGTTGGATGGAGGCGCTGTCTTCGGCGATTATATGAAAGCTTGGGACAGCAGGGACGGGATTGTTCATTACGTAAATGCTGCGCGGCGCTACGCTCCGTCCGATTATGGAGCAGCGCAACAATATTCCTCTCCGATTATTTCTAAGCACGAGGAATATGTTCAAGCCGGCTTGTTGAGAACTGATAGGACAGATGACGACAACCTAGCTATCTATACCTATACTGACCAGTGTGCTTTTGCTAGGATCTGGGACGAGATCACTTTGAAGTCTCGCGGGCACGTTTACGACGTAAATACCGGCGAGTGCGTTGCTTATGCCTTTCCGAAGTTCTTCAATTTGAACGAGAACGATGACGTCCTTATCGAGAAGTTCGATTGGCAGAAGCCGTACAGCGTCTATGAGAAAATGGATGGATGGTTGGGAGTACTTTATAGGCACGATGGCAAGTTCAAGGTAGCCTCCCGCGGATCGTTCCATTCCGAAGGCGCTGTTTGGGCGACTGGTTTCATCCAAACGAAGGACCTGTCTTGCCTGCCGGATGAGGCGACGCTTGTCTTCGAGATCATAGCTCCAAAGCAGAGGATTATTTTGAACTACGGGGATCAGGAGACGCTTGTCATTCTCGCTGCATTCAACCGCCGCAATGGGACCGAGTATTCCCGTGCAACCGTTGAATCATGGGCAAATAAGATTGCACTCCCAATAGTGAAGAAATATGATGCAACTGTTGAGGACTGCCTCAAGCTCCAGAAGGAAGCCAAGGGGACTGAAGGATTCGTCATAGTCTTCGAGGATAGTAAGCGCGTAAAGGTAAAGACGGAATGGTACATGCAGATCGCGAAGGTCCATTCCCATCTGTCTCCGATCAGCATTTGGGAAGTAATGGAGAACGGGAAGGTCAACGAAGAGTTCCTCGTTAAGCTCCCGGAAGAGCTACGCGCCATTACCGAAAAGTACCAGAACATTCTTGAAAGCCAGTACGCAAAGGTCCGTAAGGATTTAATAGAGAAGTGCGAAGCGTTTATTGCAAAGCATGGTCGCGACAGAAAGACCGTTGCGATGAATAGAGAACCTTTGAAGGGGACTGCTGCGTATAGCGGAATCTTTGCTGTTCTTGACAATAAAGAAGAATCGATCAACGAAGCAGTGATGGGCGTGATCTACCCGAAGAACAACGAGTTCGCAGTAATTTAGGAGATGTCATGAGAAATTTCTTTGGCGTATTGGTTTTCTTATTAGTTTTGTCAGGTTGCGACGAGGACGACAAGAAGTTGCATTCTCTTACAAAATCCAAGACGGCAGAAATTGAGAACTTGGGGCCGGATACGATTGCGATGAGGTCTGGACAATTCGTTGCGACAGTCAAAGTAGCCGAGCTTAATTCTTGGCTCTACGCCCGGCAGGAGTACCGCATCGTCTCCATTTGCTCGTTCGATTATACCGGGAATGGAAATACAACGGGTTTTGTAATTGTTTTTGAAAGGGCAAAATGAGATTAGATCATATCGCGTACAGAGTGAAAGACCGGCCGGCTGCCGTAAAATTCTTCTGCGAGGCCATGGGCTATAAGGTACAGGACGAATTTGACATTACATTGGAGGATGGCTCAAAGGCCAAGTGCCAGTCGCTAGAACCTCCTGAGAAGGTGTTTCCTTTTCTTCCTTTCGTATCAGAAAATCCTGATGGAGATGGTATTTACCATCTCGCTCCGGAGATCTTCGTCTCGGATGGACCTCCGGGCAGTGTAATTGATGACTGGGTAAATACTTGGGGCCGCGGGATCGGCGGGGTTCATCACATGGCCTACCAAGTCGATAACGTGCAAAAGACGATGGATGAATGGAAGGCCAAGGGCTGGCTATTTACGACTGAAGCACCGCTGTCTTGCGAGGATTTGACGCAGGTCTTTACGAAGCCAAATCCTTATACCAACGTCATTTACGAATTCATCGAGCGTAAGGGCCAGCGCGGCTTTTGTCGGGACAATGTCGCGAAGCTCATGGCCTCAACAAAGGACCTCAACAAGTGAATGTCTTCAAGGTTGTACAATCTCCGCGAGGCCCCCGGCTTCTCAATATCGAGGCGGAGGTTAGCACCAATTTCGCAATGTCAGGACTTGGCGCTAACATGCATGGAAAGCAAATTGCCATCGCCGTTGGCAGCAGAGGCATTGCGAACATTCCTATAATCGTCAAGAGCGTCATTGAATGCGTCAAGGCTTCTGGCGGCACTCCTTTCATTGTTCCGGCCATGGGTAGCCATGGCGGAGGGACCGCTGAGGGGCAGGTCGCCCTACTCGCATCGCTTGGAGTTACGCCCGAATTAGGGGCGGAAATCCGAGCGTCCATGGATGTCGCTGAAATCGGGCGGACAACTCATGACGGCCCAGTCTTTTTGGACAAGAATGCATGGGAATCTGATGGCATTATTCTTGTCAACAGGATCAAGGCTCATCCGACCTTTGACGGCCCGTTCGAGTCCGGCTTGTTCAAGATGCTTGGTATCGGTCTTGGTAAATTGAGAGGAGCCAAGCTCTATCACCGCGCAATGGCTGCTCTTGATTTTGAGACCGTCATCGGAGCGGTCGCCAGAACAGTCATTGGAACAGGAAAGATTATCGGAGCGATCGCAGTCTTGGAGAATGGTTCCAACGAGACGGCTGCCGTCGAGGCGATCAAGGCGTGCAGCATCGAGGAGAAAGAGGCTCAACTTTTAAAACTGTCCAAGTCATGGATGTTGGGTCTGCCATTCGAAGATATTGACCTTTTGGTCATTGACGAGATCGGTAAGGAGATTAGCGGAACCGGCATGGATTTGGGAATTGTTGGGCGCAAGACGAACTTTCCGAAAGTCGGCCGCATTTACATCCGCGGACTCAGCGTAGCTACCGCCGGCAACGCCTCTGGCATCGGCGCTGCTGATTTTTGCCATAAGAGGGTGCTGGATCAGATCGACTACCAGAAAACATATACTAACTGTTTGGCCAGCGGATTCCCAGAGAAGGCCAAGATGCCGATGTGGTTCGAATCGGACAAAAAATGCCTTGATGCCGTCAAGAGCATGATGGGCAAGGACGAGTTAAAGATCCTCTGGATCAAGAACACATTGAAGATCGAAGAAATGTGGGCCTCAGAAGCTCTTTGGGGAGCCGGCGTCGGCTGCGAGCCGATGATCGATCTTGACATGATGCTTGACACAAACCAGTAAAATAGCAAGCACTCCTTGTATGATGGAAGTACCATTTTACGAGGAGTACTTATGTCTGACATCATCATTCCCATCGCAATTACTTCAGAGATGCTTCAAAGGGCTAGGACCAAAGCTGACGCCCTCGGAGAGCTTCGGAACTCAATTACACAAGGCGCTGGCAACCTAGCAGGCTTTCTGGGTGAAGAGGCCATGAGAGCGTTCTTGGGCGAGGAAGCGACTTTTGCAAACACAAAGAACTACGACATTCTTTTCCGCGGCAAAAAGATAGACGTCAAGACCAAGCGCCGAAAAGCAGCACCATTGGACGATTACGATTGCTCCGTAGCGGCCTACAATACCCAGCAGAAGTGCGACATCTACGTATTCGCCAGTACAACCTACGATTGCAAGATGGCCTACATTTGCGGCTGGATGCCTCACGATGAATTATTCGAGAATTCTACCGCCATGGAAGAGGGGCAGAAGGACTCGAATATCGTCAATGGGAAGAAGTACGAATTCCACGCAGACTGCTACAACATGAAGTACTCCCAGCTTAAAAGAATGGACGAAATGAAGAATTTTCCAAAGCTGGAAGAGACACAGGTAAATGTTACTCCAGCTTCGTAATAAGGAAGCATGGATGCTAAATCTTGGATTATTGGACACTGTGTATTCGCGGGGGACATCCGCAAGGATGACTACCAGAATCAGCCAACGCCCGTTCCGGCTCAGCCGCAGCGCGATCCAAATGATCCTAACGTAGATATTTATCCTCCAGATTACGAGCCAGAGCAAAAACAACGCAACTTGAATCCTAGCAGGGATTTAACCATTCCTGCCGGACAGGTTCTTTTTCATGGAAGTATTGAGGATTTTGAGGAGTCTCAGCTAGGCATAGGCGGAGATGGAGTGCTTTGGACGACCGATGACAAGTCCGGACCTGCTATGGCCCAGAGTTACATTCCTCGCTCAGGTTCCAGCAGTCAAGTGATGCCGCGACACATCCAGCAGCCTTCACAAGACAAAAGCATCCAGAATCTTCAAAAGTACATCGGCATATTCTACGATTACAGCAAGGTCGTCTTCGACAGGATCGGCCGCGCCGAGTCATGGAGCATGCCTAAGAAGTTTGACGGCTCGCTTTGGGGCTTCGAGGAACTCTCGCCAACGGTTGTCGACAAGCTGCTCAAGGAGAACGGTTGGCAGCCAAAGGAAGACAATCTCAATAGTCCCGAGTACAATCGCTACGAGATCCTCCACGGCAAGAGCATCGATGAAATCATGCCGCCGGAGGAGATCGCCCAAGGCCGGCTTTTTATTCTAAAGGCGCAGCAGCCGCTCAAAATCTACGATTATGCTGGAGGCAGAGAAGGCGACTTGATGGATGTCGACTACCATAAGTATGATTTGTTCAAGCTGGTCGAGAGCAAAGGATACGATGGCATCAGGATCAATGACTTTGCTCAATTGCATGATTGGGGTAACGTTGGGCATCAAGCTATTGGCATTTTCAAAGGATCGATTTCTAAATTGAAATGGCAAACCATCCCCGCGAAACATCCAACCTTGAACAGGCTCAATGATTCAACGCCTGAGTGGAGCGAATACCAAAAGAAGCAAGGCCCCATTCAAGCATGGGTCCAGCGTAATTGCAAATTTGCTCAACAAGCCGAACCTTGGCAAACCCATCGCGATGAATGGACGATGTCTCATTTTCCAAACATGACCATCGAGCAGGTTTACGGCGATGAAGAGACCTACAGGAAAAAGCGGCAGTACGACAGGCAGTGGGAGCAATCGATGGCCCGCGCATTTTCGCACGGTCAAGTATCCAAAGAAGATGCTGCTGCTCGAAAATTTTGGTTCAATTCGAACGATACTGGAGAGCTTCCCCAACTTCTTTATCATGTCGCAACCAACAAATCGAAAGTTATTCAAGAGGGATTGAAGAATCGCGATGAGCTTAACCAGTCGTCAGGCGGCGGATTGGGCGGCGGAGATTCTACTACTATCAGCTTTACAGAGGATTTGCAGATAGCCAGAGAGATTAAGATCGCTCTTCTCGAAGGCAGGAAGGTTGCGAGAGGAGAATTGACGCTCGCTCAAATGATAGAGATGGCTCGAACTGGCTCTGGCGGCGGCAAGCCGTTTCTTGACAAATGGTTCAGCTACTACTTCGATCAAGAGCCTGAAAATGGCCGCGGCTCTATTCCAAGGCAGATCCAATATCTCATGGACGGATACAAGTTCTCTTCTTTTGCATGGCCTACAACGGTTGAAGAAAAGAACGCCAAAGATCCATCCCCATCAGAACCGTGGGAAGGTGTTAATAAGTGGACCAGTGGAGACGGATCGAGAGAGATTTGGTCTACTTTCAAGCGCAAGCTGACTCCCAAGGAAGCACAGGACGGTTGGTTTGACATGTACAAGTCATTTGCTGCCTTCCGGGAATCTGCCGGCGGCGCAATGAATCCATTGTTCTTCGGAAGCGATCCGGAGTATCTTGCCAACGTCCCAGAACAGGAGATCGGCATCCTCTCCTTCAAACCCAAGCCCGGCCGCCAAGGATATCAAGTTTCTTCCTTAGGCGAATGGCGCACTTGGGCAGGTGATGCGGTTGACTTCATCGGCGAAGTAAATTAGTTTTCCCTTTCCTCATCCAGCCCTTCACTGTAGAATACATTTCTGGCGTGAATGTTTCTGACTGTTTACAGTGAAAGGGACGAAAATGATTGAAGCAATTATGGGCGCGGGCCTGCTTGTTTGGGGTATCCTCGCACTGGAAACTATACTTTTACTCTATTGGATTGACAGAGAGTACAGCGGATTGGCGACAGGCTCGATCCTCGTTACCGGCGCTGTACTTCAATGGGTCTGTAAAATCGACCTCATCGCATACGCTACATTGAATCCTGTACTCATTGGCTACGTCTTGGCTGGCTACTTCGCGCTTGGGACCATCTGGTGCATCGTAAAATGGTGGTTCTTTGTCAAGGCAGAACGGCGGAAGTATGATGAATTCAAAGCAGATTTCTTACAGGGCCACGAGATCGAGGGAACTTCTATCCCAGACAATTTGAAAAAAGACTTCAGGCGCGCCTTGGAACGTCGATGGGAAGATCGAATCGAGATTCGCCCGCAAGTCGGCCAGCACAAAGCTCGGATCTACCTTTGGATGGGCTACTGGCCATGGTCGATGCTCTGGACCCTGATCAATGATCCGGTTCGCCGCATATTTACCGAGATCTACGCGCAGATCAGAGCTACGTTGCAGCGCATCTCCGACCATATCTGGGCTGGCACTGAAGATGATTTTACATTTAAGAAAGATACAAACAAGAGAGACAAATAATTTGGAGCAAATATGAGACAGCTTGTTAATTATGGCACTGGAAGAGTTAAACTGGTCATCAATGTAAGAGGTAAAGCCGTTTAAGTTCAAGGTAGATGTTCCAAAGTACTTTTTCTGTGAAAGGACGACGTAATGCGAGAAATAGTAACCCATCCAGACCCGGTTCTGACAAAGAAATGCCGTGCCTTGACCGAAGAAGAGATCAAAAGCGGCACCTTCGATGGAATCGTTATCAAGGATCTCATTGACGACATGACTCATGTCATGCGCAAGACTCGGCCCGGAGGCGTCGGATTGGCTGCTCCTCAGGTAGGAATTCCAATCCGCCTGTTCATCGCGGATCTGCCGGGGCGCAATACGGACCCTTTGGTCTGTATCAACCCGGAATTGAGCGATCCGCGGGGAAGCGAAGAAGAGGTAGAAGGATGCCTCAGCCTTCCCGGCGTTAAGGTCAACATCAAGCGACCCAAAATGATCAAGCTCAAGGCCAAGAATGCCAACGGCGTAGAATACGATCTGGACGCCAACGGCCTATTGGCTCGGGTTATCCAACATGAGTTCGACCATCTGGAAGGCGTCTTGATTCTGACCAAAGGCCCCAGCGGATCGAAGAAGAACAAAGAAGCGCTGGACGAGATGGAGCGAATCTACGCCCGCTGGCAGGCTCGTATCAAGAAGGAAGAGCCAGCCAAAACGCCTTGACACAGACGCAAAGCATGATACCTTCTCTGCATGAGCGTTGAATTCATTGCTGAATCTTTGCTGCGCCGGGCTAGGCCACTCAGCCCGGTTCTAAAGGACTGGATATCCAAGATCCTGTCCGATCCTACCTTTTGCGGCCCTCCGCTAACCGACTACCGCATGTTCGCCGCTAAGAAAGACCGCAAGGTCGACGACGACGCCGTCCATGATCTTGCCAAGAAGCTCGTCGACTACCGTGAAGCCGGCGGACACGATAAAGCGCTGACTTCCGAGATTATGGAGTACTACGACTACATGATCTTTGTTGGCTCGAAGAAGGCCAAGAAGCAGGCTTTCGGAGCGCATCGTTTCGGCAGATTCAATAAATTCCGCACTGATTACCCCTCCGGCCGCTGTATAATAATGGCTGGAGGAACACTTGAAAATATTGCTGGTAGGCGATCTTCACTTACGCGCCAAGAAACTGAAAGATGTCGCAAGTGCTTGGTCTAGCGCCATAAATTGGGCGCACGGCAACGACGTCGATCTTGTCGTCCAAGCTGGAGACGTCTTCGACCATGCCAACGTCTATGGCAGGGAAGCATCGACTGGCACCATATACTCCGCATTCTTGCAGCCATTTGCTTCCCAAGCTAAGCCTATACCTCTTTTCGTTATCCCCGGCAATCATGACATTGGTGCTCCCAGAGACAGGGACGCCATAAGTCCAATCGACGGCTATAATTGGATAAAAGTCATCCGTAAGCCGATGGTCGAGCAGATCTCCCCGACATTCAGTATTTGCGCCATTCCATGGCTCAATAGGGTTCATCTCATATCCCGGCTCATCTCCAAAGGCGTGAAGCTGGATCAAGCTACGAAGCAGATAAATGACCTCATTGCCAAGTTAACCGTTCCTCTTGCCATTGAGACGCGCCAGCATCAAGACGCCGGCAGATTCGTCCTTCTTGTAGGACATTTGGAAGTAACCGGGGCACAGCTACAAGGAGCGGCCCAGCATGGCGGCTCCTTCGAGTTCGGCGGAGATACTTTGGCCTCTATTGGAGCCGACGCCTACGCCCTTGCCCATATCCACATTCGTCAGCACTTAAACGGGATGCCGAACCAGAACGATGGCTATCTTGGTTGTCTTTGCCAATTGAGCTTCGGAGAGGAAGGCAATAGCGTCGGATGCCGGCTTCTGGAGCTTGATGGAAGAAAAATCGTCAATGACCGTTGGTTGGACAATAAATCGTCGCCCAAGTACTTTACATGTGCTACGACAGAAGGTCTTGTCTACAGGCCCGGTATTGATTACGTCAAGATCCGCGGCCATCAACGTCCGGATAATCTCCCCGAAGGCGTAACCTTCGAGCGCCTGCCTGAGATCGCCTCGACGCGACTCAGGACAGAGCAGCAGTTGGACTGCGACGTTTCGATACGGGTTCTGCTCTCTACTTGGAAGAGTGTTACAGGGTGCGATGTCGACTTAGACATTCTTGTTACTGTCGCCGAAAATCTGGCAAGTCTTTGCCAGATTCAAGCAGAGGCCATTGGCTCACTTGAGCGTATTACGCGCATTCAAATCAAGAATCTTACCTGCCATGGCAGTACGGATTTCTGTACGAACTTTACAGGGATCTGCGGCTTAGCCGGACCCAACGGGTCTGGAAAGACTACGGCAATAGAATCGATCATGCTGGCGCTCTACGGCATCTCGCCAAGCCGGCCCGCAATCCAGACGATGATCCCCAAAGGCGACTCTATTGAGTCTGCGGTAGAACTCGACTTCATAAGCGCCGGAAAGAAGTACGTTGCGCGCAGGGAGTTCTCTAAGACCAGAAAGTCTTTCGCGCACAAGGCATACATCTTCGAAGAAGGCAACTCAAAGCCTCTGGCGAACGGAGTTGACGGAGCATTCTCCTACGCAAGTACTTTGATCGGCGATGCGGACTTGGTGCTCGCTGGCATCTTCTCGTCTCAGGGCGATTCAGGCAATCTTGTAAAACTCAAGCCGGCGCAGCGTAAGGACTTGTTTGCGAAGCTGCTTGGCACCGAGAAGTTCCTCCTTATCTCGGAATCCGCGAAGAAGATGGCGAATACGGACGCCACGCAGATCCTAGCTTACAAGGGTCGCGTTGAGACGTTGAAATTCGAGCTTGCGAACGAGTCTGCGGACAAGCAGGCCATCGACGGTATTCAGGCAAAGATCGAAGAACTCCAGCACGAGATAGATGCCTGTACGAACGGTTTGGATCGAATAGTAGGTGAAATTGGTAAGTTTGAGATACAGAAAAAGAATTTGGCAGATATCGCCTCGGACATCGTCGAACTGGAGAAAAAGCAGCAACGAATCCTGATTGGCGGCAAGGCCCTGAAGCAGCAAAGTAGTGATTTGGAGTCGCTTGAGAACGGCGCTTTCGATGCTCAACTTGAAGTTGCCCAAAAAGCACGCGAGGAATTGGAGAAGGTCAATCAAGAGATCTCGGCGGCCAATCAAAAGTCCGCTGATCTCTTCAGACATGCCGTCGAGACGAAATCTCAAGCCAAGGACAAACGCTCGGAAAGAAGCATTTCATTTTCCCAATTCAAGTTGCAGTACGAGCACGATCATGCCGAACTTGAACGTTCGAGCGAGAAGATGACGGATCAAATTACCGACAAGATCCAAGCGCTCAAGACTCAACTCGAAGCCGTTCAATCAAAGATCATCGAGGCAACTCGAAGAACGAGCCTGCTTAAGGGCTTTCCGGATCTTGAAGTTTGTCAAGCCTGCCCACTTGCCAAAGACAGCATTGCTTCGAGAAATTCAATCTCGGAGCTTGAGAAAGAGGCGGAAACGATTCAAGGGCGTATTGCCAAGGGTGAAGGCGTTTTGAAGGCTCAAAAAATCGCGTTTGGTGATGCCTTAGCAGAGCATCGTTTGACTTGGGTTGTCGAATCCGATTGGAAGCCTGAGCTTCTCCATGAGGCTGAGGAACTCGAAGCTCAAGCGGCAGGGCTGGAGCAGGAATCAAAGTCTTGTATCTCTTCCGAAACCGTACAGAGGCGCAGCGATCTGCTTTTGAAGACCGCAGATATAAAGATGCTTGAAGAGAAGGTCGCCAAGACCGCGTCGGCGAAAGCGGAAATCGCAAAGATCTGCGGCTTGATGGAAGCAGCGAGAGACAGCCTCAAGGAAGTAAACGAGGAATTACGACACGCGATCGATAAGCGCGAGTGGATGCAAAAGAGCTTCTCGGAAGTTGAATATACAAAACTTGTCGAACAAAAAGATACAACAAAACGGGCAATGGATTCGTACTCAAAATCGTTGGATACGTGGAACGTCGAGATCGGAAAAGCTCGCGCCAGACTTGAGCAGCACGCTTCTCGACGGAAGGAAATGGATCTCCTTATAGCAGGGATCGAGAAGAAGGAGAAAGAGACAGAGGTCTACGAAGCGATAACCAAGGCGTTCGGCCGCGACGGAATCCCTCAATTGATCGTAGACAGCGCAATCCCTCATCTTCAAGAGATCATGCACGACATGATGTCCGAGATCGATGGTAAGTGGACGATCAGGATTGCAACGCAGCGCGAAACTAAGTCCGGCTCTACTCAGGAGCGTATCGACATTCTTGTCGACGACGGAGACGACGAAAGAGATATTGCTACCTACAGCGGCGGCGAGATGAATCTCCTCTCTACCATCGTCAGGATCGCATTCTCTATTCTTCAAGCGGAGAGGTCTGGTAAAGGATTGAAAGTGCTGGTCCTAGATGAAGCGATGTATTTCGCAGACAATGAGTACAGCGACGCATTCATGCGAATGCTGCGCAAGCTGCCGAAGTACTTCAATCAAATCTTTGTAATCTCGCATAGCGAGTTCATCCTGTCCTCGATTCAAGACAAGATTTTCTTCTCCCGTTCGAGCGCGGGGAAGAGCATTGTTCAAACGGATTTCTCAACCCATGACAACAACTAACGTTCGTGTTTATGTTTCTGGACCCTATACGAAGGGCGATCAAGTCATCAATGTTCGGAATGCCATTCAGGCGACGGACCTATTGTTTGGCAATGGATATTTTCCATACTGCCCGCATTTGACGCACTTCTGGCACATGCTTACTCCGCGGCCATGGCAAGATTGGATGAATCTGGATCTTGAATGGGTCAAGACCTGTCACTGTCTTCTTCGTCTTCCGGGCGAAAGTACGGGCGCGGATATGGAAGTTGCCAAGGCCGTTGAGCTTGGCATTCCGGTATATCACTCGTTTGAGGAGTTAAAAGAAAAATGTCCGATCTCAAAGTAGTGACGTCAGGTAAAGAAAATTACGCGGGGCAAATTTGCGAATGTTGCAAATGCCATACTGTTCGAAAATGCACCTTCACTTTTGACTATTATTGTATCGAAGTGAAGGGGGGAGACCATGCGAGCGCTGTCTCATGAATGAGCATTTCGGAACGCCTACTCCGCCGACGAAAATTATTCACCCTAACGGCGAGATAGAAACAAAGAACGAAGATCAAGAGCAGAAGGATCTCAGTTTCTTCAATTAAGGAGCAAAGATGAAAGTATACCTCGATATGGACGATGTTCTGGTCAATTACGCGCACAACGTTGCCAAGCACTACAACTTGACGATGGACGAGCTTTATGCGAATTGGACGCCGGGCGTCTACCAGATCTATCACGCTCTTAAGCAGCCCGACCCTGAAGTTTGGAGAGAAATTCGCAGCCAGCCGCCGGAGTTTTGGGCAAGCATGCCTCAGTTTGCATGGTCTCGGGAATTGTTCGATCTTTGTAACAGTCTAGGAGAAACATGGATTCTAACCTCTCCCATCAACGCTTGGTCATGCGCGGCCGGTAAGGTCCAATGGCTGCACGAGTTCGCAGGCGACGACTTCTACCAATACCATATCGGCAAGGCGAAGTGGGACTTAGCCAGATGGGACAAGATCCTGATCGACGACAAGGAAGACAATATCAACCAGTTCAGACGAGAAGGCGGCATCGGGATTCTTTTCCCTGCCCATGGCAATGAACTTCACAAGCACAAAAACGATCCAATGTCGGTCGTTGTTCCTCAACTTAAAGAAAACGTAGAACGTATTAAGGCCAAGGAGATAGAGAATAACGCCTTCTGGGCCGCAATGCAGACAAGGTAATGTATGGAAAGAACACCGAACGATTTTGTCAATGAGATGCTTGCTGGCGGTCGCAATTGGATCGCGATCACTGCTGTCGCAAGCGTCATCCGAGACGGTAGATGGAAAAATGATGTCCGGATTATTCTTCAAGAGCGCGGCTTGATGCCCACGGATGAAACAGAGATAGTCAGGCTCAAAGTAGAAGCGTCTAAAACCATAGTCGAGGATCCTCCGAAGTATGCCAGAGAATCGAAAGTGAAGGTTTTGCCAAAAATAAGTTGACACACATAAGACAATACGACATACTCTCCGACTGACGTGCATCCAGCCGGAGACATGCCATGATAAATTTAATATCCCCAACGCCAGCCTTGAAAGCCGCAATGGACGAAGAGGCGGTCGAGGTTGCCAAATCGGAAGCCGCGGAACGCCAATTCGAAGCTGGCGAAACGCCAAAGACCATCCCAAAAACATTCAAGGGCGAAATCAAGTACCTCGCTACAGTTGAACTCTCCAAAGAGATTACCGGAAACGGCATCGGCGGACACGACAGAATCATCTGGGACCGCCGTTTCCGGGATCAAATCGGAGATGCTCGCGACAAGTTCCAAGAACTCGTTCGCCGAGGCTTTACTCCTTATCTGGTAAAGAAAGACGGAACCAAACACAATCGTCCGATTGACGAGTTCGATCCAGACGCCGAAGAAATCATCATGGTCGCTCCTACGGCCGCAGGTTGAGGAGAAAAGCATGCCGCCGACTTGTCTTGAAGGGCCTACGGTCCTTGCTCCAGCCGCGCTACCCGTTTCAACGGTAGCGCCGCCGGTTATTACTCCGGTCGCCGTCGCGCCGGCTCCAGCTTTTCAACCAACAACGTCCGGCATCTTTTCCGCCTCGGCTTTGAGTGTTCAGTACGGCTCAGATACGGACATTACAATCGGGGACGATGTTACTGTCTCCCCTGAGTGCTCCGTAGAATTTGAGATTGGAAGCAGTTGGGCGGATCAAACGGCAACTACGACGACTTGTTTTGATGCCGGATATACGCAGCCATGGCTGCGCCTGCCGATGTACGGAACTTCTGCTGTCATCAAGAAGATGACGATCAAGGGTTACTCCTCGAAGAAATGGGGTCATTGGGGCAAGTTCTCTGTTTGCTCCGCCGATACGCAGACCAGTTGGGGTACTTTGGTCTTCGGCCAGAATACTACCGCTGCTTATTGGGGCATTGGCGACTGCTATCAAAAATCCAAGGAAGAGATCTTCCGCGAGAAATTGAAGGCAAACTTGCGGCCGGAGATTGTTACCAAGAACCAGCAGCTTTGGGGCTTGGAATTGACCGAAGAGGAATTGCGCGCTCGAACTCTTCTGTACGAATTGATCGGCGACGTCGATTTCCGACGCTACCTGCGCCGGGGCTTCATCATGGTCACCGGCAAGTCCGGAACGTTGTACAAGATCAGCGGCGGTCACAATCGCATCGTCAGTTACAAAAAAGCGAATACCGGGCGGCTCATGCCGTTTGAGGAGTTCTGTGTCGTCTTTACGCAGTACAACCTGCCGTTTACTGACGGCGTCATCATGCGCAAATTGCTGGTTGAGCATGATGAATTCTCCTTGCGCAAGAAGAGCAATGTCTTCCAAGTTGGCGAGAAAGGCAAGTTTACTGTCGCTCCGCCGGCAATCTTGAGGGCTGGTTGATGCT
>Ga0163152_10000885_pt1 | contig 49502 bp, 49 predicted proteins | sample OliLakLV19MP8IB2_FD_148635 | JGI IMG/M metagenome (GOLD analysis project Ga0163152, IMG submission 148635) | Freshwater microbial mat bacterial communities from Lake Vanda, McMurdo Dry Valleys, Antarctica - Oligotrophic Lake LV.19.MP8.IB-2 | ecosystem: Environmental > Aquatic > Freshwater >... | reverse complement strand
CGATTATACTGTCCTAATAGACTTAATTAATAGACCTATAAAAGATTATCGCTTAATACAACTCAAATTTCTCGAGGAGTTTTTTATTTCCATCTATCTGGAAACGAAGAAGATCTGAGTATACACCGGGCTTGGTCGCAAGCTCTTGTGGACTGCCTGAATCTACTATTATTCCACCATCTACGACGACTATCTTATCGACATTTTGAATAGTAGAGAAGCGATGGGCGATAATAAGCACAAGCTTGTTTTTCATAAGGTTCACAAGCCCTTCTTGCACTTCCTTTTCGCTTCTTGCGTCCAAGCTTGATGTTGCCTCGTCAAGTATTAAAATAGGCGCATTTTTAAGCAAGGCTCTAGCTATTTGAATACGCTGTTTTTGCCCGCCAGACAAACGTACTCCACGCTCTCCAACCTCTGAGTCGAGCCCTTGAGGTAGTTTTTTTACAAATTCCCACGCATTAGCAAGCTTTAGCGCATTAATTATTTCTTTTTCGCTTGCCTTTTGGCCATAGCCTACATTTTCTCTTATTGTCGAAGAAAATAGTTCATTTTCCTGAAATACAAGTGAGATCGCGTTTCGAATAGCCGCGTGCGTAAGTTTGCTATACGGAGTTTTATTTATATAAATTTGCCCACTTGTAGGCACGTAAAATTTCAAAATAAGATTTACAATCGTCGACTTTCCCGCGCCCGAGTGCCCGACAAGCGCTACTTTTTCGTTCATATTAAGAGAAAGTGAGGCATCTTTGAGCACCATATCTGACTTGTCATATTTGAATGAAACATTTTCAAATGTAAGAGTTGGGTGGTCAAACTGCGCACTTTTGACTTTAGAGTCATAAAACTCAACACTGGGGAGTGTAAGTATTTCAAAAAACTCTTTTGATCCACTCTCAGCAGTTTGAATTTGAGTGAGGATAAACGACATCGCAAACAGTGGCCGTCGTGCCTGGTTTACCAGCTGCAAAATGAGAACCATTTCACCGATCGAAAGCGAGCCCTTGAATGTGTTATAAAACACAATTGCATTGATTCCAAAAAGAATTATCTGCAAACTTCCATTTCTCAAAAAATCAAAAAAGTGAAAAGTCCCGCTTTGACGAGCATATATTTTATTTATTTCCGATAACGTTTTTGACATGAAAGAATATTCTGTTTTTTCATTGTTGAAGCTTTTGACAACTTTTATATTGGAAATCACTTCCTGCATACGACCACGAGATATATCTTCATACTTATTTTTTTGAATTTCTTCACGACCCCAACGAACAGAGGAGTAATAACTCAGGCTTAAATAAATAGGAAATAATAAAAATGTCAAAATAGCAATGGGGACATTGTAGTAGGCTAAAACTATAATGGTAAAAAGACTTTGTAGAAATATCGGCAATATAAAGTTGGTCGCTGTATTTAAAAAACCATAGATCGAAGCAATGCCTCGATTGAGTTGATTTACAATTTTTCCAGAAATTTCTGAGTCGAAATAACTTTGAGGAAGGGTGAGTACTTTATTATAAAATTTTTCTGTCAAAAATTGTCGCAACTTACCTACAAAATGGTCACCAAGCCTGTTTGTGACAGATGTTACAACTGCGCTAAATATGCTTGCAATAAATGTTAATACTATCATCAAAATAAGCCTATTTAGATTGCCACCCTTTGATTGCATTTTTGCAACGATCTCGTCGACAATAAATTTGGAGAGAAGGGGAGTGACAAGTTCAAACGCAGCGCTAACTAAAATAAGAACAGACAAAACAAAAATAATATTGTATAGCGGTTTTGAAATACGTATTATTTTCGCGATATTTTTCATGAGATATATAGTACCATTCTTTTTATGAAAGGAGAAAGTGAAAATATGGAAAAACATCTACAAGAATGCATAAAGCCCCACATGCTTATTCATGCACTTACAGGAATTGGCATTGGTCTTCTTTTACCAATACTAGTGCCACGCATTGGAGATAAAGCATTTATTATCGCAATAGGATGTATTCTCATTGCCATGGTAGGGGAGTTTGTATTGGCCAAAACGAAAAAGGGGTAAATTGCTACATATAATCTATATTTTACCCTCCACTACCACCCCTGCACCTTTTATAATGCCTATATGCGAGAAGATATTGTACTATCTGTTTCAAATCTCAGTAAGCAATTTGGACCTACGCGCGCAGTATCTGATGTAACTTTTTCGATAAAAAAGGGGAGCGTGATGGGGCTTTTGGGCGCAAATGGCGCAGGAAAAACAACAACAATTCAAATGTTGGTTGGCGTCACCACACCAACGAGTGGTGAAATTACTTATTTTGGACATGATTTTAAAAAAGACAAGGCACTTTGTTTGTCACGTATCAATTTTGCCTCCGCATACAACATGCTTCAGGGTCGTATATCGGTATGGGAAAATTTGATCGTATTTTCGCATCTGTACCACGTGCCAAACTACAAAAAGAAAATTCTTGAACTGTGTGATTTTTTTGAAGTAACCGAATACTTGCACAAACGTGTCTGGTACCTCTCAGCCGGTCAAAAAACACGCGTGAATTTAGTAAAATCTCTCCTCAATGACCCCGAGCTCATTCTTATGGACGAGCCCACAGCCAGCCTTGACCCCGATATTGCCGATAAAACACTTTCTCTTATTGAGAGGCTCAAAAAAGAGCGTAACCTGTCTATTTTATACACCTCGCACAATATGGATGAAATAACACGAATTTGTGATGACGTCGTGTTTCTAGGAGAAGGGAGAGTGGTGGCTCACGACACCCCACTAAACCTCACAAAACGAATAAAAAAAACAACAATGAAACTAATATTTGATTCAAAAAAGCAATTAGTGTCCCAAACATTAAACGACGTCAAATGCGAATACGTATTTCAAAATGATAATACCGTCCTTATATCTCACGTTGATGAAAAACTTGTCCCAAATATCATTTTCAAACTTTCAAAAAATAATGTATGGATTACTGACATTGAAATACAAAAACCCGATTTAGAAGATGTATTTTTACAAATCACTCGAAAGGGGAATATATGATACGACGCATCTTTGGACTTTTAGTGCAGGAGTGGTACATTTCAAAACGCTCATTGGAGGTTATTATGGATACTATTTGGTATTCCACTTTGTCTGTTGTAGTGTTTGGATTTGTTGCCAAATATATAAGCTCTCAAAATCAACCGGGGATTGGTGAGATGCTTCTTTCGGGCATGATCTGGTGGGAGTTTTTGCGTATCAATCAATATTCACTCACGCTAAACCCTATGTGGAATATTTGGTCGCGTAATTTTTGCAATATGTTTATTAGTCCACTTTCAAAAACTGAGTATCTTGTTGCTCAATTTATTGTTGGCTTTTTAAAATCGTCGATTGTTTTTATAATAAATCTTCTTGTTGTGAGACTCGTTTTTAATACCACGTTTCTACAAAACTATTCCGTGCTTACATTTATCGGATTTATTAGTATTTTAGCTCTGTTTGCATGGAGCATGGGACTTGTCATTATGGGCATTATTTTCTTATATGGCACACGGATTCAAGCTCTTGCATGGGGATTTATTGCCGTTGTACAGCCACTCGTCGCAGTATTTTTCCCTGTTTCTGTAATGCCTTTATGGCTTCAAACAATATCCTATCTGTTTCCCGTCACATATTTGTTTGAAATAAATAGACTACTTATTGTAGGATTTACATATCCGGCCTCATATATGGCTATTGCAGCTCTTTTATCTGTCTTATATTTTATTATTTCGTTGTATATATTTAAACACTTCTTTGCTGCTTCTCAACTATCCGGCCAATTTGCAAAAAATGACGAAGGATAGATAGCTTTGTAAAAAAACTCTAATTAGGTTATAATACGGCTCTATGGCACTTGAACTTGGTGGCTTTGATAAACTAAGAAAGGTTGTTAAACAACCAGCTCTCCAAAGAGTTGCAGATCGTATCTTGGAAAAAGGACACAAACTTGAGATTGATGAGCAATCACGTAAAAATCTTGCAACAGCGCGCGATGAACTTGCGCGCGATCCTAAACGTCATTTCATCGGTTATTTTAACCATAATGCATATTCTGATCCTGGCATTTATGCCCGCGTATTTTGGGAAGAAATAGATCCACAAAGAACTCGGAAAGTTATAGTTCCAGCAAGTGATTGGCATATGCATCCAGGTAATAACTTTGTTTTTGGCAATTTTGTACGACTTGCAGCCACCATGCAAGATTTTGATGTGATTCCAATTGTGCAAGGATATATGATTGGAAATGAAAAATACATAAACTTTAGAACAGGATTGCCCTATACTCAAGCAGATGCTGATGGAATAAATCGAGCATCGTTACTTCATCTGACAAGGGAAAGAAAAAGTAGACCAACAGCAGTATTTTTGGCTCCGGAAGAAACTCGAGGAGAGATTGATGTATTACAAGAAGCAAAGCCCGGTATAGAAACAATGGCTAAAAGCTTATCGCCCTGTGTTGTTTTGCCTATGGGAATTGAATTTATAGGAGATCATGGTCGTGGCCTAAATCTAGGTTCACGAGTTGGAGTACATGTCCCTGAACCGTTTATCATAGAAGGTAGAGACAATGTACCGACAATTGATGATTTCATGTTACGACTTGCAGGAGCTCTTCCAACAAATTTGCAAGGAGTATATGCCGATCGAGTTGCTCAAGTCAATGTTTAATTTTGTATAATACCTTCATGCAAGAGATTCTAGAAAGTGCTGTTCGTGCCGGCGGCAACGTACTAACCCATTACTTTAGAAGTACCTATACCCAAACCACGAAAGATACCCCTATAAATATAGTCACGCAAGCCGATATTGAAAGCCAACAAATAATAACGCAGACCATTGTATCGCTGCTTAAAAAAAAGGGCGTAGATGAGTCGCAAATTGGCTTTATCGGCGAAGAGAGCTTGCATATAGATGGTGATCACACATTTATAATCGATCCCCTCGATGGCACAACCAACTTCTCAGTTGGACTTTCATATTTTTGTATTCCTATTGCTTATGCCTATAAAGGTGTTATTCAAGAAGCCGTAGTATATGACCCCATGCAGGATGCCCTTTTTTACGCCGCTAAAAATAAAGGTGCATATAAAACTCAACTCAATAAAAAAACGCCTCTTACAGTGGCAAATACGCCCCTAAATAAAACAGTTATAGTAGCACACCTGAGTGCAAACCCGGCCCTTCGTAAAAAACAGATTCCCCTTCTAACAAGCATTCAAAATATAACGCTTGGTGTGCGCTACATGGGCGCTGTGGCCCTTGACCACTGCAACTTCCTTGATGGCGTGTTTGGAGCTGTTTTAAACAGTCGTACCTATATCTGGGATACCGCTGCAAGCGGGCTCATTATTGAAGAGGCAGGAGGCACACTTGTAGATTGGGAAGGCATGCCTCTTACTTATGATATGTCAGACCCTACAAGACAATATAACTCACTTGCAGTTCACCCTCAAAATCTCCCTGTATTGCTTCAAAACATGAAAGTTGAGGCTAATTAGCCTCAGTTTAGCCTCAAAATCACCCCACTAGCCTATCGCATGATATTTGAGAGAGAGTAGGGAATAGGTTGTTATTATATGCTAATCCTCTATTTTGTATAACCTATAATATGTAATATTTCATATTTTTATGGACAAACTGTAATAGGTGAGAAAAGAGGCATAGATACGGAGTAGAGAATGTCAATAATAATAGATATTTAATGCACATACACATTACCAGTAAATTAGGCACTCCTCCGCTTGGGTGGTATATAACGTCGTAAAAGATACAATTTACGACGTTATATAGATACGATTCCCCGCATGTATATGTACCACATAATACAATTGTGCCTAGATAGCTTTATTTATTAATTAGCACATATCAAAGAGAGAGGCTTGTATCACTCCCTCGTACAATTATGTCTACATTGATGTACTTTGTCGCTGTGTACTTTGTTATTAAATATGTACGCTGCCATAGCATAAGCAAACTACTACACTGGGAATAAATATCTGCGTCGATATTTAGATTGTTTTATCAAGCCAATTCGTCTCTTTTGAGGCTAAAACGGCGAATTTTAAAATAACTAAGTAACGTCACTTATGTAGCGTTAAACTTAGTGTTGGTTTAGATTATTATCATAGTCTAAAGTATCGTTCTTGAGGCTAAATATCGAGGCGCTTGCAGATTAACATACCTTCATATTTAGAGTGTAGTATTAGCATAAATGCTTGATATCAGGCTTACAAAAAAAGACGTCGTACTTGCAGTTAATTAGATAGTGATTATAAAAGCATACATGATAAGCTTGTATCCGCTTTTAATGTACGTGGATAATAGTCATTATTTAGATTGTAATAACAAGCTAAATTTGCATATTTGAGGCCAGTAAAAGCACTTATGTCATAAATGTGCTACATAGATATTTAGAGTGTAGTATCAATCTAAATACAATATTACGAAGCTAACATAGACACGATCTAGCTATATTTATCCACAATCAAAAAACAAAAAGGAGACGCCACACACTTCAAGAGAGCAAGTGTGTCTTATAGTAAATTGTCCGTACGTGAGTTTTATTGCATTTCATGCGCAATTTAATTGCATTTAAATAACTATAGGATACTATAGGCCAGTATATACTATAGGACACTATATTCACGTTCGTGACTTTTACTCCTCCCCTCTCCTCTACTCATCATGCTGAAATATTAATTTTTTTATTAGCCGTGATTTGTGCGTAAAATAATAAACTTTTTCTAATGTTTTTGAGCTCTTCAAACTCACTAAGCGTTGTTTGAATGAGCGCTTTTGTAAAAGTGTAAAAATCCCCTCTTGAAGAACACACATTTGAGGCTAAATAGCCTCAAAATATGCGACATTGCCCCGACTTACGTTAATTTCTGTTATTCCCCTACCCCCACCGGATCGTCAGCAGTGTAATTATGGAGACAAATATGACTACAATAATATATTCACGTACACGTTCTTTAAAAAGTCTTTCCTCGAGATATGCCTGAAAAAGTCCACATAAACTATAAAAAAGAGCTGTCGTAAAAAGGCCAAAAATAGCCGTTTGAAGAGGAATAAACGACAAAACTAGTGCAGATTCTGCTATAACAAGTGATATTATCAGAGCAATTTTGCTCAAATGAGGTTCAAGTGTGGTCTTGGGATTAATTGTCCATAAAAATTGCAAAGCCAATGGATACGTACATACAAAAAACATCAACATATTTGCAAAGGGAAACTGTCGCAGTGACAAGATAAGATTAAAACTTAAAAAAGATGTAATAGTAAGATACAAGAAATTTACCGAAAATGCGGCTCTATATAGTTGTAAATTTTTGGTAACCCCTACATTAAAAATGTTGGAAGATAAAAATAATGCATAAATTGACACACCATAAAAACTAATATACGGCAACCTGGTGAGCCACCGTATTGGGAAAAAAAAGTAGAATAGATAAAATGCAACCGTAAAATATACCGGTAGCAAAAATAGCATGAGCCATTCGATTCGGTGTATTCCTTCAAGTATTGAAAAAAACGTGCTTAGATATACAAAAAAAACAAGAAGAACAAGGAAAAATTCAGCTTGATCAAGACTAAAAAAAGATGAAAATGCAACCAGAACAGTCAAAAACAAAGCCGAAAACACAAATCTACGACGCTTCCCTATTTTAGAAAAGATCGTCATTAATATGGCGTGTAGATTTTTACGGAATTTTTTAAAGATTAATTGTGGAATTTGCATATACACTGTCTACATCATCTAAATTTTCAAGTAGGTCAATAAGGTTATTTACACTTTCAGCCGTTGTTGAGTTTACATCAATGGATGTCTGGGCTTTATAACATGATATTACAGATGCGGGGACAACTTCTTTTGTATATTGACCTACAGCCCCAAGCTTCTCAAAGGGAATATATACAACAAAATCATCCTCTTCATCGGCTATTTCAAAAGCCTCAATGTGGTCTGCAAACTCATATACCTGTTCTTCTGTTGCTTCATTTTTTTCGAAAACAATCATTCCACATTTTATAAATTGATACAAAACACTATTGTGTCCTCCCATTTTACCTCCATTTTTTTCCAAAGTATTTTTGACTTCTCCATGCGTTCTATTGGAGTTGTCGGTAAATGCTTCAATAACAAGTGCCACCCCACCAGGTCCAAACCCTTCATACACCACCTCTTTCACCATTGAATCCGCACTTCCTTTGGCTTTCTCAATAGCTCGTTCTATGTTTTCTTTGGGCATGTTTTGAGCCCGTGCACGATCGACCGCAAGACGCAGTTTTATATTATTTGCAGGATCAGTGAGCCCCCCGCCCTCTTTTACAGCTACAGTAATTACACGCGACAGTTTAGAAAAAAGCTGTCCCCTTTTTTGATCAAGAATCCCTTTTTTTCGTTTTATTGTTGACCACTTAGAATGTCCAGACATCGAATTAAAAAATGTATGTAAATAACGCGCAAGCACTTTGTTGTTACCTATTCTATTATATCAAAGTTGTGGCCTTAAATCGTTGTTGACTCTCGACTACTTTACAGTATACTGGGTACATTCAATTTTAAGCACAATAATACACATGGATAGACAAATAGAAAAATTAACACAAAAAGCAATTGACGAAGCTGTATCGGGCAATTTTCTTCAAGCTATCAAATATAATGAGGAAATAATAGAACTTGATAAGGGAAATGTTGAGGCACACCTTCGCCTGGGGTTTGCATTTCTTCATGATGGTCAATTTAAACAAGCTAAAAAAGCTTATGCCAAAGCCCTTAAGCTTCAGCCCGCTAATTTAATTGCAAAAAACAATCTTTCAAAAATTGAAATACTCGATAGTAAGACCAAATCAGGTGCTTCTCACTTTCAAAAAGATGTGTCCCTCGATCCTAATCTTTTTTTAAATATTCCTGGTAAAACAAAGGCAGTTCTACTTAAAAACATTGGTCAAGCAAATGAACTTGCCAGGCTCAAAATAGGTCAACGGGTAAATCTTCAGATTAAAAAAAGGCGTGTAGAAGTGCGTACATCAAATAACGAATATGTAGGCGCTTTGCCTGATGATCTATCCAAACGACTAATTGCCTTTTTACAAGCTAGAAGTGAATATTCGGTATATATAAAGGAAGCCACTAAAAATAGTGTTGATGTGTTTATCAGAGAAGATAAATTAGGCTCTTCTGTCAGAAGATTTGCATCATTTCCTAAAAATATCCAAGAAAATCTTAAAGTAATAACTGATGAAGATGAAGAGGGTGGCGATCGCGGGGTCGATATAGAACGCTCAGAAGAGGTAGAGGATGAGGAAGAGCTTGATCATGACAAGCCAATTGACATTGAAGAACTTGCTGAACAGATCGATGAAATTGAAGCATTTCCCGATGATGCGGCTGACGAAGATGAAAATGATGATGAGTAAATTACTTGTAGTGAGTTATTTTATCTTTAAAAAATACAATTGACCCTTTGATTTTTCTTTTTTGAATTGTCTTTCGCACCTCATCTGCAAAATGCACATCACTCATTGATAAAAGTGCCATAACAAACGCGATAATAAAAAGGAACTCCAAAATAAGTGCTATTTGCATAGTATCTAATTGTAAACTACTTCTAATGTTGTTTTTCTTGACATTTTTTTATTCCCAATTTGACTCGAGTTTTGTACCAAGCTCGAGCTCTATTTCAGATGGCGCAAGTGCTTCTTTTTTTTCGAATGTACATCCAAATAACGAAATCAAATATGCGCTACTTTTGGAAAACTGTGCTTTTTGTTCGCGAATAAAACACTCAGAATTATCACTTTTTGAGGTGGATAAATCAGAAATACGTACTCCCTCTCCCTCTATTATGCGCGACAATGTGAGGGCTGATCGATACGTTGAATATATTACTTGCACATGCTTTCCTTCATCGCGTAGTCCGCTCTCATAAAAAAAACCTTTATACGTACGATCAAACCGATCTTCTCTAAAATACTCCTCCCCTTCCTGACTTGACGCAAATCGACTCGATGAAATAAGTGCGAAGTCGCTCCTTTTTTTATTTAGAAGTGCTAGATAAATGTATAGTCTATTTAGAAATGACGCATTGGTGCGAATAGATGATGGCCAAAATACCGAGACAAAACCCAAGTGAGGAGTAGAAAATTTGCTGTCGAAATTAAATCCTTCAAAATATATCTCGCTTTCTTTAGGATAAAAGTAGTAGTCAACATATGCCGAAACTACTGACGAAAATGTTTTTTGCATAAGTACGGGTTTTTTTTCGATTTCAGAGAGTCGCCCAACCGCCCCAATTTTATACCTACCATATCCACCTGGAACACGAACCTTGAGCTCTGGATCAAAAAAGCCGATATAGTTGATATTGTCAGTTGTTCCCAATGAGATAAATGTAGGCTTTTTACTATAAAACACCATATTTACTCTGTCTGGCTTTTTAAAAAAAAGAGAGTGTCGTATGGTAACAAGCACATGGCCTAAAATGTACAAAACGAAAAAGACAATAAGAAGTCGTACGAGATATGCGCTTTGTGTCCATTTGCGTGTCATACATATATATTCTTAATTAAGAATTAATAATTAAGAACTAAGAATTTGTCTGAATTAATAATTACATCATGCCGTGCTCTAGCTTTAGCCGCTTTACTTTCCCTATAATTTCATCTTTTTCCATATTTGTAGACGAAAATATTTTCTTGATAATAGAGAGCGCTGCTTCAAATTCAGGCTGTATAACAAGATGCGCACCCAAGTCTTTCATGCGACGCAGGTCTCTGTCATAATCTACTCGGCTATAAATAACAATATCTGGATTTAATCGCTTGGCATTTAATACTATTGCTTCCTGCGAGTAAGATTCTGCAACACACGATATGATGCATTTCGCCTCCTCACACTGAGCATAATCGAGTATGTCTATATGTGTTGGGTCACCATACAAAATATTTACTCCCTGTCGTTTTGCTTTTTCAACCGCATGGTAGTTATAGTCTATGGCAATAAATGGAATATTGGAAAGTGTTAGTGCTCGACCTATGTAACTTCCTACTCTCCCATATCCACAAATGATGATATGATTTTTTATAGAAAGCGCATCTAAATGAGGAGGTTCTTGATCACATGAGTATGTAATATAGTGATCAACTGCGGGTAGATATTTTTTAATTAATCGACGTATATGAGTGTAGAGTTTATCTTTTTGAGCAAAAAGAAGGGGGGAAACTATAATACTTGTCAAAACAACAGCGACTGCAAAATGGTACGTCGATGTAGCCATAACTCCCGAGCCTGTTATTTGACTGACGATTAAAAAAGCAAATTCCCCTACATGAGCCATGCTAAGTGCCAGGGAAAAGCTAGTTCGCGAATGAAAATGAAATCCAATAAAAAGTACTGCAATTACCAGTATTTTTATGATTAATAAAATACAGGTGAAAATAACTATAGAGGGAATTTGCCAAAAAAGAGACGATACGTTAATACTTGCACCTAGAAATACAAAAAATAATATCGCAAACAGATCCCGAAGTGGCCTAATTTGTGAAAAAATATGATAATGCTCAAGTGTTTGGGCAATAAGCGCACCTGCAATAAATGCTGCAACAGCTGCAGAAAGACCTACATACGAAAACAGATACACCACAGCAAATATAAAAAAGACAGTAAATAAATTGAGAATTTCTCTCGACAACCTCCCTATTTTTGCAAACACGAGCGGCACCAGCTTTTTTCCTAGTACATATAAAACAACTAGCACAACAACCGCTTTTACCAATGCGACACCCACGCTCATTGCAATTTGGCCAGGAGTACCACCCGCCGCCGTGCCTACAGCCCCTGCAATAATAAGAAGCGGAATGGCCGCCATGTCTTGGAAAATAAGCATCCCAACAGCCAACGACCCATACAGCGTGTTTTCCTCACCCCTTTCCTGTACCAGCTTGACAGCCACAGCTGTCGAGGAAAGTGCAAAACAAACGCCTAAAATAAGTGATTCTATAAATGTAAACCCAAATACAAGAGATAAAATCAGAATAAAAAAAGTAGTTACCAATATTTGCAAAAATCCACCCCAGACAACAAATTTGCCAAATCGAGACAGGGTGGTAATATTCATCTCAAGACCTACAGTAAAGAGAAGGAAAATGATCCCAAGGCCAGCAAAATTGGATAAAAACTCAGAACTCATTTCTCCTAAAAATGTCCCAAGTAGCATGCCTCCTACAATATAGCCAATAATCGGAGGCATTTTAAGTCGAGTAGCTACAATTCCCCCCAACACAGGGACAATCAAAAAAATTACTATGTAGGATAATATTGGCAGTGAAATTTCACCCATTTAATTATGGTATCACAAGCTAAACGAGAGAGCAATCGTTCATATAAGTAAGGATAAAAAAACAATTTTTATCGAACGAGTCTTTTTTCGCAGTCAATACAGTATTTCGCTTCGGGCATAAATTGCAACCGCTCAATAGCTATTTCTTGCTTGCAACTCTCACATTTGCCATACGACTTTTTATATATTTTCTCAAGTGCGCGAGTAACACTATCGAGTTTTCTAGATAGTAGGTTTATTTCAGCCTCAATTGTTTCATGACCTACTTTTTCACGAACATCGGTGTCAACCGCAGCATTGTCGGAAGCGTGATCAGGATTTGAAAATGGATCTTCTTCTCTAAGTTTTTCGATCCTACTTTCAAGATTTTTTTGAAGATCGAATAATACTTTTTGTAAATCCTTTTGCCAACTTTGAGATTGTTTTTGAACCATATGATTTAGTTAAAAGCAGAGAGTGCTTTATATTTGTAAATATATTTAATCTATAATAAAATATGAAAAAGCCCGTTGTAACAAAAAAAACTATTAATGAAACAACGACATTTACATTAATCCCAGCAAAGTATAAATGATTCTCTTTGAAAGTGTCAAGCGATAAATATGTAGCCGAAAAAAAATTTAAAAATAAAATATAAGAAAATCCATGTGGAGCTTTCCCGCGACGAATGGCAAGCATAAGTTTATGCGTCAAAAAAGAACATCCTGCAAATAAAATTGCCTCATAGAGTGCTGTGATATGACGCAAACCTTCATATCCAACATATTTTACAGATAATATAAACTTAGTTTTTGTGCCGATATCTACACCTGAGAAAAAGCTACCAATTTTTATAATTGTCATTGCAACAAGTATTGGAGTTACAAAATAGTCGAGTGCTTTGGCAACATCGATCTTCCTTCGCTTAAGGAAAATATAAAGCCCGAGCGACCCTCCTGCTATTATCCCCCATGCTGAAAGTCCTGGATAACCATTTATGAGAATAAATTTGAGGATATTAAATCCAAACTTATCAAAATTACAAAGAACATAGACAAGTCTGCCCACAAAGAGGCCAAAAAAAAGTGTTGCAAAAACCGAATCAAACATTTCTTCTTCTTTATACGAGGTGAGCTTCAGGTATTTCCAGAAAAAATAGAGCGCCCAAAAAAACGCGAGGACTAAAAATACCCCAAATGTATAAATTTTTATGATTTTAAGATCCAGCAAGATGGGTAGCATTTGAAACAATAGTATAAATTAGATCACTCAAAAAGGCAAATAAGACACAATTGTTATGTAGGTGTTAAGATGTTTTTTTATATCCTAAAAAAATATCAAAAATAGATTGATTTGTTGAGTTATCGAGGACGAGGAAGTAATTTTCGTTATCAAATGCACTCTCTCCTAAAGTTTTTAGATACCTCACTTTGTCGGCAGCTTGTGAAGTATGCGCATCAATACTCCTTTTTTTATCATCTTCAACGCTTGAGATATCAACCGTATGCGTTATGGGAAATCGTCCTGCAGTAGTGTAACCTTGTAAAATAGTAAAACCTTCGGGCGGAACAAAGAAAAATAACTTATCGACTATGATTTCATGATTTTTACATGCCAAAAGCGTTGCAAGACTTGTCACTATATGATCGATATGCCAATACACACCAGTGTGATCGTATGTTACAACAACCTCAGCCGATTCTTTTTCAATGATCTCCCCTATTTTGTCGGACAAACTATTTTTTATATCTTTATTACACAGTGTTCCATCTACATAATTTAAAAAATAAGTTTTATTAATTCCAAGAATATGGGTAGATTTTTCTACCTCATCTTTTCTTACTTGACTAAGTAGCGCGCCCTCCAATTTAATACTACTTTTTCCCGCTGAGCCGTCTGTTACAACGATCATAACCACTCTGTGACCTTCATTTGCTAACCTCTTTATTGTCCCACCCATACTAAATGCCTCATCATCAGGATGCGGAATTATAAATAGTATTGTCATACTAATTTTTAATTTAAATTTTGAAATTTAAAATGAATGTCTAAAAATTAAATATTAAAAATTGATTAAAAATTAAGAATTAAAAATTTCAAATTATGGATACTGCACTTACCTATTCCCAATTGATCATACTTAATTGTAATATAATATGTGTTGTGGAGTTAAAATTATACAATTCAGCTAGTCGCACAATTGAAACCTTTGTCCCCTTAGTTGATAATAAAATTAGCCTCTATGTGTGCGGCATTACCCCCTATGATGCCAGTCACTTGGGTCACGCATTTGTCTTTACAGTATTTGACACGTTAATACGTTTTTTAACGTTACAACAATACGAAGTAACATACGTGCAAAACATTACCGATGTTGATGACGATATGTTAAAAAAAGCAAGCGAAGTTGGCCAAGAATGGCAAGGCCTTGGAGATCAAGTAGTTGGTGAACTACTCAACGATTTTGCATATTTAAATATCAAGTCTCCCACACATATGCCAAAAGCTTCAAGCTCGATTGATAAAATCATTGAAATTGTTGGGGTTTTAATTGAAAAAGGATATGCATATGAAGTAGACGGCAACGTATATTTTGACACAAAAAAATATGGCATATATGGCTCATTTGCACGACTATCATATAAGCAAATGATCGCACTTTCCAGCATGCGCGGAAACAATATAAAAGACACTGCAAAAAAAGATCCACTTGATTTTGTATTATGGCAAAAATCACTTAAAAACGAACCTGCCTGGAAAAGTCTATGGGGTATGGGTCGGCCAGGGTGGCATATTGAGTGCAGCGCCATGAGTATGACTTATTTGGGTAACAAAATAGATATTCATGGCGGAGGAGCTGATCTTATGTTCCCCCATCACGAATCAGAAATTGCACAAACTGAAAGTTTCACTGGCGAACAACCCTTTGTACAGTATTGGATGCACTGTGGGATGGTTATGTATGAAAGTGAAAAAATGAGCAAGTCGCTTGGGAATCTTGTTTTTGTTAAAGATTTAAAAAAAAACTACTCTGCCAATGCAATACGCTGGCTTTTGTTATCAAATCACTACCGAAAACCGTGGGAATACATTGAGGAAGATCTTATGCAAGCTCAAAAAACTATTGATTCGATAGAGCGTTCCCTAAATACAAAATACACTATACAAAATACACAGTTGCCCGTCTCTTTCCTTGCGGCTCTTGCCCATGACTTTAACACGCCAAAAGCACTCGAAATACTTGTAGAGTCAAAAAGCGAAGAACAAGTCGCTATGTTTGACATGTTGGGGTTTACAATTAAATCATAATATGGACGATCACATACCCATTCACAATGGTAGCAACAAAATAACGATTTTTTTCCTTTGTATTATTTTTATCGCCGTTGTCACTCTTACCTTGTATGCACTTTCTACGCCCATTAGTACAAATAGCAATGCATCAACGAAAGATAAAGGTTTACCGTGGTATTACAACGAAAAATAATAAGTTATTTACCCGACTTTGTGATTTTCGTACTTTTTTGACGAAGAGATGTGAGGACTTTGCCGAGATTTTTACCTTCTTGTTTTATAACAGTCATTTTATTATTTTTGCCAAAAAGTGAAACAATAGCCTCAAATACTCCCCCATGTGATTTTTCTTTCACGACAACTTTTGCTTTTTCCAAACTCTCATCATGTGTAAATCGAGCATTTAAATCTTGAATAAATGCATTTACCACTCCAAGACTTTTTTCAGAAATGCCTCGTGCGACTAGGTCTATTCGAAATGGACTTGGTTTTTGTATATAACATGACAAAATGTCCCGCGTAGTGATAATGCCTATGGGGTGGCTTGCTCCATCGACTACTATTATGCTGCCGATCTGCTTTTTTAATATGAGGTTACATGCATCTTTCAAACTTCGCTCTGGTGTTAGTGTTAGCACATTTTTTTTTGCAAAATTGCGCACTTTAGAATGAAGGAGCGGCTGTTTATTGCCTTTACCTGCATATCCTTGTCTCTCTTTTGGAACAGACAAAAACGAAATAATATCATAGTAACTGAGCACTCCAGCCAATTTAAAGCCATCTGAAAGAACAATAAGTTTTGATATGCTGTGCTTTTTAAGAAGAGGCAAGGCTTTAGAAAGTGGGTCTTGTTCAAACACAGAAATTAAGGGCTTTTTTTTAGTCGCTAAAATTTGCGCGATCGTTGTATCACTTAGCTTTTCTGATTCAACAATTGCTGAAAGTAGACGTCTAGCTGATATAATGCCTTCGAATTTATTGTCGGCAAACACGGGAAGATAGTGAATTTTAGACTCCATCATCATTTTCGATACCTTATCAATAGGCATAGACATATCCACTTTTGCCGGATGCGTGAGGCAGTGCTTAGCTTTCGTGTTTGCAGGATATGATTTTTTTATAATGCAGTGATAGGGACTTACAACTCCTAAAAAGCCAACAGTGTTTTTAGGGTCCTCAAACACAAAGGCTGCATCGTGGCTTGAAGTGAAATATGGCATTATGGCATGAAGCGTCTCTTGAGGTCCTACTTTGAGGATATTTTTCGTTTTATATATTTTTTTTATCATGAGAAAGTAACCAACTCAAAATAGTACGAATTCCCCACCCAGTTCCACCCCGTGGGCGCGTTGGAGTGGGCTCACTTTCATTAAATGAGCTTCCTGCAATATCTAGGTGGAGCCATGGTGTTTTTTCTACAAATTCAGATAAAAATAAAGCAGCAGTAATCGCTCCACCATATCCCATACCTGTTACATTTTTAAGATCGGCCATCCCACCCTTCATTTTTGACATATATGGCTGGTGCATCGGCATAATCCATGCGTCTTCCCCTTCGCTTTGAGATGTTTTATATATCTCCTGAGCAAGAGCTTCATTATTTCCAAATATTCCCGTTATATCAGGTCCGAGCGCCACCATAATAGCGCCTGTAAGCGTTGCTATGTCTATCATATAATCAGGCTTAAGAAATTTTTCAGCGTAAGAGAGTGCATCGGCAAGCGCGAGTCTGCCTTCTGCATCAGTATTTAGTATTTCAATTGATTTTTTATTGAGTGCATACACGATGTCTCCAGGTCGTGATGCTTTACCCGATGGCATGTTTTCACACGCGGGAAGTATTCCATATACTTCGCCCGTATCGAGACGCGTTTTCCCAAGCACATGAAATATGCCAAGCACGCAAGCTCCACCTGCCATGTCAAGCTTCATGGTTTCCATGTGTTTGGAAGGTTTAAGAGAGAGCCCGCCCGAGTCAAAAGTTATAGACTTACCCACTAAGCATACGCTTTTCTTAGCTTTATCTCCTTTGTAGTGCAAAATAATAAATTGGGGCTCTGTCTCACTTCCCTTAGCAACAGACAAATATGAGCCCATCCCGAGATTTTCACACTCTTGCCTGCCTAAAATCTTTATGCTTATTGCTCCTTTTGATTGTGTAGCTATTTTTTTTGCTTCTTCAGCCATTTTTTCTGGAGACATAAATAAAGCAGGCTCATTTACAAGGTCCCGTGACATCCATACTCCGTCAGCTACGCAAGCACCAAACTCCACGCCCTTTGCAAATGCTTTTTGGTCTACCACAGATGTTGTAGATGAAAGCCCTACAACAAGCTCTTCAAGAATTGAATTTTTCTTTTTTTCGCTGGCCGATTTGTATTTATCAAATCGATATTGTGATAAATAAAAGCTTTCGGCAGTAAGTCTTCCCGCACGGTATGTATTATCGTCTAATACATCGGGTAATACGTCCAGTGCAACTGATTTAAACTTGAGAGAGGCAATTTTACTTAGTGAGCTTGAAAGTAGTGGGTAGTAGTTACTATTTTTAAATTTGTCTTTTTTTCCAAGTCCGCATACAACAACCGCATCATAGGCGACCAAAGAGTCTACGTCATGAAGGACAACATGTTCATTTTTTTCACCTTTAAAGCCAAACTTTTCAGCCTTTTTAGAAAGTCTTTTACCAAGCTTTTGATCTACTTTTGTAAACGTATCATTTTTCGTACTATCGGACTCGAATTGAAAAAGTAGAAGAACTTCGCACTTTGGATTTTTTAGAAGGTCACTTGTAGTAATGGTTATTTTTCCACTTCTCATAGAGGCTACTATACTCCACCCATTTTTATAAGTCAAGCAGTAGTAGGTTTTTCTAAAATATATACGACAAAAGGCGCACTACCAACATACTCCGACCCTAGTTGAGCCTCTCTATGTTCGTTATTATATTGACTTCTTTCCTCCTCGGTAGCAAATGATATTTCATGTTGTTCTCTTACTAAGAGACCTACTTTTTCTGCTTGTGATCTATATTCATCTATATGGTGGTAGTAGTTAGGAACAGCGACTGTGTCAGGCAATTTTCTCAATATGGGTTCTCCTGATATGAGGTTGTCTTCATGTGTTACGATAATTGGTCTTCCATTCCGCAACACCACAGTGGCTCGATTAACATCAGTACATGTTTTAAGAGCGTCTAAAATTGCTGGCGAAGAAACATCTTCTAATTGATCTAGTAATAACTGCATTTCACTAATAATTTGATTATTTGGTTTGTCGCCATTTGTAAAAATAGTCCCAAAAGAGTTAGGTGCTGTTATAATTGCTCTTCCCCCCGGTTTAAGTACTCGGGCTATTTCAGCAAAATGAGGACCAAATCCGACTGGCAATTCACCGTCTTCATTTGAGGTACTTTTCAAGTTACAACCCACGTTGATACTTAGTGCTATATCTTGTGTGGCACTAGCAAGTGGTACTACTGCAGCATCAGCCTGAACAACAAGCACTTGACTTTCGAGCCCTTCATTTTTTGTAGCTCGTAGTGCTTGAGAGGTCATTGATTGTTGAATATCGATTGCAGTTACTGTATTTGCCCCTTGCTGTATGGCATAAATAGACCACGGGCCTGCACCACAACCTACATCAACCACATTTCTTCCAGCTAAATTTTGGAGGTAAGGAATAAAGTAAGCATCAAGAAATTGCGCACCATCTGGTCCATGCCGCGTTGCACCATAGCTTGAGGCTGCGTCTCTTGACCAACTAGCATGTGTTTCTACACGTGGTAATGGTGTCATGATTTTAGGCTATTGTAACAGTCTCTAGCACTAAATTCAACAGCTTTAGTTATTTTTACTCCACCCTTGTGGGTCGACAAACCACGCATCCACCTTCGCCTTTTCCTCGCCAGTTATAACAGACTCTGCTAGCGCCTCCTCTACAATCGACCTTCCCGTTGTGAGAGTATATGCAGTAATTGTATTTTTTTTCAAATTCTCAATAGAGATATCTGTTTCATATGTTGTTGCAGCAATACAGCCTACAATTTCGCCACCTTGCGCTCTAATTGTTTCGGCATTACCAAGAATAGAGACAGCTGTTGAAATATGATCTTCGACAATCAGCACGCGACTCCCCTTTTTTAAATATCCTTCAAGTTTATTTTCTTTTCCATATCCTTTAGTTGTGGGGCGCACAAATACCATGGGCAAATCAAGCTCTCCTGCAATCCATGCACCTTGCGGAATCGCCGCCGTAGCAGTAGCCGAAATACAATCTATGTTTTCAATACCAATTTGTTGCTTTATGACATCGACATAATAGGAAACAATCGTTCGTCGCGGCTTTGGGTGCGACATAATGATGCGATTGTCCAGATATATCGGGCTTTTGAGCCCTGAAGTATACGTGTAGGGCGGGTCAAAGCGAAATGAAACAGCATTTATTTTAAATAAAATCTTCGCCGTCTCTCGCGCTATTTGTTTTTTTTGATCTTCATTCATATATATTTTAATATCTTTTGCTCCTTTTATATTTCTTTTGTGGTTGCGAAAAAATAATACAAACCGTGTGAAGTTTTCGAAAGAGGGTGAAGCCGCATGGCTTGGGTGCCCCTCAAGAAAACGAGCTACGGATTGTTTATTTAGCAGCTCTTAACAAAAAAATATAAAAGTAGAAACTATTATATATTAAGATTCTGGACAAGCCAGAATAACATAGTTGTCAACTTCTATACGAATTTATCTCTTCCTGCAATTTTTTAGCTTCCTCACCAGGATTGGACGCATATATCACACTTCGCCCAACTGCTACAATAAGCCCTTCCTTTTCCTCAGTTACACCATTTTTTGTCGTCTCGGCCAAATCTCCACCTTGGTGGCCCACTCCGGGGGCCAAAATCGTCATATCACCGATTACTTCTCGCACTTTTTTAAGTTCCTCGGGATATGTTGCCCCCACAACCACCATACAATTTGCCTTTGTGTTCCATGTTTGACTCACTTGCTCAGCAACATGTAAATAGAGTGGTCGACCTGTCACATCTAAATCTTGAAACTCCCCCGCTCCCAGGTTTGATGTGCGACATAGTACAAAAAATCCTTTGTCCGCGAACATCTCTATATGTGGTCGCCACGATTCAAAGCCAAGATATGGATGAATAGTTACGGCGTCTACATCAAGATATTCAAATGCAAATTGCAAATATGCGCTGTTGGAGTTGCCTATATCGCCCCTCTTAAAATCCAAAATAACTGGCGCATCGGCCGTGTGTTTTATATACTCGACTGTTTTTTTGAGCTGTTCAAGGCCTGCGGCCCCATGTGCTTCATAAAATGCACTATTTGGTTTATATGCACACACATAGTTAGATGTTGCATCAATAACAGATTTGTTAAACGCAAATAATGGATCGGGTTGGGACTTAAGTGCATCGTGAATTTTTTCAAGATCAGGATCAAGATTAACACAAAGAAGTGAGTTGTTTTGTGAAATAGACGCATCTAAATCTTCTTGGAACGCCATGTGAATATTGTATACTATAGTTGTCATGTTGCACACTGCGTTTTATGATCCAACAAAAAGCTACGAAGAAAATTATGAAAGTGGTCCATTTGGCGCATTTGCAGATGGAAAAAAATTCGAAAGTTTAGGCACACCTGCACATAATTACTTCGACAACCTATTATTTTTGCCTTTTGGAATACCTGCTGGCCCACTCATAAATAGCAATTTTGTAAAAGGAGCTTTTGAAAAAGGTTTTGACGTATGTGTATACAAAACAGTCAGATCTGACACGTTTCCCTGTCATCCACACCCCAATGTATTATCCGTCACAATCGATGGTGATCTTACCCCAGATCGAGCTAAACTTCCCGTCGTTGCCGATACTAATTACCACGAGCCAATTTCTATAACAAATTCATTTGGTGTTCCCTCTCGTAAACCGGAACAGTGGCAAGCCGACGTCATAAAGGCCAAAGAATATGCAGGGCCAGGCCAATTACTAGTATTAAGTTTTATGGGCACAACTCACGAAGGACAAACTCGAGATGAATTTATTGATGACTTTGCAACGACAGCAATACTAGCCAAAGAAACTGGTGTAAAAGTACTCGAGATTGATATTTCTTGTCCAAATATCGGAAATGAAGGACTTGTGTGTTATGACCTTGAAATGACAGAGGCAATCGCTAAAGCTGCTCGCAGCAAAATTGGCGATACTCCCCTTGTTTTAAAAGTCGGTTACTATCAAAATACATCCGATATTGAAAAATTAGCGCTTATTGCAGAGCGTTATGCACAAGACATTGCCGCAATAAACACACTTCAAGCAACAATTGTAGATGAAAATGGTAACCAAGCTCTACCAGGAAGTCCGGTGAGACTACGCGGAGGAGTTTGCGGGCATGGTATTAAGTGGGCAGGTATCTCTATGGTAGAGCGACTCAGAGAAATTAGGGAAAAAAATAACTATACCTTTAAGATCACGGGAGTTGGGGGTGTCACTGTGCCCCAAGATTATTTTGATTACATAAATGCCGGAGCCGATGTAGTTATGAGTGCCACAGGAGCTATGTGGAACCCATATCTCGCACAGGAGATTAAGAAAATTTCTACTAGTTAAACTGTTCAAATCGATCTCTATATAATTGCTGTACAACAGGTAGTGTGAGTTTCCACATGTTGTGAATAATAGACTTATTTTCTCGGCTAAATATAGCTCCTGCAGGACAGCCTACTCCCCGACGAACACCAGGTTTTCCCGCTTGCTTTTCATATTCTTCATCATATTCAGCTAATCTAGACTCAGGAATGTCTGCATACATAGTTCCATCTTCTTTTGTTACAAGAGTAAGTGGAAGATTTTGTTTTTTTATGTAGTCATCCTGGATTATTGTATGAAATCCTAAATCGTTGGTAGCAAGTTTAAACAAGCTCCCAAAGCTGTTTTCTAATACTGCAGCTGCTAGGTCTGGATCATCTCCTCCAACTTCATCTTTTACAAGCTGAGGTATTTGCCTAAAAAACGCTTCCATAAATATTACTGCGGTCATTACTCCAGCCCCGATGCGTGCCTGTGGTGTAAAGGCAATTTTTTCCGTATTATACCTACCAAACCATGCAAGCATTTTTTTATATACATCATATGTCTGTACATCTTTTTGACCCTCAAAACGACGTATATCTGCATTAAATATACGTGGCCATGTTTCTTCTCGATTCATTCGTTTCCTATCTTGTTCATCAAGCCCGCTTGTAACTTCTTCAAGTTCAAGCTCTCTTTGAGTTATTTCTCGATCGAGTGCATTATTCCACATATCAATCCATGCAAATCCTAAAAGTCCCAAAGGGGCAGCTTCTTTCGCCAACGGGGGTAGTGGCACCATTTCTTGGTGTGATACAGATTCTTCATCATCTTGATTTGGTTTTATATGATAATTTCCTGTTAATTTACTTAGAACGGTAAGTCTTCGTACGTCAACCATAAGTCCATTCGGCGTTATTTGTTCTGCCATAAGCCGATCCCACACCCACCGTATTACTACTGCATCAACCGCCTGCTTTATTTCTGTATCAATACTATCGCGCATAACTATTCCATTTGGATATCTCAACAAACGTCTTCTATTTATCCAGGGAGTAATTCGATCAATATCTGCTTCTTGTAGTCCGTTTGTGTAGATGGATTGTGCAACAGGTGAAAGCCCGAGATGTTCTGCTGGCATAAATACTATTATATATCATTTTAGACCTAATAGACAGTCTAATAATTCATATCTTACTCTTTCTGTGATATACTATCGGTTATGACCACGTACAAAACGGTGTAATTGCTATACCCTAAGTATTCGTGGTTTTTTTGTATCTTCAGCATATAACGGCGTAAAAATTAAGCATTTTACGCTCGAGATACTCACTTTGAAAATTTGTAGGGTTTTAAATTTTGGCAAGGTTGCCTATTTTGACATGAAAATAGTCTGTCATTTCGAGCGTTCCCGACGTCATTCCGAGTGCTCCCCTTCGTCATTCCGAAACGAAGTGAGGAATCAATGTGGACGAGATCTCTCCCCGTTTCGTAAAGGGTCGAGACGACATAGCTATTTATTCGTGTTAAGTTAGGCAATCTTGCCTTTCACAAGGAGATTTTTCGTGAACGAACAAGGCGCTCGCGCGCCACCGACAAACTTTGTCTCACCACTCCTCTCTCACTCCTCTCATCAGACAAGCCCTCCAGGAGGTGGGCAGCAATGGTTTCATATACTGGACCTGTCCGTATCGCCCTTACCGGCGGCGCAGGTGCCGTCGGATCGCACTTCGTTTTCGAGCTGGTGCGTAACCCGCACCGAGTCCTCGGGACGACCCAGCCGATCGATCTGCGCATCCTCGAGATCCCTCAAGCCTTGGATGCCGCCAAAGGCGTCCTCATGGAAGCAAGCGACTTCGAGGATCGCGACCTCTTCAGAACGATGGTGACCTCGGATCCGGCCGCGGCGTTTGAAGATGCTCACTACGTTGTCCTTGCCGGCGCACGGCCGCGCACGGGCGACATGACAAGAGAGCAGCTCTTCGAAGCCAACGTCAAGATCTTCCTCACCCTTGGCCCGCACTTGAGGTTGATGGATCCGGAAGGAACTGTCATCGGGGTAGGTAACCCCGCCAACACGACCACGTTGGCGGCGCTCCTCACCTCCGAACTCCCCACGGGAATGTTCACGAGCATGATGATGTTGGACGAAGCGCGTCTTCGATCTCGCATCGCCACAGAAGTCGGTACTCACCCAGATCACATCAGCAGGGCAATGGTGTGGGGCGACCATGGGGAGACAATGCTCCCCGACGCCCACTTCGCCCTCATCGACGGCAAGCAGTTTCACCACATGACAAGGGGCAAGACATGGTCTCAGACTACGCTGGTTGACAGCGTGCGAGGTCGGGGCAAGGCGATCATCGACGCTCGTGGTAGTAGCAGTGCTGCAAGCGCCGCTGCCGCCATCTCGCGTCACATCCGCATGCTCCACCAAGGCTCGCCGCCCGGCGACTGGACTTCAATGGGAGTCTGGAGCCGCGGGGAATACGGCATGCCGGAAGGCGTAATTTCCGGCTTCCCCGTTAGCGTGAGAGATGGTCTCGTCGAGATCGTCCCTGATCTCGAGCTCACCACCTTCCACCAGCAAGGTCTCGCTGCAACCGGAGCTGCACTTCTGCAACAGCGCGAAGCAGTGGAGCGCGTTCTCGAGTCGCTCGTCGGCTGATCCCATCCGCCAGGGCAGGTCCGGCACCACGCCGGGCCTGCCCTTTGCACTAAGGAGAGCTTCCCTATGCCGCATCGCAATCAACAGCGACGTCGACTTGGTCGACGACCAAGAGGCCTGCAGACTCCACCGTCTGCCGCTCCTCATCCGGTCTTCGAACAAACATCACCGGGTAACCCAACCGCTTGGGAACGCATCGCAAAGAGCTGGGGATCAGAGATCGGATATCTGCTCTTCGTCACGATGGGCCTGTGGGTGTCAGCACCTGGGGCCTTCGCGGGAATCGCAGCAAAGTCGATCCTGACCAACTGGTTGCCAGAACCACTGGCGATCGTCGTCGGCTGGGTGCTGGGCATCGGAGTCGTGATCCTTTGGATCAGGCGTGTATGGTTCACGCTTGGACCAAAGCAGCGACTCGCTTGGCGCGCATCTTTGCCCCTGATCGCTTGGGGGGGCGTGTTATGTGCTCAGACGATCCTGAAGTAAAACCCTACACCTCTCTAAGCCAGAGAGTTACCTGTCCAGAGTGGAGATCTGGGCTGAGTGGAGCTAAGGAGGCTTCAAGGGATTTGGTAGGACACTTTTTAGTCCACCGATCTTTTGTTCCTTAGTTTCGTTTTTTTTGTGGGAAATAAATGAGAGAATACTGCAGATTATCTTCCAGAAGAGCTATACACTACATGATGTCCTTGTTGTCCTTTTCTTTGAAAACTTTGTGGGGTCGGTGCAAATTGAGGTTGTAGAGTTGGTGGAGGAAATTTGCGCCTGTCATAACATACTTGCGTGTCGATTGCGCCTTTTGCGGTTTCTACTTTGTCGGGGACTTCTCCAAAATTAAAGTCAAGAATCCCATATGGTGGGTAAAATGTTTCTGCATCGTTGGCACGATTAGATTGCATATCGTCTCCACTTGGCCAAGGCACTCTTACTTCAACGGGAAATGGGTCATCTTCATTCCATTTGTCCGCATTTCGAAGCGCTCCTTCTGGCCCCATACCTGTTGGTATATCAATACATTCCATTTGTGGTGTCATTTCCTTGACTGTGCCTACTACTCCTCCAACTACCACAAGCCCTCCCAATCCAAGCAGCGCATAGCAACCAAGTTTTGCAACGCCGGGCGCCGCTCCTGCAACTCCTTCAACAACGCTTCGAGCCATTCCCTTTTCACTCATATAGGCCTTTATTATAGCATAAACCCCCACTTTTACCCCCAAAATCCCTCAATTTTTTTCAATTTGCAAAAATAAAATAATTCCTGTATCGTATTAGGATATGACAGATGAACCAATTCCACAAACCTCTGATATGGCTGATGATAGTGTGTGCCCCAAGTGTGGCGCAGCACTCGGTGAAATAGTTGAGACCAAAACCGGCAAACAACTTCGAAGGTGCAGCACCGGCAGCTGGAACGCCGACACCAGACAAACTGAAGGATGCGACTATGTAAAATGGCTTGTGACTCCTCCAAAAGAACTCGATGAAAAGTGTCCTAAATGCGGCTCTCCTCTTATGATGTTTGTCACTCGTTTTGGTAAAAAAGCAAAAAAATGTTCAACCAACACCTGGAACCCACAAACAAAAGAGGCTGAAGGCTGCGACTTTATCGAATGGCAAGGTGGCAAAACAGAAGAGCTCGATGAAGACTGCCCAGACTGTGGGTCAAAACTGGTCCTCTTCACCACAGCCCAAGGCAAACAGCTCAAAAAATGCTCAACCAACACCTGGAACCCCAAAACCCGTGAGGCCGAAGGGTGCAGCTATACACAGTGGTTGTAAATGCTATCTACCCAAATTCTCAAGCGTCATGGCGGCGACTTCGGCGTCTGTAATAAGGGATATTCCCATGTCCACTGCTCCCTTTCGAATGAGTGTGCCATCGGTAAATTCGCGCTTTCCTAAGCCCTCGAGCTTTTGGCGAGTGGGAATATTTATAATAAGATCAAACACTCGTCGGCCCACCAGATCTGCAATATTGGGAGTTTTTCCAATTTGAGAAATTTTATATACAGGAGACGTAAGCACTCCATATTTTTGCAAATACTTGTGCGTATTTTCAGTTGCAAAAAATGTAACATCATGATTTTTAGATACCTTTTTTATAAAGGGAAGCAAAAATGCCTTGTCTTGTGCTTTGCCAATAGTGAGCAAAATCTGCTTTTTATCTCCTCCGTGAAGAGCTGCCTGTCCATACCTTTTTTTATCCCAGTCACCCGTTTGCATATTAAGAAGTGCAAAAAGCGACACTGGTCGTATATCATCACTGCCAAACACATACTGCAACACGCGCTCATTGCCAATGCCATAACCTGCGTGTGGGTTGGATATTTCGCTCTTTACAATATCTAAATACCATTTAAAATCTTCGTACTTTCCACCTCGAGACATGTGAAGCTCATACATTTTAGATGTGAGAAGCCGCTCATTTAGTTTCTTAAAGTCATGTTCGCGCACCGAAGCCCCTGTCCCCTCACCTGCATAGGGAAATATACAGTCAGCCGACAAACACACGCGTGGATCTGTCTTTGACACTTTCATATTGAAAAATTTGATTTCCTTGGGGTATTTCATGATAAACACAGGAAGCTCTGTACCCTTTTTATTTAAAAGTGCTACCACCTTGGCTTCATGATCCGACTTTAAATCATCGCCAAATCGCACCTTTGAAAATCCATTTTTATTGAGAAGCTTGACTGCGTCTTCATATGAAATTCTCAAAAAATCGTGGGTAGCTGCATATTCAAGACGGGCTATATCTCGTTTATATACTTTTTTGAGTGTATCTTTATTGTCGACTAAAATTTGAGAAATCATAGCTTGCACGGCCATTTGAATATGGGAAAGAAGCATTTCATACATTTTGTTTTCGTCATACGTTTTACGCGTCATACCGGCAAATGTACAGTCTGCCTCTTCTTCAGTGAGTCTAAACTGACGTAAATGCCTAGCGTCTTCCTCTTCCTCATCTCGACCAGAATGGATGATCGTGCAGCAGCCTTTAAATGATTGTAGGCTTTGTTCAAGGGCCAGCTGTCCTGTTTGAGTGAAAAATAGTGGTAACCCCAAGCGATTGCCGATTTTAAACAATGTATCAATATTTTCACATGCTCCGGTGATACCGACAATTTCTGGAACATCTACATAGGTAAGTCCAAGATTTCTGTAGTGTTCGATAACCCCGCGGTTTAAGCTTTCATTTATCTTGGCTAGATGAGCAAAGTGAGTATTGTATGGAAGTTCAATTTTCTTGTTTTCTATGCTGATTTTCATTTTTTTCATAGTTTTTACCTGAAAATTAGGTCAAAATGTATAAATAATGACATGAGTTTGTAAAAAATAGTCTTGACATGTCATTCCAAAAATAGTACAATTTATACAGATTGTCAAGTGGTATTTAAAAAAGGGGCATGCAACACGACAAAAAGTTTACAGTTTTAACAAAAATATGCGAAAAAATCAAAAATATGTAAAAGTATCTTCATACGAAGGGAAAAAAGGAGAAGTAAAAAAAGTCGTTCTCCTCTACTCTGGAGGTCTTGATACCTCTGTTATGCTTAAGTGGATTCAAACCGAATATAAAGCCGATGTGATTGCCCTTACTATAGATATTGGTCAACAAACTGATGACTTGGAAGAAATACGAAAAAAAGCTATAAAACTTGGCGCCGTAAAGGCAATCGTTATAGATGCAAAAGATGAATTTGCACAAGACTATATTGCCCGTGGTATAAAAGCTAACGGCTCATATCAAGGCAATTATTACCTCTCAACTCCCCTCGGGCGCCCCCTTTTGGCCAAGCTGGCCGTCAAAGTAGCGGCCTCCGAAGGCGCTGACGCAATAGCTCATGGAGCTACCGGTAAAGGCAATGACCAAATACGAATAGAGGGCACAGCACTTGCTCTAAACCCCGACATAAAAGTACTCGCGCCGGTAAGAGAATGGTCTATGGGGCGCGACGAAGAGCTTGAGTATGCTAGAAAAAATAAAATACCCGTAAAGCAAACTGCCGATAAGCTTTATAGCTACGATGACAATATGTGGGGAGTAACCGGTGAAGGTGGCGAAATCGAAAACCCCGCACTTGTCCCTCCTCTTGAGAAGATATTATCGGTATGTACCCTACCTGAAAATGCGACAAACACGCCAGAAATTGTAGAGCTCGAATTTGTCAAAGGCTTGCCTGTTTCTATAAATGGTAAACACATGAAGCTCGCTGAAATAATTTTACAACTCAATAAACTAGGTGCAAAACATGGTGTAGGCATCACCTATCACTTGGAAGATCGTGTCATAGGGCTTAAAGTACGAGGTATTTATGAGGCCCCAGCTGCTGCAATAATCATCACAGCCCACCGCGACCTGGAAAAATATGTCTCCACCCGGGCCGAAAATGAGTTTAAAAAAACAGTCGACGAAAAATGGGCATATTTGTGTTATGGGGCTTTGTGGCTTGAACCTCTCATGGATGATCTTAATGCATATATCGATAATGTAAACCGAAAAGTAACGGGTGTTGTAAAAGTTAAACTTCACAAAGGTCGCACTGAAGTGGTCGCCCTTGAAACACCAAACACTATATTTGAAGAAAAACTTGCAACATTTATGGCCGAAACCACATTTAACCAAAACGCAAGCGCCGGATTTATCGAGTTATATACGCTCCAGATGAGACTTGCCCAGAGAGCAGAAAAGACAGCGCTCTTTAGCGTTGGAAAACGCAGTAACAAAGAAAAATTATTACCTGTGTTTAAAAAACTTGACCAAATGAATTACAAGCTCTATGCTACCTACAAAACGCATAAATTTTTAAAAACAAATGGTATTGAAGCAATTGTAGTAAATAAGATCTCGACCCCTCACCTGAAGCCAAATTTGAAAGATTTGCTTGAAGCCAACCGATTTGATCTGATTGTCAATATCCCAACGGGAAGCAAAACAAAAGCAAAAGAACACACCGATGGAAAAGCTATACGAGAATATTCACTTAAAAATAAAGCACATCTGATAACTGATGTGACGGTGGCCAAACAATTTGTTGAAAAGCTTAGTGGCAAGTGAGTATAATGACCCCATATGTCAGATAATCCTGCGAGGAAATGGAACTTCAAGCAACTTATCGTTGACGAAATACAAAAAAAAGGTGGCTGGGTAAATGCACACGTTCATGCCGATCGCGCATTCACCATAACTCCAGGCAAGCTCGAAGACTATAAAAAATATACACTTGAAGACAAGTGGGACTTAGTCGATGATGTCAAAAAAAACGCATCGATCGATGAGTATTATCGCCGCATCAGTCAGGCTTTGGAAGTAATGATCAAACAGGGCGTCACAGCAGTTTCTTCTAATATTGATATAGACCCGATCGCCGAGGATCGAGCTATAAAGGGCGCATTAAAAGCACGCGAAGTATATAAAAAAGATATAACTGTCAAATATGTCAGCCAAGTTTTAAAAGGTGTTATAGCGCCCGATGCACGTGAATGGTTTGACCGAGGAGCCGAGCTTGTAGATATTATCGGTGGGCTTCCTGAGCGCGACAAGAGAGATCACAACAAATATGATGAACATTTGGATATTGTTCTTTCTACTGCTAAAAAACTGGGCAAGCTCGCACACATTCATGTAGATCAATTCAACAGAGTAGAAGATGTGGGCACCGAGCTCCTCGCCGACAAAGCTATAGAGCACGGCATGCAGGGCAAAGTTACGGCAATCCATAGCATCTCATTGGCCGCACACCCAAAAGAATATCGACAAAAAGTATATGCTAAACTAAAAAAAGCCGATGTGTCAGTAATCGCTTGCCCGACAGCGTGGATAGACGCACCTAGAAAGGAAGTAATGCAGCCGTTTCATAATGCAGTAACTCCAATTGATGAAATGATCCCGGCAGGAATTACCGTCGCACTTGGCACCGATAATTTGGCCGACTTTATGGTCCCTTTTTGTGACGGCGACATGTGGTTTGACTTAAAATTGCTTGCTATTTCTACACGCTTTGTTACTGATTTTGAAGAGCTTGTCAAAATCGCTACAGTAAATGGAAGAAAAGTATTAGGGATATAATAAAAACTCGACTGTGTTTTGTTTTTGTGACCTCACCGAAAAAAATCAACTATTCAATTAAGGAAAAACACATCGATATGGCTGTTGGACAATACCGCTTGGATAAGGACACTCAGGAAGCTTGCATTTTTCTCCAGCCGCTTCAATCTCTTCAAATGATTTTCTACAATCAGGATGTGCATTTGGATTGTCTGCACCAAACTGTGCGCATTTACACATAAAAACTGTTGAACCAGATAAATAGCTTTGTATACATTGCAAACCAGGCTGACACTTAAACCGCTTGTCGTCGGTGTTATTAAAACACTCTCCACAAACATTTACTGCTCCTACTTCAACCACGGCGCCCGTACATATTGGCCCCCCGCATTTATTACTAATACATCTTCCACTCGCACACTGATTACCATATGCACATCTCTCTCCACAAGCTCTAGTACCTGCTGCTTGATTTGAAGTTTTAAGAGGACTATTTATCGCAACAAGACCAATAAGAAGACCAATCACCATAAATGCAACTGCTGCAACTACATGATCTGTTCCGACCGCAATATTTTGCTTTTTTGTGACTCCTTTTGCTTTTTTTGCCATATGTAAAACTATTTTTAATACCTTCTTATTAATAGTATGCAACGCAAAAATAAATTGCAAGAGGATATTTGACTTAGGTATACTTGGCCTATATGCGCATCGACAAACACGGACTCTATTTTATCCTCCTGTCTCAACTAATCTGGGGGTTTGCCCCACTTATTATCCGATTTGTCCCACCCACACTCCCCACCTCTCTTCTTATTGCTAGTCGATTTGTATTGGGGGCAATTGTTATCGGTAGCATTGTGGTTTTAACTAAAAAAACTAGCCAAATTACGAGTGTCCCAAAAAAATATGTTTTCCAACTGATGATCTTGGGACTTTTGGGCTCGGGTATGGCCGACTTTTTCTTTGTTGAAGCCATCCGTCGCACGGGTTCGGTTATTGCTACCATGGTGGCTCGCACAGAGATTCCACTGGGTGTTTTGTTTGCTGGGCTTATTTTAAAGGAAAAACTCGATAGCCGTATTATTGTCGCCTCTTTTCTTAGTTTTTGTGGAATAGCACTCATAAGCTTTGCCAATGGTGGGACTGTTGCACTAAAAACTGGATTTGAAATTGGAGTTGCGTGTGGAATAGCTACGGCGGTCATATATGCACTGGCTGGTGTATATTCTAAAAAAATAATGAATCATAAAGTATCACCTTATGCTGTGGCTTTGTATCGTAATGTATTTGCTGGTGCATTTAACATATCTCTGGCATTTCTTACACTGCAACACATCCCCACTTATTTCACCAACCTTTCGCCCCAAGGGTGGCTCCTTCTCTTGTATCTAGGTGTATTTGCTTCAGCTTTTGGCTATATCACCTACTATAAAGGGTTGGAGAAAATAGAAGCCAAGCGTGTATCTGTCCTTTTAAGTTTGTCGACGGTTATTGCGCTTATTGTCGGCATTGCTGCTGGAGAAAGTTTAACAATGTTTCAATGGGCTGGCATTGCCGCCATTTTTGTTGGAATATATTTGACAGTTGTTCCAGCTCCCAATCGCCATCGCACGCAAAAATAGCCACGGCATTTATTTGTTTTTAGTACTTGTTGCACCAGTCTGAACCTTATTATTTGTGCCGTTAATAAAGCTTTCCGTCATCTCCCGTGCAATCTCATCAGTATGCTGTATAGGTGGACTCTTCATCAAATACGCAGATGGCCCCTCAAGAGTACCCGCAATTCCTCTATCGCGTGCAATTTTGATGAGTCGTATGGCGTCAATTACCACTCCGGCTGAGTTTGGCGAATCCCATACTTCAAGTTTCAATTCTATATTTAGTGGTACATCTCCAAATGTACGCCCCTCCATACGAATATATGCCCATTTACGATCGGTAAGCCACGGTACGTAATCACTTGGACCAATGTGGATATTGTCGGCTTGTAATGGTGTATCAAGTTGGCTATTTACCGAGTTAGTTTTTGATATCTTTTTTGATTCAAGCCTATTTCGATCTAACATATTATAAAAATCCATATTTCCACCAACATTTAGCTGACTTGTTCGTTCAAGCAAAACACCACGATCTTGAAAAAGATTTGTCAAAACTCTATGTACAATCGTTGCTCCAACTTGACTTTTAATATCATCTCCAATTATTGGTTGTCCACGCATTACAAAGCGTTGTTGCCATGCAGGCTCGCGACCGATAAATACTGGAATACAATTTACAAATCCACAACCCGCCTCTAAAGCCTGTTCAACGTACCATTTGGTAGCATTCTCGCTACCTACAGGAAGGAGGTTGATAACAACGTCTACTTTTAATTCTTTCAAAATACTCGACACATTGCATGCCTCGCCTAGTGCTTCAGTAATGCGCTCTCTTAGTTGAGTACCGAGCCCATCGAGTGTCTTGCCACGAAGTACAGGTGTGCCCAAATGAGGAACTTCACAAAATTTTATCGTGTTGTTTTGACCTGCCCATATTGCTTCAGAAAGATCTTTTCCAACTTTTTGAGAATCAACATCAAACGCTGCAACAAACTCGATTTGTCGAATATGATATCCACCAAGAACGGTGTGCATCAAACCCGGAACAGATTCGGCCGAACTTGCATCTTTGTAATAGTGTACCCCTTGCACAAGCGCGCTTGCACAATTTCCAACTCCAATTATTGCTACTCTTATTTTATTCATATGTGCGCATATTATATCAATAAACAGGAAATATCTTTATTTCATAGAGTCTTTTCAATATTTCAGCTTACTTACATCAACTATATACGTACGTCTTTATAAGAAAACTATAGTTTCCACTATTAGATTTTGTATAGCTTTGCATTTTAGCCTCAAAAATACCCCTTGACAAGTATCCGATAATATGTGTAATATGATGTTATGGGTTTATAAATAACATTTTAGCTCTGCGGCCGCAGAACGAAAAATGTTTGAGAATGAGCGCTCAAAATTTACAAATTAGCGCACACCAGTTTTTTAGCTCTATACTTGAAAAGCTGGCGGCGCCAGAAAAACCCTAATTATTAATTTTCGCCAAATGGCGAAAGCACATTTTACATATGAACAATCACAGACACATTTCTCGAAGTCCGCTTATGAATTTTCAGGGAACAGTAATACATAAAGGCTTTCAAGCCTGCTTACCTCCCTAGTAACATTCATGCGCATCGCATGCGGGATGCATAGAGAAATAAACCAAAAAATCCGCCTTCGTAATAACGAGGCGGATTTTTTTTGGGTTATGCGTTACGCAGTTTGACCAAGTCTACATCGCAGCATCCATAAGTTAGCATATCCTTCTGGATAACCAGAATAATGGACTTTACCTTCGTCACTACATCCTGCAGTAAATCTAACAAGCGTAGGTTGCAATCCTATCTCTTGTAAGTATCTATTTATTTCTCTCATCTTTTGTGTTCTTTTGACCCAATCAATTTTTTCAACACCTTTACCTATTGAAATTACAATTTCAGCATTGGGAGCAGATATAGCGGCAAGTCCACTAAAAAATTCACCCACATCACCTATCATTTCAGGGTCCAGTCGTATACAGGTCGCTCTGTCAAATGGCTCATGACTTGGTAAGACAAGAGTTGCCGGTCTTGAAGAATCTTGAATAACACCGACAACTTTCACTTGAGGTCCTTTTAAATACTTTGCATAGTAATCTTGCGCACGATCATATATCTCTGAGAGTGTGGGAACATTGTCAACCAGTACAACATGGGGAGTACCGTAAAACGCAGAGTTTAGCTTAACACCTGAATTACCACGTAACAATTTAGGAAAAAGATTAAGCCCTAATACTTCTCTGTCTCCTCCTCCGGCTCCCAAAGATAGTTGTGAACTACTCGATCTTGGAGCCTCACCAGCGAGTAGCGTGGCGAGAGTGTATGCTCGTTGAGTATCTGCAATTCCAATGCGATTTTCTATTTCGCTCAATATCCAAAATAAATCTTTATATTGACTTGCATTTGGAAGCAAATTCACCATTTCGCGCACTTGTTGTAGCAAAGAATGGGGTGTGGCTTCAAGTGGAAGAGTGGGTTTTCTAAAAAAAAGACTTGAACCTGCAAACATTGCAACATCATGAATTAATGGCAATTCACCCTTTACATCTATTGCAGAAATGTCAGAATTTCTATGATCTACAAATCCTTCTGCCGTGGCTGCAAGTGGTGCCAAATTCTCCTGTGGACGCTCCCATATACTTCGAACTAAATCAAATCGTCCTGAATCAACAAGCTCTTCTATAAATACCTCTTCCCGTTGCACTGCTTGTGTAATGGCACGAGTTCTAAGAACAAGATATTCTTGTGAATAATCTCCTTCTGTGTACGGTTCTCCTACAGCTGTCATTCCTTATTATACCAAATTAAGTTGTTGTAGCAATCCAATATGATGTTCATTGCAAAATGTTATAATACTTTCATAAGCCGGGGTGGCGGAATGGTAGACGCGCAGGTCTCAAAAACCTGTGGGGGCAACTTCATGAGGGTTCGAGTCCCTCCCCCGGCACAGCTGTTCATATATAATGATGAACATAATGAATCCTTCGCTGTTGCATTTTTTCACAATTTTATCCACTGGATTTGTATTGGGCCTTCAACATGCGCTCGACGCAGATCACGTCGTTGCTGTTTCAACCATTGTTTCAAAGACAAAAAGCTTGAAATCATCGAGCATTTTTGGAGCTATTTGGGGCGCAGGTCACACAACTATGCTTTTTATCGTGGGGCTTCTTATTTTGTTGTTTAAATTCACTATTCCTCCAAAAGTTGCACTTTTTTTTGAGTTTTGTGTCGGTCTTATGCTTTTGGGGATGGGTATCAATTTGCTTATCAAACTATTTAAAAATAAAACCCATGCACATACACACGAACATGACGGCCAACCTCACAGTCATACTCATTCTCACGTTGTTTTGCACAATCATCATCACAAATCATTTATAGTAGGGATGATACATGGTTTGGCTGGAAGTGCAACCCTTATGCTATTAGTTCTATCAAGTGTTTCCTCGCCCGTGCAAGGCGCACTTTTTATCCTGATATTTGGAATCGGGTCAATTACAGGCATGTTTGTCACAAGTGCGCTTATTGGCCTTCCATTTGTGCTAAGCGCCAAGTTTGACCGCATCCACACAGCACTTGCAATCATTTCAGGTGTCGCAAGCATTTTGATTGGATCTTCAATACTGTACGAAATCGGAGTTGTTGAACATTTGTTATTTTAAATTAACTTTAAATGTCATCCCCGACCTCGATCGGGGATCTATACATATAGATTCCCGCTTTTTTAACGGGAATGACACTGTGGGAAAATGTAAAAGTAGATAACTTTTAACCATAATGGAAATTATAGTAATAACAATTTTTGTACTATTTCTTCTCTACAACTTCCTCTACTTTATCTTCCCCTCCCTCTCTCCCATCCCTTTTTTTCCGAGTAATAAAAAAGACATCCCAATGATTGTTGAAACGCTAATTAATGAAAAGTATCAAGTATCCAGTATCAAGTATTCAGTATATAAAAAGGAAAAAATACATAATACTAAATACTCAATACGTAATACTACTATTATAGATCTCGGCGCTGGCACGGGAACAGTCATTTTTGCATTGGCTGATACTTTGTATAAAAAAAATAAACAAACCAAACTTGTTGCCGTTGAAATTCATCCGTTGTTGTACTTTCTTATGCAAGTACGCAGACTGCTACACCCCTATAAACAACATATTGAAGTAGTTCGAGCCGATATGTTTTCGCAAGATTTTTGGAAAAAAATAGTGCATCAAAATAAAGAGCTAATTATTTATTTGTATATCGGTACTACATATATGAATAAACTTAAAAAACACCTTTCAAAACTAGCCCCTAAGACACGAATTATTTCGTATATGTATGCATTTTTGGGATGGGAAAATATGTTAGTACTAAAAAAAGTAGCCTCACAACATGCTATCTATGAATACAGACTTGATAAATAGATAATATTTGTTAGAATAGCCTATATATGTCAGATAATAAAACAGAAGAAGGGAAACCTTTTGGTGTGAATGTTGGTAGACATGGCTGTTATGGAAGAGCAGCTGGTGCAGGATTCCTTGCTCTGGGCATTGCTGCTGCAGGAGCTTATAATGCAGTTCAAAATCCTCGTGCCGCAGGAGAAGATTTTCGTGAACTAGCAGGACATACATGGGAATTAGTAAAAGACACGGGAGAATTTGTTGCTGGAGCACTAGAGGGCTCAACGCCTGATAATAAACCAACAACTCCCCCTACTACTGATGCTGACTTTACTGGCAATCCTACAGCTTGTGGCACAGTTGACTTAGGAGAAACGGTTTTGGGTGTTACTCTTGGGCTCGGCATAGATGGCGGCAATATAAGTGTTGATCAACCGGGGAAATCATTTAAAGTGTTTTCATTTTCCGAAATTACACAACCAGATAGTCCAGCAAGCATTGTTGATGTAGGAACGGTTGTTTGCCCCCATCCATAGAAGTTTTAAGATTCTATTTCTTTTCTTACTCTGGAAAATCCTCTTGCATTAAATCCACGTATCCACAAAGAAAATCAAATCGAATTTTGATCAACAGTGAAAAATTTGACACGGTCCCCTCGGAAAAGCAGATCAAACTCACCCGTGGCACCATTTCTGTGTTTTGCAATATATGTTTTTATCATGCGCTTTGATGTATCTAGCATATCCTCACTGTCTTTGTCTTGATACAAAAACATCACAACGTCGGCGTCTTGCTCGATACTCCCCGACTCTCGAAGGTCGGCGAGTTGTGGCTTTTTCTCTCCTCGGTGCTCTATAGCTCGAGACAACTGTGAAAGAGCAAGAACCGGTATTTTGAGCTCACGAGCAATATTTTTGAGATTTTGTGAAATAAACGAAACTTCTTGCACGCGGTTTTCAATACGCTTTCCTGGGTCGACAAGCTGGAGGTAGTCGACTATCAAAAACCTCAAGCCCTTTTCGACTTTCAGTTTTCTTGCCTTTGTACGCATTTCCAAAATAGATGCTCCTGGTGTATCATCTATATATATTGGGGCTTCGGACAACTCCCCCATCGCCTGCGTAAGTGCCATATAGTCTTCGTCTGAGAGCTTGCCTGTTTTTAGCTTCCATGCATCGATATCGGCCTGCCCTACCAAAAATCTATCGACCAACTCCTCCTTACTCATTTCAAGTGAAAAAATCCCCACTGGCATTTTTTCTTTGAGAGCCACATGCAGTGCTATATTTAGAGATAGTGTAGTTTTACCAATGCCGGGTCGAGCAGCTAAAATAATAAGGTTTGAGTCTTGCATACCGGCGAGTTTGCGATCAAGGTCAGCAAACCCCGTGGGCACTCCTCGTATACCGGGACCATTTTTAGTAAATTCTTCAAGCCTGTCAAAACTTTCGGCCAAAATACTTTTGAGTTCTATAAAATCTTGATGCAAATATGATTGTGAAAGAGAAAAAATGTCAGCTTCTGTTTGATCGAGTAATTTTTTTACGTCACCCTTGTCATCAAACGCATTTTCAATAAGTCGCGAAGATAGCCCTATCAGGCGACGCTTTATATATTGTGCTTTTATTATTTTTGCGTAATGTTCAACATATGCTGAGCTTGGTGTCGCTTCTATAAGGTCAGACAAATACGCTGTGCCACTTGTTTTTTTTAGGTTTCCGCTTTTTTTAAGTTCGTCGGCCAATGTGACCACATCAACTGGTTTGTGTTGCTCAAAAAGTGAAAGCATTGATGAAAAAAGTAGCTGATGTTCTTGTGTGTAAAAATGATCGATTCTTAAAATCTCAGCCACCATAGAAACGGCTGATGGATCAATAAGTATTGCGCCAAGAACCGACTTTTCTGCCTCCATGTCATGCGGGGGCACTTTTAGCGCTTTTGAAGATGTTATTTCACTGTCCATAATTAGTATTAAGTATCTAGTATTAAGTATCTTTCGACTTTGCTCAAGACAAGTCTAGTATTTAGTATTTCAATTAAGAATAAGGATGCCTGCTAGAATAGAATTCTACTTTATACTAAATACTCTATACTAAATACTAATTCGAAGGGTCCATCACAACCACTTTGAGCTGCTCACTTGCTGCAAAGTCTTCCTTTTTTAGTGTAAGTTTTTTTTGCTGCTCATATTCCGCTACTCCCATTTCCTTCAAAAAAACACTCAAATCAGCCAACACCTCAAACATAGGTGCATGTTTTTGCTCTTTGTAATGCATGGGGATAACAATCGCAGGCTCAACAGCTGCCACAATCGCTTTTGCTTTATTTGCGTCGATTGTAAAATGTCCTCCTACGGGAACTAAAAGCACATGAACTTCCCCGATCTCTTCAATAATTTCATCATCAAATGCGTGTCCAAGATCGCCGCAATGCAATATAGACACTCCATCAACTTCTATTTTGAAAATGATATTTGGCCCTCTCTCCTCACCTTGTTTTGCGTCATGGTAGGCTGCATATCCATTTATACGAATTCCTTGTTTTTCAAATTCGCCCGGCAAGTCAAGTACGAGCGGCTCCCCTGTTACTCCTTCAACATAATTGTGATCGTCATGAGCGTGAGAAAGTGTTACGATCCCGGCTTCAATTTTGGAAAATGGCAAGCCGACTATTTTAGGATCAAATGGATCACAAACAACAGAAGATGTTTTACCTTTTAGGTGAAAGCTCGAATGGCCTAAATATTTTATATCCATAAAAAGTTCAAATTGAGTGTGATAAGAATAGCAAACGATGAGTCTTGTGTCAAAAGATAATGGAAATGATACAATACACATCATGAATGCGCGTATTCTTGCAGTCCAAAAAGAGCTGTTGGCACGCCCTCTCAGCGCCCTTTTTGTATCCAATCACTTCAATATTTTCTATCTTTGTGGATTTATGGGACTCTCCCAAACAGAGCGAGAAGGCTATATGCTCATTACTCAAAAAAGCGCATATATTTTTGTAGATGGAAGATACTCTCCCAACGTGAAAGACTGTATTGTGAAATATATTTCGCCACAAAAGTCTCTGTCTTCGCATTTAGTGGATATCATAAAGCAAGAAAATCTTGCACAGATAGGGTTTGAGGCAGATGATCTTCGTTTTAATGAATATATAAAATTTGAAAAAATAGCAACGTTTGTACCGACTAAATCAATTATTGTCGGCATTCGCACATACAAAGACGCATATGAAGTTGATTGCATGAAAAAAGCGGCTGCGCTTGCAGACACAGCTTTGAAAAGTATTCTATCTCTCATAAAACCAGGCAAAACCGAAGGAGAGATTGCATGGAAAATCGAACAATATATAAAAGAAAAAGGCCACGATTTGTCGTTTTACCCCATTGTAGCAGTCGATAAAAATGCCTCAATACCTCACTATGACACAAAGGCCGATGGGAGTACGAAAATAAAAAATGGATCAGTTGTTTTGATTGATTTTGGAGCAAAGTACAAACATTATTTGTCAGACATGACACGCATGGTGTTTGTAGGTTCTCCAAAGCCCGAGATTGCGCATGTGTATAAAACACTCCTCATCGCTCAAATACAAGGACTTGCGCAGCTTGTAAAAACAAATGATCCACAACTTATAGACAAAGCATGTCGAGACGTTTTAGAAAAAAATAACCTTCCAAATTATGCCCATTCCACCGGGCACGGAGTTGGAATAGAAATACATGAAAATCCCAAAATTTCACACCTCTCAAAAGACATTTTGCAAAAAAATATGGTGTTTACTGTGGAACCTGGAGTGTATGTGCCCCATAAATACGGTATGCGCATAGAAGACACCGTGTGGATGAGCGCCGATAAAAAACCAGTCATACTCACCAAATTTCCCAAAAAAATGCTCATTATTTAAAAAAGCTATAACTTCTTACCATTGAATAAGTACGTTATTTCCCCCATCCCTCACTTTACTCCCGTCGAGAGTGTATAAAATCTATATTTTGTTTTGCACAAAACATATTGTGTTATAAACCTATTCGACCGGTAATGTTTCGTAGCCTGAACCGCCAAAAGCATCTCCACTATTTATTACATTAATAGGAGGAACATCTTCCATCATGCTATCAAGCATTCCCACAGCCGCTATTCCTCTATCTACTACAGTTCCTGAAAAACCGTCACATTTATTTGAGTCAACTTCCAATCGATCGTTTCGATCAGGTATTTGTCGCCATATCATTTCATTTGAGTGTGGAGCTAGCTTGAGTTGAAAGGCTAATTCAATTGGGTTAGCAGTTCCAGCGTCAACTTGTCTATTCCATCTATCTGCAATTATGTCTGCGTTATTACACATTTGTTGAGCATTGCTATAATAGCCAGCAAGTGGTAATACACCAAAAACTTATCCCATGAGTAGTCGTTGTGCTACTGCACGTAGCTTTGATATTTCCATAGAATGACCAGCAGTGGGTACTTCTCTTCCATCCCCATATGAGTCTATAGTAGAAATTGGTGGAAATTGGTTCTCACCTTCATTCGCCGCTCTCAATTCTCCTGCTTCTCTTGACCAAAAGCTCGCATCTTCTACAATTTCCCATTTTACGTCAGGATTTCCAGTCATATCTCGAAAGTATATCATACTATAAGCCTTAATTCAACTTCCTTTTTCGCCGATACGTCTATTTTTAAAAAATATTTTCGAGATATATTCTTATGTATATCTTCATAGTATACTTACACACATGAAATTAAACGCAAAAGAGCTTCGCTGTCTCCCACAAAACAAAGACGTGACTTCTAAATTGCCAAAAACTCCCCTCTTTTTTATTCTAGATACGATCTACGACACATACAATGTCGGCGGGATTTTCAGGCTCGCTGACGCGTTAAACATCGAAAAAATGTATTTATGTGGTGACATGGAAACCCCTCCCAATGGCCGCATTGCAAAAGCGTCTATTGGCACCTACAAAATAGTTGCGTGGGAATACACAAAAACTGCCAGCCAGGCCATAGAGCTTTTGCGAAAACAGTACAAAGATATCACCGTAGTAGCTGTTGAGCAAAATACAACATCTGTCTCCTACTCGTCATATAAATATAAAATGCCTCTCGCCCTTGTTTTGGGTAATGAAACATACGGAGTCTCGCAGGAAGTGCAAAAACTGTGTGACGCAACGCTTGAAATACCGATGTATGGGATAAACAAATCGTTAAATGTAATTGTTTCCGCGGCGATTGTAGGCTATCATGCGATTGGCTCAACCATCTGAGACCGGAGTGCGACTATATAGCTGTCTGCTTGCGCAAGCACTCCGTCTAAATCACACTGTGCAAATGGCTGGATTTCATGAGGGTTGCCATTTGTCCATACTGGCTGACTTGAAGAAGTCATTGCAGTTTTCCATGCTTCATCTGATTGAAGTCGCCATATCCCACCAGGCACATCGGCAACACATATATTGAGCCCCCCATCGTCACGAGATTGACCCAATAATGAACCTGTATTTATTCGTATGTCAGTCGGTATACCTCCAATAAGTCGATGTGTCAAAGCATGAGTAAGGGCGATATCAGCTACTCTCTTTTCAAAGTCGCCTGATTCTTCAACCGGTGCATAACGCTCACCCTCTTCTTGAAGAGCCAGCGATCCGTTGCCCTGTGTGTCAACAAATAGTCCAATTTGCGCATAGCCACCTATGTGCTCCATCGTCATCATTCCATATTCTTTTTTATTCATTTGCATGCTACCGCTTGCGTACGGCTCAGCTACCGAAAACTTTTCTTTTCCCTCAGGCGTTACATATTCGTTTCGTGCTTGGTAGAGCCTGTGCATTGTATTGAACTGCTCAGCCATGGGAACACTGTGCAATTCAGCTTCAGACTTGCGTCTGAGATAAACTACAAATTGCTTTGCATTTCCATCTATTTGCGCGCTCACCCGTATGATATCAGCATGACTTCCCGAGCCCATTACTTCATAGTTAGTTATGTGAGCATTTTCACTCGTGCCACCTAGCATACTTATTGTTTGTGCAATACACTCATTGTGCACAAAAGCCACTCCCACTTCTTGCAATAGCTTTTTTTCTCTACGTTCTTTCTGTAGCTGTCGAAGTGATAAAACTACCCTATCTTTTGTATCCACAATAGCCCTTCCTATCTTATGTGGAAATGATCGACCCTGTCGTTCTGTTGTAGTCATAGATTTAATTAAAATTATATCATATATGCTATAGGTTTAAGAATGACTTGCACATGAGCATCTAACCAAGTATAAACATACATACAATGGAAAAATCCCAAATAAATAATACGGTTACTTACCACCTCGTCATGATACTTATCATTGCAACGTCTGCATTTTTCGTGTCGCTTATTGCAGTGATAGTGACAAAACTACCTCGCCTGTAATTGTCATCCACGTGTTGACAAATAGCTTCAAAATCTTGTAGCATGAAAGGAAACTATTATGGTACGAGTGCATCGATTTTTTATTGTCTTATTGGCCGCTTTTGCCCTCCTTTTTGTTTCTCGCAATGCGCACGCACAAACACCTCAAAATGCTTCTTCGACCACAAACTACACATGGTCATGCCTGACTGCTCCATCTCAAAACAATAATAGTGTCGTATGCGACGAAAATAACAAAACAAATACTTGCACACACCACGTCCAATTGACCGGAAAATGTACCTCTAAAACCGAAAGTGATTGCTATGTGGTCGCTTGTGTTTCTTCAAGCCTCGGCACTCGATGTACGACTGGCTCAGACTCAAGCGATGAAACGGTTGGTTTTGGGAAAAAAAATTATACCGCAATAGTATCTCGTATGCCTCATTTTTATTTTATGGTACAAGGTGGTAATAAAATATCAGCTAAGGCCGGTCAACATGAAATTCGCCCAACTATTACATACATGTCTCAAGACTCATTGCAATGGTCATTTTATGCCATCACAACGAGAAAACCTTCAGCTTCTCCCGACACAACTACAGACACAGCCAAATATAGAGGCGAACTAAAACCACTTGATAATAAGTTGCTGGAATTTGAGCCTATTGAAAACCCTTCACAGGGCTATTGCACAAGCTTTTCCGCCAAGCCGCAAGGAATTGTTTTTGATTCGCAAAGTTTGGAGCCACTCCCCGGCGTTGCAATAACACTCCTTGACACACGCAAAATAAAGGCGTTCGCAGCGGGTATGGAAAACCCACACAAAACACGTCTTGACGGAACATATTTTTTTGCTCCGCCCCCTGGTACGTATTTTTTACAACCTGCAGGACTTGTAAGTCATGCATTTGTCGAAAAGCCATATGTGCATCCCAACTATACAAAAGCATATGCAAACATATACAAGCCCGCCATGCAAATAGTTGAAACAAAAGACGTAAAAGCGCGCAACGATATAGCGCTTGACCCAGGTGTCAACACCCCATATCGCGCCCCTGTGGCGAGCATGCATTATGCACTCGAACAACTTGGTGAAAACAGCAAAATTACGGGTAAAACTACTCATCCGTTTACCATTGTTTCATTTCGACAGAGAAATACGGAAATCAAAGCCACAACAGCCGACAAGTACGGTTTTTATGAGGTACGAATTCCCAATGCAAGTGTACATGCCAATGAGCCCATTGACGCATATATTTCCAAGCTCAATCTGACAAAAAACAAGGCCGAGGAGCCAGTGAAGGCATTTTCTCTAGATCCAATCCCTGCGTATATCGAAGGGATTGCTACTACAACAGATGGGACAGCTATCGCCAATGCAACAATTGTGGTAAAAATTGATCATTCCACCATAGTTTATGCAAGCACGCATGCTGATGAAGCTGGGAAATTTGTCCTTGATCCCAAATCTCTACCTCCTGTTGCCTACTCACTTGAATTTTCTCCTCCCAAAAGTTCAAACACAACAAATCTAACACCTAGAGAGTTTGCAGCTATTAATAAAGACTATTTAACGAAAAATAATATCAACCTCATGACAGCTTCAATACAAGGAGTGTCACTTATAAAAAAACCCACAGATACCATCACTCAAAATACGCCCCTAACACCAGGACTTGGAGGTATAGCATCAGATAGTGGTACAAAAAAAGCACTTCCTGCTACAAATTTAGCCCTCGCTCTTAGCCTCGCATTTGTCCTCATATTTATGGTTGCAGGTTTTGTGATAGTTACATTGCGAAAAACACCTTCGAAATCGCAAGACTCCGATGATGCAATCACCCCTCCTACATCACTTATGTAGAAATATATCGCTTGGCTTTTCTATCACATGAAGCTACTCACACATATATTCTCGAAGTTTTACTTGTTGAGGTTGGGGTAATCTGTCTATTTGTTGCACGATTGGCTTTACAGCCGAATCAAAAAGCACATCCGTTGCCACCTCACCTGCCTGTGAGGCAGTATTATCAAATGTTTCATGTGCGGCATTTATGATAAATAGCTTTGCTTCCTGTGCTTTTTCAGAAAGCGTCTCAAGATTAGCACTATCCATGACTGCCTGCACTTGGCCTTTTATATTTGCAGGCTGTATGGCTCGATTAGCATTTGCCGACGAACTCGTGCGTGACGATGGTGATATTGACTTACGTCGCATTACATATCCAGACACTATAATACCCCCAATAATAAGCGCTACTAAAAAATAGAGCTTTGCTTTAACTATGCCACTACTTGATTTATGTTTTAGTTTGCGAGAAGGCATATGTAGGTTTATTATAGACAACCCGTACCTAAAGATACAGTGAGGTAAAAAAGGATAGAGTGAGTGAGCCCGGAGCGGGAATCGAACCCGCGACCTCTCCCTTACCAAGGGAATGTTCTACCACTGAAACTACCCGGGCATTAAGACACCATTATATCAGATTTTTTGTCTCGACTTCCTATACGCTCTTATATTCTAGCTTCGGAATCTGTAAATATTTGTTATTTAAACCTATAGTTGACAAACGACTTGTCTTATAGTATAATGCTTGTTATATGACGAACAAGACACTCTCACTAACCCTTATCGCTTTATATTTTTGTGCCGCTACCACTATTGGCGCACAATATACTTATGAGCAACCATCCCCTTCTGCCTCTATTGTGATAGATAAAACTGTTGGAAAACCAGGTGTTGTAACAAAAGGTGGAAACATGAATGTTGAATATGTTCAAAATTTGGGAAGTGTAGACTATAAATACGCTCCAGGTGCTGATGTATGGTTTAAATTGGCTGTCAAAAATACGTCAAACCAAGCTCTTGTCAATGTAACGGTAAAAGACATATTGCCTGCCTATATTGAGCCTGTTGAGGGTGCTGGCACATTTGACAAAAACACCAATACCATTACTATCAATGCTGGCAACTTTGCCATAGCTGAAGAAAAAGTATTTGAGCTTAAAACGAAAGTTATGTCACAAAGTGCTTTACCTTCTGATAAAGGACTATTTTGTATTACCAATAATGCAGAAGCTTATACTGACAAAGTGAAAGACACCGATTCAGCCACGCTTTGTATTGAAAAACAAGTTACCCTCAAAGGTGGAACACCTGAGGTACCAAAAGCTGGTGCTGAAATGGGACTTGTTATAAGCTTATTTTCAGGAGCCCTTGGAGTCGCCGGACTTAAGCTTCGAAAAGTCAGCTAATATAAGCTTTTCCCAATAAAGATTCTCAATCTCGTGCTTGCACACCCCCGGCGTGATTAGCCTCGACTTTGGTTTTTCTTGACTTTCTCTTCGATTTTTGTTTGACTAAAGTCATAGCAGTTAATTAAAGCTGTGCCCAAAAGAGTACTCAAACCAGCCACCGGCTTTGTTTACCACGTATACAATCGTGGCGTTGCGCGACAATCTACGTTTAGAAGTAGACACGAATATAATCGTGCGATTGAGCTTATCAACTACTACCGATTTGCCAATATTCCACTGCGTTATTCATACTTTTCTAAACTTACAATTGAAGATCAAAGAAAAATACTAAGTACTCTTAAAAAAAGTCAAAATACCCTTGTTGATATCTTAAGCTTTGCCCTCATGCCCAACCACTTTCACTTTTTACTCAAACAAACTTCAGATAATGGCATCGAATATTTTATATCTCGTTTTACTAACAGTTATACCAAATATGTAAATATCCAATTTAATCGTGTGGGACCTCTATTTCAAGGACGGTATAAATCTGTCCATATAGAAGCTGATGCACACCTTATGCATCTATCTCGGTATATTCACCTAAATCCGTACACTGACGGTATTGTGAAAACATTGGACGATTTGTTCAACTATCCATACACTTCCCTCTTAGAACATGTAGAAAATAATGGGCGAGATTTTATTCAAACAGATACTGTTCTGTCTCTTTTCAAAAATAAATTGTCATACAAAATGTTTATTAAAAAACAAGCAGACTATCAAAAAAAATTAGGAAGTATTAAGAAGCTAATTCTAGAAAAGCCGTCTAAGCTCGTGCCTAATCACCCCCGGCGTGCTTAGCCTTAGAAATAAGTATCAGCTGCCACTTCGATGGTCAGCTCTCCAGTTTGCACGTGCACGAAAATCGTCTGGGTTAAGCGCATGCCAACCTCGTGAAGCATCATAGAGTACATGACTTGTCTGTGGAACTACCTGATCAACGTTTTTAACTACTGTATCCTGCTCTTGTGTAGAAGGTCGTTCAATTGTTACCGTATATGGAGCGGCAGCTCGAGCTGTTGTTTTTCCCAAACGTGGACTGCCAAATTGAAACGTCTGACACCACACTTCAAATGCACTATATTCAAGAGCACGATTATATGGCATTTCAGAAAAGGAGCCTGCATCACCGGGTAAGTATACAGTCTCTCCAAACGTATATCGTATTGCCGTTCCATCAGCTAATATCAATTAGCTCACAACTCCTTTTGTACTTTCTCCTCGATCAACCATTTGTTGTAATTCATAGGCAGGTCCTTTTTTAAGATGAATTCCATCATCAGATCCCGCACTATGCACTGCACGTGCTATAGTACCATTACCATAGTCTACATCTACCATGCCGCCTTCATAATTTTTGGGGGCAACCTCGGTACCATACGTACTAGCCAAACTGTAATAGTCCCCCGCTGCCTCATTTACAACCTCTCCCAACTCTACCACTCGTCCATTAGGAAAAAGTAGTCTTGCCTGAGCGATTGTACCAACGGGAAATACATCTTTCTCTGTCAACATCTGCGCAGACACACTCTCTGTACTTAAATCTTGAACAAAAGGCACATGAATACTATGAGCTGCTAAATCTGCGTACACACTATTGTCTCGTACTATTGGGTTTGGATCTATATATTGACCTGATTGTGCATCTTCAGGAGATAAAAATCTACTCACCGCAAGCGCTGCTCCAAGCGTTGCAGTTGCCAAAAGCCCAAGCTTTTGCATACGAGTTCGTGGTGCTTTCTCAACTACATCAACACTCTCTTTCGTAGTATTTTTTCCATACAATCTGCCCGAAACATACGAGCCACATGCCGATGCTCGCACACGATTGAGATTGGCAAGCTCAGCCTTTGCAGCTGTCCATTCGGGAGTGCCTTTTTTAAGACCAGTCAAGCGAGTGTCTTTTTCATGCGCATACATGCTACTCATCGCAGCAGAAAATTCAGCCTCAGATATTTCGTCTCGACCATGGTGTTGTTGAAGTTGGAAAAGCACATCTCGACCGATTGTATCTGCCCAATCTTTTCCTTCCTGAGTAATTCTTCTGTGACCAATAATGTCACCTGCTACAATGCCCGAAACAGATTCGTTTATAGCATGTGCTGGGTCATAAACTGCTTCAGTAGTATGAAGAAACGGTTCTGCGGCCATTTCAACAGGTGTTGCAGCGTGCTCGAGGGGTGAAAATCTATCCTTTAAACTATTCCATCTCTTTTTTATCCCACCAAAATCCGGTCCTATTGGAAAATTGACTCCGTGTAATGCGCCTGCTTCTATTGCCATAGTTTAGAGCTATATTATAAGCTATATAATGCTATTTGTAAATAATCTTCGTTGTTACTATTTCCCGCTTGCTCCTCGAAACTCGAAGAGTGAAGTGGGGTCATCTCTATTCTCAACTCATGTTGAAAACATAGAAAACGTGAGGGATAGGAAAAGAATGGTTGTAAAAACCAAAAAAGTGTTATTGGTGGCTATTTAAGCAAATAAAATAGTCCAAAAACATGATATGGTTTAAAACCAAAAAAAAGGTGTGGCGCAGGTGCGCCGGAGGATTGCTAGTCCCCCGGCGCACCCACTTGTTACTTGTCGTCGCCCGGGTCCCTAAACCAGAAATGGTAAATGAGGAACCCGACGACCGCCGATGCCAGGTGGCTCAGGACACGAGCCCGGAAGGCTGTGTTCCCGCCGCCGGTGGCGGGCTTGGCCTTGGTGCTGCCACGCGCCACATTCGGAGTCGCCTTCGGGGTGGGGGCCAGGGTGACGACCTGGGGCGGTTCAGAAACCCAGGCTTCGCCGATCTCACTCTTGGGCTCGTC
>Ga0163152_10000883_pt1 | contig 49604 bp, 49 predicted proteins | sample OliLakLV19MP8IB2_FD_148635 | JGI IMG/M metagenome (GOLD analysis project Ga0163152, IMG submission 148635) | Freshwater microbial mat bacterial communities from Lake Vanda, McMurdo Dry Valleys, Antarctica - Oligotrophic Lake LV.19.MP8.IB-2 | ecosystem: Environmental > Aquatic > Freshwater >... | reverse complement strand
AAGCTAAGGAGTAGTGTCTGCGCCTCCTGCGGGTCCGACACTGGAAAACGACCCGAAGGGCCCGTTTTCGGGGCCAAAAACCGCCTGCAGTGGGCGCGGGCCAAGAAGATCTGTCGAAATTTTCACCACGCGCTAGACGCGCGGTGGGGACGACCAATAAAATGGGGAGCATTCGGTGCCTGGATCGGTTCCAGGCTCAGTCCATATGGGGAATGTCGGATTATGATGCTGAATCCACAAATGATTGAAATCCGCCGGGCAAGCAACCAACCGGTGCGGGTCTTGAATCACTGGGTTGTACGCTTCCTCGGGGGGCATGTACTCGGCCCGCAAGCCGGTGCTGCAGCAAGTCCAACTCGCTCCGCCATCGTGTGTCTTCCAAGCCCCACCACACGAGATGGCAACGATCACATGCTGGGGATCATTCGGATCGACGGCAATGGAATGGATCCCCGGATCATCCTTGCCACCGCCGAACCACTTCATCCGTTCTTCGCGGTTCCATAGCGATTCGACCAGTTGCCAACTCTCGCCGGCATCGTCGCTGCGAAACAATCCGCCAGGAATCGTGCCACACCATAACGTGCAATTTTCCTTGCCACCCGTTTCCAGCGACCAAATTTCCTTGAGCGCCGCCGGTTTCATGAGAGGGGAACCATCGGCCTGGGGCATCCGATCGGGCAGCGTGGCCCCTTCGGGATACTTGGGGGCGGCAACTTCGGTCCAGGTTTTCCCCTGGTCACTGCTCCGATGCAAGTGCGCGCCGAAATGGCCAAGCTCGAGCGCAGCGTACCAATTCCCATCGCGCGGATCGGCCAGGGACATGGAAACGGGGGAACCTAAAAATGCGAGGTCTGCGATTTCCCACTGGCCCGTGGCCGAGCGTTTGAGTGTGAACAATCCCTTGCGGGTAGCAATGTGAATAATGTTAGTCATAGTGAGTTGTGCCTTGACATGTCATTCCCGCGCAGGCGGGAATCCAGTTTTTCACCGCCGCCGTCTGGATTCCCGCCTGCGCGGGAAAGACGTAAAACTTAACCACCCGAAAGAGCTTGCATCACGTAAATTTCCGAATTGCTGTTCACAGCGTCGGAAAGTCCCAGGCGATCTGCGATCATCTGTCCATCGACGAAAATCATCACATGCCGCCGCAAGCGGCCTTGATCGTCGAGGATGTAAGTTCGCAATTGGTCGCGTCCCGTAAATACGGCTGCTAGCGCGGCTCCGACCGTTTCGCCACCGACTTCGACCGGTTCGCAGTTGACGAACGACAGGAGATGACTGGTAAAATGCACAATCGCCATGGTGCTCAGATTATGGACCAGATTTTATGGGTTGAGAAGATTCTTTTTAGCAAAATGCCCGTGACTGAAACTATCCAGCAAGCGATGCAAAAATCCCGCTGGCAACGGCTGCGCGCTGGGCTCTTGTCGCGTTCCGCCGTGCGTTTTTACTGGTGTGTGAATGTGCTGATGCTCTTGGTCATTTTGGTTTGGATTCTGCGCGACGGCAAGTTTTCCGAGGCGGTGGTCGCCTTTCATCGGCATGTGGCCGCATTAGGCAACGAGCAATCGGCGTTGACAGTCGTACCGCCGTTGCTCTGGCCGCGGGTTGATGCCCTTTGGTTTGTGCTCGTGGCGGGGTTGCTCAGCACGATGGGCATCTTTGCCGGCCTTGTCGCGGGAGCGGGCGTCCATCGTGGCGTGCGTGCGTGGCTGGCGGTGACGCTCGTGCTGGCGGGTTGGATGACGCTCTTCAAGACGTGGCAGGAGATCACTTGGTGGGGGCAAGCTTGGCGGCTGCGCGGCAGCATTACTGAATTCGACAAGCTCGCTCAAAAATTGCTCGCCGATTGGCCCGCGAACGACGGCGAGATCATTGGCCTCGGGCCGTTCATGGCGTACCCGATTGGCAAACCACGTACGCTCATGTTCATGGCGACGCCGCAAGTGCCGGGCACGGCTTTAGCCGTCTCCACCATTGAGCGCAGTGAGGCCGATGATCTGCATTTCAAATTGGCGGGCAACGAGGAAGGGGTATGGATCGTGCGGCACAGTGGCGTTGACGAGCCGCACTCATTTTTCAGCGGTCTTGAAGGACAGTATATACCCGTGAAGTTTCGCCGTTTGAAACCTGGCTGGTTTCTTGTTCGTTATATTTACGTGCCGATTGTGTCTTCGGAGTCTCGTTAAATCAGCTTGCCACGGCGATAGAACATCACTCGCTGCTGGGTTTTATTTTTCTCAGCGCCATTTGCCCCAATCGCGAATAGTTGATCGATTCCCCCAGAATCCGCGCGGCTTCTTGGTCGGCGTGGAAGCCCGAGGAATTCTCCGCTTCCACGTAGTCCACATAAAAACTCGCTCGACGTTGAAATTCCCACGCTTCGGCAAGTTCTGCGTCGGTGGCACCCGCGTCTTTGGCTGCTTTAATGTCGTCGATCAGATCAACGAGCGCGTCGAGCGCGACTTCCACAAGATTCCGATGCCGCGTTTGAATGCCTTCGGCACGAGCGATCAAATCTTCGTCACCCCGCTTGTGGCACGTGCCGCAGGAATTATTCACGTTCAACAAGGGGCTGCGAACGTGATGGTCGCTTACTTTCATGCCTCCAACCCGCTTGTAGGGCATGTGGCAATCGGCACAGGTCACGCCTGATTTGGCGTGAATCCCTTGAGACCACATTTCAAATTCGGGATGCTGGGCCTTGAGCATTGGGGCACCCGTTTCGGCGTGGGTCCAATCATTGTGTCCCACTTCGTCGTAGTACTCGTAGGCACCGTCAACTGTCAAACCATTTTTCCACGGATATGTGAGCCGCTTCTTGTCGCCTTTGAAATAGTATTCCACATGGCATTGGGCGCAGACATAGGTCCGCATTTCTTGCCGAGTTGCCATCTTGTTGACGTCATAGTCGGCAATTCCTTCGCTCGCCTTGGCGGCGGCGATGCCTTCGATGAATGCCGGTCGTGTCACGCGCAGCGCCATCGTCTCCGCGTCGTGGCAGTCGATGCAAGCCACGCCGTGTGACACATGCTCCTTGGCTTCCATGTAGGGCATGGCGTTCAGTTTGTCGAAGCCGACCATGATATCCCCAGCGCCCATTTCTTTCATCGCCGTGTAGGTCGAGGCATGGCAATTGATACACGTGCCGGGCTGGACGACTTTTTGTCGCTCCGTGTAAAGTTGATCGGTGAGCATGTAGGCGTGCCCTCGTTCTTCACGAAAGTCTTTGCTGAAGGCATAGCCCGCCCACATTCGTTTGAGCTGTGGGATTGTCTGCAGCTTGCTTTTGGAAACCACGTCGCGTGGATCATCGGCAGTCGGCAGATGTGGTACGGCTTCGCTGCCGCCGTAAGAGGTTTGAACCATGTCGGCAGTTTTCAGGTAATCGTCATACTGTTGGGGGAAATTTTGCCCCCAGATCGCTGGGTCCGAGGTATCGTCGGTCACTTCCACGACCCGCACAAAGGGAAGCCGTGCCTCTTGCTTGTGCTCGAAGATATCGGTGAGCATGTAGGCCACAAAAAAGCAGGCCGCACCCGACAGGCTAGCGATGAGCACCAACATTCCGAACGAAAGTTTTCCGTGTCGTTTCATCTTCCCACCTCTATGAATCATGCCCAACGGTTGAGTGACACCGAATACAAGAGTTTGATTCCACTTTGCCGTTGGGACCGGGGAGGGGATCAATCTCATGCGTCAATTGCGAGTGACAACGGCGACAATTTTCTTCGACAACGCCCTGGTTGTATTCGTGCATTTGTATCTGATCGGGAAAGTTACCGGTGGTGAATGCCAACGAGTGGAAAAATCCGTTCCGCGACTTGCAGTAGTATTTGCCCAGGAAATTATGCGGAGCATGGCAGTCATTGCAGGTAGCGAACTTGCCGTGCGACGATTTTACCCAAGCGTCGAATTGTTCGCGCATGACGTGGCAATTCGCGCAGGCTGCGGGATCATTTGTCAGATAGGCGGCACCGTCGGCATAGCCGAATGTGAATAGTCCAAGTCCCGTCGCGGCTCCGATCAACACCGCCACGAGCACATAGAGCAGTCCAATGCCCGTGATGATTCGACCGTGACGAGTTAGCAGAACGCGTGGCATGATTGTGAAGCATGTCATTCTGAAAGGAGCTGTGCGACTTGAAGAATCTAGGTTCGACCTGTTCACAAATTGATAATGTGTGACAGTTCTCCGCCAGATCCTTCGGTCGGCAAGCCTCTCTCAGGATGACACTACTAGATAGACCAGGTGACAAGCACAACATCTGCCATGGTAAGAATCAAAGTCGCGCTGTCAATCAGTGCGAAATCGATCACCGCAGTGTGCGGATATGCTCACCCAGTGCGAGCTCAGGGCCAACGAGTCGCTTGGCAATGCGCGCGCTAAGAAGCTCCGCGTTCGGATGCGTGGTGAGGTCGGTCAGGTAAGAAGTGAGCACTTCCGACTTGCCATCTTCGGCTTCGAGCATGTAATGGACCCAAGCCCAGGATTCCGCATAGTCTTGCTGCGTCATGTCGGCGGCGGAAGTGAGCGTTTCAAGCCGCGCAAGGTCTGGCCGCCAGGTGCCCGACTCGGCTTGCTTGATGAGCATCTCGACATGCGCTTCATTATAACCCCGTCGACCACGACCAACTTCAAAATACTCGGCCAGTCCCTCATCGAGCCACAGCGGCAAATTTGGCACGGCCGCGTGGAGATAACCGTGAGCTACCTCATGCCGCAGATCGACGGCCACTTGATCGCCCCAATGGGCGTAGACGGTGAGATCGGTGTTCGTGCCGACGAAGATCGCGCGGCGGGTGGCCATCTCCGGGAAGCGGAGATTCAAGAACTTGTAGTACTCGGCTTCGTCGCCATATAGATAAACATGAATCGGCTTGTCGCTCGGCGTGAGGCTCAGACGCGAGTTGATCCACTCGCGCTGCGTGACAAGTTCTTCGATCAGCCGTTGATGATCGCGGAGCGGCGTGTCGCTGTGAATGACAAGCTGCCCACAGGGCTGGTCATAGGGGAATGGATTCCAGTGGTCGTTCTTGCGTAAGAGCTGACACCCCGCGCACGCGCCGCCGATGAGAATCGCGCACCACAGCGCGGCATTCCAAATATTGGGGCGAGGCAGCATTCCACCACTCGCCGCGGCGAGTAATCCATCAGGAAATAATCGGCCCTCCTCCATGACGGCCGGTGAGGTAGTGTAGCGATTTGCTAGCAAAGCCCGAAGAGCAGAATTCGCCCAGAAAGCCGCGACCGCTGGTCGTGGAATGGTTACCACGAATTAGAAGATGCCGGAACTACGAATGTTGATCGCGCAGTCGATTGATCTGACTTGCAATTTCGTCACGGCGAGCGGAAAATAGATAAGTGGAATTCGAACTCAGTCATCATGCTGCCCAGAGGATGCACCAGCGCAAAATTCAGGCAGCTTGGATTGAGCTAACACTTGCTGAGCCGGACCGCCATGAAAATGATCTCGTCGATCCTACAATCCGCCATGCCTTGAAGCGGATTGGCGAGATAGACGACCGAATACTGAGGGTAATTTATGATCCCAAGTGCGATCCGATTCGAGTGATTTCGGTTTACTTTGATCGCGGGATGAAGGGTAAGCTATGAAGTTGGGATATGATTCAAAGGCTGACGCGGCCTACATCAAGTTAAGTGAAGCCGAAGTCTCTAATTCTCAAGAAATTCGGCCTGGTGTCATCGTTGACTATGATGTTCAAGATCGGGTCGTTGGCATTGAAATCCTGCACTTACGCAAGGAACGACCGGACATTAACCTCGATCACCTTGAATTGGAAAGCGTGTAGCGGCTGTCATGTTCTGTAAGTCGGAAAAGGTGAACCAAATTCTGCTGTCGCCCCTTTGCAATTCCACCTCCTGGCGGCTTATAATCTTGCCTGGAACAGAGTAGAGAGTTCGACCTAACAGTTTCTCTTTACTTGAGCGAGGGCTGTAACATGCAGGGCATTCTTTGGGAGTTGACCCATTCCACTCGTCGCCAGTTTTTGATTTTCGCACTATCTCTTCCGGTTCTCTGTGCCTTGTTAGTTGAGCAAGGTGGGGCAGAAGTTTGGACCGACTCCACGGGCACGCATTCCGTGACTGCGGAATTTCTCGGACTCGAGGGTGAACGAGTTGCACTGCGTGGTGCGAATGGCAAACGCATCAGCATTCCGCTCGTCAGGCTTGATGCGCCAAACGGGCCGAGAGCCATTTCTGCTGAGACTCTTGCATCGCAGACTACTTGGAAGAAATAATGCACTCAAGGTTGATGATTCCTACGGGATACTCAGGGCATAGAATATGACTCTCAAACTCGCGATTCTCCTAGCTGTCGTCGTTCTTTTTGATGCGATTTCGGTCGCTCGAATTCATGGACAAGGATTTCAGGCAGTCGAGGCAGGAAGTGTGGAAGCCCACGTGCAACGTGTGCGCGCTCAGAATCAAGCCATGGAAATCGAAATAGCAGCACGCGAGAGGTTGGAAAAATGGCACACTACGAAAAAACTCAAACTTACACAGTTTGACGAAGACCCCATCGAACCACATCGTCTACAAGAATGTTTGGATCCTGAAAAGTTTATCGATGGAGATGTCGGTTCTCTTGATTACTTTATGTTCGAGGTATTCGACATCGTCGGTCCCCAGGAAGTGTTTCTCATTCTTCCGGAGTCTGAGAGCCCTCCCATCTGTTTGAAAGATTGCCCAACAAAGGGGCTAGTCAATGAGCAATTGGTCGTCCTCATAGGCCTCGTCGAGGTGAAGGGAACCAAGTCCTATATTGACACCGAAGGCGGCAGTAACACTATTCGCGTTGTGCGATTCATAACTGCCGAACGAAAAGCGGCCATCGATAAACAACTTGCAGACCAAATTGCTGCTGAACGTGATGTAGCCGAGGAACTACTCTACCGAATTTGGACATCTTCCAAAGGCAATCATACGATCGAGGCCAAGTTCGTTAAGTTTGAAAAGGGCAAGGTCCATCTGCAAAAGCGGGATGGGTCAGTGATCGGATTAGCGCCCAAAAAATTATCCAAGGAAGATCGGGACTTCTATCGAGAACTCATCAAGATGCAAAATGATCCTGCATACCAGCTTCTCCAGGAGTTGCCTCCAAATTGAGTATATTGGGCGAGTGAGGCAGAGTTGCCAACGTTGAATTAGCCTTTAGCCACTGTCATGTCGAAGACCGGCAAACAAGTCTGTTCGCGGCTATAAGGGGAGAATGTAGGCCTGAACGAGTCACGCGAGTTCCGGCAATGAACTGGATTTCCGCCTGCGCGGGAATGACCGAGGCTGCCGGAACTGCGCTACCGCTTGTTCCGGCCTACGGCTTTCTTGCGATCAGCGCGTCGAGCTCTTGTTTGAGTTTGGGCAAAATCTCGTGGTATGGATACTGCCCCAGCGATTCGCTGCCGCGTTTGAGGTTCACGTATTGCGGGCCGCACCAGAGGCCGAGGTCGGCGTCGTCGGTTTCGCCGGGGCCGTTCACGCGGCAACCCATCACGGCGATGGTGATCGCTTTTTCGGAGGCGTAACGGGTCATTTCCTTCACTTGCTCGGCGAGTTCGATGAAGGCTTCGTTCTCGACCCGCGAGCAACTGGGGCAACTGATGATGTTGAGCGTGTCGAGGCCGTAATCGACCACCGACCGCACCCGCCCGGCGGCGATGTCGGCGAGGATTTGCCGGCCGGCGACGATTTCCTCCGGCTTGCGAGGGTTGGAGACGGTGAGCGACACGCGGATTGTGTCGCCGATGCCTCGGCTGATGAGTTGCTCGAACGCGATACGGGTTTTGATGATCCCATCGGGGGGCATGCCCGCTTCGGTCACGCCCAGATGCAACGGCACGTCGGGCCGCGACTCGGCGAAGCAGCGATTTACCTCGATCACTTTGCTGGGGTCGGAATCCTTGAGCGACACGCAGTAGCGCGTAAAGCCCAACTCATCGAGATGGCGACAATGTTCGAGCGCGCTGTCCAGCATGGGGCCGATGGAATCGTCGTCGGGGTATTGATTGCGTTTGTCGGGATCGACGCTGCCACAGTTGACGCCGACGCGGATGGCGCAGTCGTTGTCGGCGGCAACGGTGGCTAGGTAGCGCACCTTGTCCTGCCAGGGCTTGGTGCGTTCGTGGTGATAAAGGTGACCCGGGTTGTAGCGCACTTTGTCGACGTGGGGTGCGACGACCTCGGCGAGGCGGTAGTTTTCTTGGAGATCGACGGAGAGATTCGCTTGGGTTTGTCGCCGGATTTCCGCGAGCGCCGCGGCGTCGCTTTGATTGTCGACCGCGATTCGCACCACATCGGCACCGGCCGCGTGGAGCGCGTTCACTTGGGCCACGGTCGCATCGATATCTTGCGTGTGGGTGGCCGTCATGCTTTGCACGGCGATCGGGTGCTGGCCGCCGATGGTGGCCGTGCCGATGCGAACTGGGCGAGTGGGATTGCGGGGGATGTTCAAAGGGGAAGCTCGTGGGGGAATGGGTAGAACGTAAGGAAATTATACGAAACGTGGCCGCGATGTGTCATCCCGAATGAGGTGCGTGGCGGTGTCCCGGATCGCGTTGCGATCCGGCTGGGGCTTTATTTGAGATTCAGCCAGAGCATTGTCATCGAGTAGCCGTTGAAGAGGGCGTGGGCGGTCATGGAGGGGACGAGCCGATGGGTGCGTTGATAGAGGTAGCCCAGCACGATGCCGAACAGCAACAAAGGGATGGGCGAAACGCCGTGGCCTAAATGGGCGAGGCCGAAGATGGTGCCGCTGGCCAGGATTGGCAGCCAGCCGTGAGGGAGCAGACCTTCGCGGGGGAGTGCGTGGGTTTCGCTCGGAAAAGCTATGATCTCTCTCTCTTCGATTGGGGAAACGTCGGCAAGTTCGTCGGATTCAAGAGGGATTGTGGGTTGGGGCCGTAGCGTGGCGGTTAAGCCCATGAGTTGGTCTTCAAATTTTTCGAGCCAGCCTTGCAGCAGCAGTCGGAAGGCAAATTCTTCGCTTAATGGTGCCGCGATCACGACCATCAGCAGGCCCACGAGCATCATGGTCGGTGTATGAGTTTTTTGGAGGTCGTCGATCAAGGGGTGTTCATTTACGGGTTGCAGAATAATCGTGAGCAAGAACTGCACGACATAAATCGGCACGATCGCCGCCGCGCAGGCGACCGCACCGGCACGAACATCGTGAAGAAGCTCGATTTTATCTTGAGGAAGTCCCAGGTCGTGGTTGTCCGCGCCGACCGAGGAGCGCAGGAACAAACTCACGACCACGACGAAGGCAATCATCAACACGCTCGTCGAGAGGCCGTTAATGACGAAGTCGTTTGTGTCCTCTGCTTGTGCGGGCTCGTTGTCTTCGACAACTTCGACCGTGTGTTCCTCGACAATAGCTTGCTCGGTTGCTTCCGGCTCGGAACTGGTGAGCATGAGCAGAATTCCCATGAAGGGAAAAAGCATAGCCACGAGTGCGATGCCGCCGCCCCAGGGGACGCGGAAGCGGGGTTCGTAGTCGAGTAAGGGGAAACCGGCAATGTGTTTCTGAAAGAGATACAACAGCGCGGCCAGACTTGCCAAGCACGAACCAGCCATCAAAACGAGCGACGCGGGGCTGAGAGAGTCTTCCATGGTCGTCGGGCATCAAGCCGCGCTGAATTTTTGAATCGCGGAGCGGACGTAGCTCACGCCGGAATAGAGCGTGAGCAGCACCATGGCCCAGGCGGAAACGATGAGGCCGTTAGTCATCCAAGTGGGTGGCGCGGTTCGCCAAGAATTGGTCGCTTGATCGACGTAAGTGAGATGGACCATGCTCCACCCCGCTGCCAAGCATTGCAGGGCCATCTTCCATTTGCCAACCCATTTGGCCGAGAAGTCGCCGCCCTGCTGTTCGACGAATGTGCGTAATGCCGTCACGAGTAGTTCCCGACCCGTGACCACCACCGCCATCCAGGCGGCAATGCCGGAAGGCCAAGTGCCGTCATTCAAGGGGGGAACCGCCGCCAGCATGATGAATGTGCCGCAGATCAAGAGCTTGTCGGCGAAGGGGTCCACCACTCGTCCGAACTGGGTGATTTGTTGGTACTTCCGCGCCCAATAGCCGTCGAGCCAATCGGTGCCGACCGTGATGACGAACAGAACGATCGAAGTCTTGTACCAGCCGAGGGGCAGGAACACAAACAAGGCCAAGGCCAACATGATCCGAGCCAACGTGAGTTGGTTAGGGAAATTCCACACCGTGGAAGTCGGAGCTGTGACGGTGGATTCGGACATCGCGACGATGATACAGGGACGGAAAGGAAACCGCTGATGGACGCTAATAAACGCTGATATTCATATCACAACATTCAAACGCAAGAGAGAAATCTAACTTTGTCGAGATGAGGTCGTTGCACATTCCCTCCATTAGCGAAAATCAGCGTCAATTAGCGGTGCGATTATAGTTTTTTATTTTAACGAGGTTCGCCGATTGCGACCCCGATGAGGTCGTATTCGTTGCGAGCCACGATTTCACATTTTACCAGCTTGCCGAGGGAAAGTCCTGGTCCCGAAACGTAGACCACTCCGTCGACATCGGGAGCATCGGCATAGCTGCGTCCGATCCAGGCGTTGGATTCGCCAGGGACGGCGGAATCAAGCAAGACGTCTACTTGCCGACCGATTTGGCTGTCGTTCCACGCGAAGGCGATTTCCTGCTGCACGCCCATCAAATGATCGCGCCGCGTGGTTTTCACCTCCTCGGGGAGATGATCGGGCAATTTCGCCGCGGGGGTGTCAGGCTCATAAGAATAAGTGAACACGCCGAGTCGCTCGAACTTGTGCTGGCGCATGAAATCTTCGAGTTCAACGACATGTTCGTCCGTTTCGCCGGGGAAGCCGGTGATGAAAGTGGTGCGCATGACCAGGTTCGGAATCGAAGCGCGAAGTTTGCCGAGCAGCGTTTCGGTTTCGCTGCGCGTGACCCGCCGCTGCATCCGGCGGAGCATGAGATCGCTGGCGTGTTGGAGCGGCATGTCGAGATAAGGCAAGATCTTTTTACTCGCGGCGATGGTCTCGATCAACTCGTCGCTGAAGTACATCGGGTACAAGTACATCAGCCGAATCCAATCGAGCCCCTCGACTTGCTCCAGTTGCCGCAAGAGTTCAGGGAGTCGCGTTTCGCCGTACAGATCGAGCCCGTAATAAGTGGTGTCCTGGGCGACGACGACCAGCTCGCGCACGCCATCGGCGGCGAGTTCCTGGGCCTCGGCAATGACCGTTTCCATCGGCTTGGTGACATGCTTACCCCGCATCTTGGGAATTGCGCAGAACGTGCAGAGCCGGTCGCAGCCTTCGGAGATTTTCAGAAACGCAAAATGCTTGGGTGTGATCCGCAACCGCTGGTTGTCGGGGAGTGTGTGCGTGGGGGCGGGTTGGAACACGCTCCGCTGCTCGGAGAGCCCGCCGATCAAGCGGTCGGCGACCTTGGTGACTTCCTCACGACCGAATACACCAACGAGTTGGTCGATGCCGGGGCGGTCGACAAGGAGCGATTCTTTTTGCCGTTCGGCGAGGCAGCCGGAGACAATCACGCCGCGGAGTTTGCCCTGGCGTTTGAGTTCGAGCATTTCGTCGATCGCGCCGAACGATTCCTGCCGAGCCTGCTCGATGAAGCCGCAGGTGTTGACGATGGCGAAGTCGGCCCCTTGCGGGTCGTTGACCAACTGATAGCCGTCGAGCTGCAACATGCCGAGCATTCGCTCGCTGTCGACCAGATTTTTGGGACAGCCGAGGCTAATGAAGGCATACCGCCCCTTGGGGCCGGCGCGGTCGGTATCGGTACTATAAGTTGTGGTCACGTAGAGGTTCTGCGGGGAGAGACGAAGGATCGCCGGAACTATTGATGTCGAGGCAGCTTAGGCAATCCCCCATCATACTCGTTGGAGTGGCGGTGGAACAGGAGCGGAAATCGCCTAATGAAACGCTGCACCTATTCCGTCTTTCCCGCGCAGGCGGGAATCTAGGAAGTGGGCGGACTGGTTCCCCGCCTGCGCGGGGATGACGAATATGAGGATTGCAAACCGGCCAGAATGATATAGTATACATATGTATATACTATCAATGCGAGGGCCGTTTGATGCTCACTGAAATTCCCGTCGAACAACTGAAGGACGTCGTCAACGATTGTGCTCAAGTGCTTTTGGCCGAGACGGGTATCGACCGACCCCCGGTCGATGCGTTGTTGATGGCGGAGCGGCTGGGGCTCGTTGTTGCCCAAGACCAACAATCCGACGTGCGGGCCAGGTTTGTGCGGGTGGGGCAGCCCCATCGCGCGGCGCGGGGGACGATTTTGTTGGCTGATGACCCGCGGCCGGAGCGTCGGCATTGGGCCATTGCGCATGAAATTGGCGAGTTTACCGTCCATAGGGTGTTCGGCGAGCTTGGCATCGAACGCAGCGATATTGCAGCGGGAGAGCGGGAGCAGATGGCCAACCACTTGGCCAATGCGCTGCTGTTGCCGTTTGAGTGGTTTCGCGCGGACGGGTTTGCCGTCGATTGGGATTTGTTTGAGCTCAAGCAGATTTACAGTACGGCCAGCCATGAATTGATCGCGCGGCGAATGTTGGCGATGTCGCCCGCGGTGATTGTCACGCTCTTCGATCAGGGGAAATGCGTGTGGCGCAAGAGCAATGTCTTGCGGCGGTCGCCACCGCTGGTGCCCGCCGAGAGTCGGACTTGGCAGGTTGCTCGAGAAACTTGTCAGCCCGCGCAGTATGAGTGCCGCGATTTGCCGGAGGGACTGCGCGATGTGCGGTGCTGGCCGGTGCATGAGCCGGGGTGGCAGCGGGAGATTTTACGGACGGCGCTCGAGGATTGGTGAGCGCCGGCTTAGACCTGGGGAGCGTTTAGACCCGGGGAACGCCGTCCCCGGGCTTTGTGATTTGGAGTAGTGTGTTGACTAGCTCGTTCAGTACGTAGGGTTTGCCCAGGATGGCGGTGCAGCCAATTTTTTGCAAGCGGGAAAAATGTTCCTTGCGAGGGAAATCAAGCAAAACGACCAGCGCGCCTTGCCGTTCGCGGATGGTACTGGCGAAGGATTGCAGTCGCGTGAATTCTGGGGGATCGAGTTGAGCACCGTCCCAGATTCCCACGGCGATTTGCGGGGGAAGTTCCGACTCGTGGCGAGCCCAAACGCATTCCATCCCGTGGGGTTTCAATATCTCGGCAAGCGTCTCGTAAGAAGCGTACATGGGAGCATGAATCACCGCCACGCCGCCTAATTCGTGCTCGAACAACGCGTCGGCAGATCGAGTTATAAGTGGGCCATCCAAACACGGGGGCCAAGTCGTGCAGTTTTTGAGAGTTGCGTGCCACCACGGAACGAGTTCGTACCAGTACAATCGCGAAACCCCGACGAGCGGTTTGCCGGTGCGGAGCTCACCTTCGCACCAAGTGCCGGCGACGACCACGATTTGGGCGAGGGGTACGGCCCGGCGAAGCTGTTCGACTTCGTCTTGTTGGTAAGTTCCCGGCAAAGGTTGCGCGAGCAGGATCAGTTCGGGAAGCATTTGATCCGAATCCAACACCACGCTGGCGGTTTCGCAATCTGCCACGGAGTTCCAGGATCGAGAGTCCGCGATTGGAGTGCGCGCAATGGCAAATTCGCCGCGATCCCAGGGGCCGATTGCAAGGATCTCAAGAGTACTAGGTGCTCGAATCGGTACGACTGCAGGGGATAAACTGGTTATGGTTGGCATGGTCGCTAAGCCGCAAGCGGCTAATCGCTGAGTTCGCTCTCGCGCTGGGAAATCAAATCATGCGCGGCTTTGGCATCGCTGGCTTCGCGTAAGGCGGAGAGCCAATCGGCGTCGGTAATCATCCTGCTCAAGCGGGCAAGAATGCGTAAGTGCTCGTTGTCGTTGGTCGAGCAAATCAGAAAAAAAGTGTCAGTCAGCCCGCTCGTGCCGCCGAAGGGAATTCCCTGGCCGGTAATGCCGAGGGCGAGCACGGCCTCCCCAAGAATCGAAGCTTGCGGGCGGCGGGGATGCAAGAGGGCGACGCCGATGTCGAGCGCCGTGGGATGCATGGCCTCGCGGGCGGTGACCGCTTCGGCCATTTTCGCGGCGTCCCACAGCATGCCCGTGTTGGCGGCGAGTTCCGCCATGCCCGAGATCACGCTGCCGCGCGTGCGGGCCGCGAGCGGGACGGCAACCGCCTCGATCGGCAAGAGCGTCGCGATCGAGATGTCGCCCTCACTCAGCTTGTCGGCACGTTCGAGGCTGGTTTCGAGTTCCGCGAGCTCGCTGTCGTCCGAGAGGCCGATGCGATCTTCGAGCCAATGATGCACCTCGGGTCGCGAGAACCGCCAATCGCCGCCGACACGGCGCGCCGGCAGCTTGCCGCGCTCGGCGAGCTTGATGATTTGCGCGGGCAGCATGTGCATGTAGGCGGCGAGCGCGGCGACGTCGAAATCTTCTTCAGCCACGAGGGATAACTTTCCAATAGCCGTTGAGCGCAAGCTCATGGTTTCGCTGCGAAGGATCCCCCCACGGCTTGCGCCGGGGGCTATTTAGGATTGAATTGCTAGCGTTATTGTCGTGGCAAGCCTGTGGGAATGTCTAGCTCGATTGTGCGTGAAAACCGCGAAGAAACGTGGTTGAATTGTTGCGAGTTTTGTTCAGGGAACTCGCCTTGACACATTTTCGCAAATGAACACAATCCGGCTCGCCCTCGCAGGAAAGCCTACCCAGAGGTTGTCCACCACCGCAAAGGCAGGCGAAGGAACGGATTTCTTCGCGTCGAGCACGTCACGGCAGGTACCACGGCCCCCGCATTGCTAGTGGTGTCAGCCCCCCAGGCAAGGAGGTCTGGCATGATGCACGCGACAAAAACAAATACCGCCGATTTGCACGGTGGCGTCTCTTTGGATCGACTACTGGTCGATGCCACCCGGACCAGTTCGCAGTCCGTGGTTGCCACTTCTTGTACCAGCGATTGGCGGCAGGTGAAGCCGGGCGATGTGTTTGTGGCTCTTTCCGAGCGGCTTGGCCAGGAAGAAGATGGCCATCCCTATGTTCGTGAAGCGGTGGACCGTGGCGCGATTGCCGTTATCTGCGAAGAACCGGTGCCCGTGTTTGAGGTGCCAACTTACATCGTGGCCGATAGCCGGGTGGCTTACGGTCAACTGTGCCAAGCGATTTCTGGGCATCCGCATTTGGACGTTCCCGTGATCGCAGTAACTGGTACACACGGCAAGTCGACCGTGATTGCCCTGTTGGATTCAATCTTCGCCTTAGCCGGCAAGCATTGTGGCAAAATCAGCGGGCTCGGATGTTACGACGGCATGTCGCACAGCGCGGGCATCGAAGTTCCCAGCGCTCCTGAATTGGCTTCACGACTTGAGCGCATGGTTGCGGCCGGTTGCACTCATGCCTTAGTGGAAGTGTCGAGCGAAGCCATCGCCCAATCGGCCTTCGCGGGGATTGCCTTTGATGCGGTATGTATCACCAACGTGTCGGATGCTCATCTCGAACTGCACAATTCCGTACAAAGTTACCGCAATCTCAAGCGACGGATTCTCGAATCCTTGGATCCTGCTGGCGTGGCCGTGTTTAATGCCGACGATCCCGTAAGCAGCAAATGGCTGACGCACGTTGATGGCCCCGTGCTCACCTTTGGCACGAAGGGGCAAGCCGAGGTTTCGGCCTACGTGATCGAACAACACGCGAACGAACAAGTCTTTATGATTTCCGCTGGCAGCCAATCGGCTGCCGTGCGAACGTCGATGGTTGGTCAGCATCATGTTTCGAACTGTTTGGCGGCTGCGGCCATCGCGTTGTCCTACGGCATCGACCTGCAATTGATTGCCGCAGGGATCGAGTCCGTGGAAAAACTGCCAGGACGCATGGAACGCGTCGATTGTGGGCAGGGTTTTCCTGTGTTTGTTGACGCTGCCGATACCGCCGAATCATTGCGTGCGAGCTTGCGAACGGCTCGGCAGTTGAGCACCGGTCGCGTGGTGTGCGTGCTGGGTGATCCGGGACACGCCACTTATTCCGAACAACTGGCCGTGGCTCATGTGGTGAGCCGCTTGGCTGATCTCGCGATTGTAGCCCGCGCGTTTCCCGAGGAGGAAACCGCCGTGGCCGATAGCGAACAGCGTGCCACCGTGGAAATCGTCGCCGACCGGGCCGAAGCCATCGCTTGTGCGGTTGCCATGGCTCAAGAAGGGGACGTGGTTGTGATTGCCGGCTGTCGCTGGGAACCGCAGCACGCTTATGGAACGTTTGCCGTGAACAAAGAAGAGGGCGACGCCGCTTTGACACGCCACCTGTTGTATGCCCGGGTGAAGCAACCGCTGCTTCGCTTGGTTGGTTAATTTGTTATCGCTTAAAGTTTTCGTCGCTTGAATGATAGGACCCGGTTTCATCATGGAATGGATTGATACTCTTATGTTAGAGCCCACCCCCAAACACAAAGTCACGCATCTGCGTATTCATCGCGAAGCGATGCAGGTACGCGTTGCGCAAGGAACGTCGCTATTGTGTGCGAATATCGTGACGCATCAAGAAACCACCGAAGCCCTGGAGCTACTGCGAGGATTCAGGACCACCGGTCGGCGCTTGGTGCTGTGTGATACGTCACAGATCAGTGCGAGTCGACAGCTTGGGCAAGCGATTGTTGCCGAGGGGGGTGCTTCGGTGTTGGTGAGTTGTGGCATGACTGGCCGCGAGGTTGCTATCGGTGCCCGCGACGCTGGACTTGATCTTGCGAACGTTGTCGTTTGTCGCGATAGTCGTGCCGCTTGCGAGTTGCTGGCCTGTCGACTGCTGCCAGGAGACATGGTGCTTTTATTGGGTGTCGATCAAGAGTCCTGCGACCACTTGGTTGATTTACTCGACGACCGTGCTCAGTTCACCTTATCGGCCGCGGCCTAAGCCATTGGAAATCATGTGTAAAACTGTTGAAGCTTCATCGTTAGTTTGTTGGATTGCGGGGTTTGACAAACTGCCCTCCCTGGGGTCGGAGCATTATAACCTGTCCGAGGCAACTTCTGGGTCAGTTGCCTGACAGGTGCTTCACGATGAAGCTTATGTCTGAGCGCCGGGGTAACGCATCGCGTTGCCCCGGTTGCTCAGCGGATTTTCTCAATCACCCGTAGATCATTGCTGCCATGACCGCATCACCTCATATCATGTTCGCTGGTGGGGGGGCACAGGGACAATTGTTTCCCGGCATTGCCGTGGCGGCGCATGTCGCTGAACTGATTCCCCAGGCTGCAATTTCTTTTGCGGGTCCGGGCCGCTGTCGTGAAAAACATTCGGTGCGTTCCGCCGGCTACCAGTATGTGACCGTGCCGTCACAACCTTTGCCGCGAAATCCCATGCAGGCGTTGCGATTCGTGACCGACAACATCGTCGGTTACTGTGCCGCGAAATGGATTTTGCGCGAACAGCAAGTAACACTCGTGGTCGGCTTGGGTGGTCACACCAGCACCGCCGTCGTGCGTGCCGCCGCGGAGCGAGGCATTCCGTTTATCATGCTCGAGCAAAACTCCGTGCCGAGCCGCACCACGCGCTGGCTCGCGCGGGCCGCGCGCATGGTCTGCGTCGCGTTCGAGGAAACCAAGCCTCATCTCCATATGCAAGCTCCGGTGAAAGTGACGGGCAATCCGGTTCGACCCGCTTTTGAGGCATTATTCTCGCGGCTGCAGCAAAAGCGTTCCGCCGATGGCGGTGCTAGTAGCCCCAATCGCCAGAAGCGAATCGTGATTCTCGGCGGAGCTGGGGGCGCTCGATCGCTCAATGAAGCGATTCCCTCCGCCTTGAAGCAACTCAGTGATTGCCTTGTCGATTGGCAGATCGTGCATCAAACGGGCGAAGGACAACTCCAGGAAACGGAACGACGCTATCGTCAACTGGGTGTGCCAGCCCTGGCAGTGACGTATATCGACGAAATCGCGTCGGTCATGTTTGAAAGCGATGTGGTAGTCTGCCGATCAAGTGGCACGACGCTCGCCGAACTCGCACTCGCCGGCGTACCGGCCTTGCTCGTGCCGTATGCCCACTCGCGCGAGGATCAGCAGCTAGCGAATGCCAAAGTCTACGCGGCCTCGCGAGCTTGTCGCCTGATCGACGAAACCTCGCAAGCCGGTTCACTCGACAAGGCGTTAGCGCGGGAGCTTATGTCACTGATTATCGACGAGAATCTGCGCAAGACCATGTCGCTCAACATGCGCGGCTTGGCTCGGCCTCGTGCGTCAGCGGAAATCGCTTCGGCGATTCGAGAGGCACTCTACGGCACGCGCAGCGCAGCGGCGGCGTAACTTCTTCAGTAGCCGCGATCAGACTTGATCGCAGGTTCTGGGAGACCGGCGATCAAGTCTGATCGCGGCTAATCCATTTAATGTCCGTACACGTCTTCGCTCACTTTGCCGCGGAAAGTCCAATACACGACTGCCGTGTAGGTGACCACCAAAGGCATGCCGATGAAGGCGATGATGAGCATGATTCCCAGAGTCTTCTGGCTCGAAGCAGCGGTGTAGACCGTCAGGCTGAATTCCGGATCGTTGCTGGCGGTGACGAGATTGGGAAAGATGGCCACGCCCAGCAGCGTCACTTGGCAAAGAATTCCCAAGGCCGACGATAAGAAGGCTTGGCCGATCCTGTGATTGAAAATACAGCGCGGGATGTTGGCCATGGCCAGCACGTTGAGCACCACAACTCCCAGCGCCCAGGGGGCTTCGTGAAAATTGGCCGTGGCGCGCGGGATTTCGACCAGGGTGTACATCGTCGCCAGATTCCAGAGTACGAGATAGAGTCCCCAGGCGTGCCATATCCAGCGGTAGAAGAGCCGTTGGATACCCCCTTCGGTTTTCATGTGGAGATACAAGCCGCCGTGGAGCGCGAACATCGCGACGGTGAGCAGTCCAATCAGAAGCGGATAAGGGCCGAGCAAATCAAAAATGTCGCCGGTGAATTCGCCGCGCTCGTCGAGGGGAATTCCCAACAGTCCGTTGGCGGTGGTGACGCCGAATAAAAACGTCGCCACGAGGCTCGCTCCAAAGAAAGCAAAATCCCACAGCCGTCGCCATTGCTGCGATTCGACCTTGTTGCGAAATTCGAGGCTTACGCCCCGGAAAATCAGGCAGAACAACAGCAACATAAACGGCGTGTAAAACGCCGAGAAAATCGTGGCATACGCTTCGGGAAACGCGGCAAAGAGCGCCCCGCCAAACGTGACGAGCCATACTTCGTTGCCATCCCAGATGGGACCGATGGAGCCCATGACCAAGCGCCGTTCTTCATCAGTGCGTGCCAAAGGATGCAAGATGCCAACGCCCAGATCAAACCCATCGAGAATCGCGTAACCCGCGAGTAGGATTCCCAGCAGCACAAACCAAATCAGATTGAGGTCCATGAGTGTGCCCTTATTTCTTCTTCGCATCCGTGAGCGATTCGCGATGTTCGACGCGCGCGCCTGCCGCGCCCAGCGCTCCGCCCGCTTTGTCGGTGGTGACTTCAGTTACCACCTCCTCTGGCCCGGCCTTGATCTTTTGATGCAACACGTAGACCCAGACAATAAAGAGCAGAATGTAAATCGCGGCGAACATAATGATCGAGCCTACCACCTGCTCGGCGGTAATGGCGGCGGAGACGGCCTTCGTGGTGCGGAGACCATCCTGTTCCTTGTAGACAAATTGGCCGGCGTCATTGATCAGTCGCTCGCCTGTTTCAGTCGTCTCGAACGGCGGATAGACAATCCACGGTTGCCGGCCGACTTCGGCGGCGACCCAGCCCGCCTCGTTGGCAATAAACGCGGGGATCACCGCCCACACAAAGACCCACATCAGCCACCGCCGCTGGAAGAGCGAATCCCGCAACCGCAACACCGTGGCGAGGACCGTGATTCCAATAAAAAACACGCCGATGCCGATCATGATGTGATAACTAAAAAACGAAATCGCCACCGGTGGCCGATCTTCTTCGCGGAAGCGATCCAGGCCTATGACCGAGGCATCAGGATCGTTGAACAGCAACATGCTTAAGCCGCCGGGAATCGCGATGTTGCCGCGGACAGTTTCGGTTTTCTCGTCGGGAAAACCGATGATGCTCATATCGGCGGGGCCGGTTTTGAAGTGGGCTTCAAAAGCGGCAAGTTTGGCGGGCTGGGTTTCATAAACCTTGTGAGCCTGAAAGTGTCCGCTCACGAGCATCGCCAGACTGGAAACAGTCGCGAGCCACAAGCCGCCGGTGAACGAGCGTTTGGCAAACTCGTGGTGTTTTTCTTTGAGCAAATACCACGCTGAGATGCTCATCACAAACGCGGCCCCCAAGATAAAGCAGCCGAGCCACACATGGACCAAGCGATTCATGCTCGAAGGATTGAACACCATCGCCCAGAAGTCGGTGATTTCCGCGCGGCGGATCACTTCGCCATTCACGACCCAAGGCTTGCCGTCGCGCATCATCGGCACGATGTGATGGCCGGCCGGGGTTTGCTGCCAACTGTTGGCGACCGTGATCCAGATGGAACTGAAAATCGAACCGAGCGAGACCATCAACGCGGCAAAGAAATGGAAACGTGGACTCACTTTATCCCAACCAAACACCAATACCGCGAGAAAACCTGATTCCAAAAAAAACGCAAAGATGCCTTCCGCGGCCAGCGCCGAGCCGAACACGTCGCCCACGAACCGCGAATAGGTGGCCCAGTTCGTGCCGAACTCAAATTCCATGACAATGCCTGTGGCAACGCCGATGGCGAAGTTCACCGCGAAAATCTTCGTCCAAAACCGGGCTGCTTGTTCGTAGATCGGCTCCCGCGTCCGCAAATACTGGCCTTCGAGATAAACCAGCACCACCCCGATGCCAATCGTGAGTGGGGGGAACAGATAGTGGAACATGATGGTCAGCGCGAATTGAATCCGCGAGAGCATCACCACATCAAGGTCGGCTAGGAGAAACATTTCGGCAAGGAAACAAATAGCGAAATGTGGATTAAAAATGTTGCCTACCGTTGTGGCAATTCGGCTCGGGTTGATTCGTCGTCGGCGAGTTGAATCGCCAGTCGCTTTTCAATGGTTTTCAAGCGAATCTTGGTGGCCACGCTTAATATCCAGCCGTCGTGCCCTGGATCGGCCAACCGGTAAGTCTGAGTTACGGTATCCAATAAGTACAACTCAATCTGTTTAGAGTCACGTCCGATGATCCACACCTCGGGAACTCCAAGCCGGGCATAGAACTCCAATTTTTCGTAGGCCTCGTCACGCGGGCTGTGGATCTCGACACAGACCAGCGGAGGCCCTTCGATATAAGTGCCTTTATCGTAGTCGGCACGCTCAGCCGTTGTGAGGACCAAATCAGGAATGCGATAGTCGTGGGGCCAACCACCTGGTAGGGCCATGTTTCGATCCGGATAAACTTCTTGCTCCGGAGAACTTCTCCAATTAAGGAAAAGCCAAACGCCCAATTGGAGGGCTAAACTTTGATGATCCCGATGAGGCACGGCATTCATATGCACCACTCCATCCCACATTTCGTCGTAGCGATCATGGCCCAAGCGATGGCGTTCTTCAAGAAGACCCGGGGGGGCCTCCGCGGCGAAAAGTTTCATGAAATGTTCCTCGCAGCAATTGCTAGATGTGCCCATGCTATCATAACAGATAGATTGCTGGAATGATTGATCTTTTCGTAGAAGCTGCTTCAAAACCGTGGGCTAGCGCCCAGCGGCTGATGAAATCAGCCGCCACGCGCTAGCGTCCGGTTTTTTTGAAATTGCCTCTAAGTGCATTTTTTATAGAAGCTTTCGTACCGTGCCCGGGACGATGGGCTTGTGACGCAGCGAACTCGCGACGGCGGCGAAGCAGAGTTCCAAACTGCGCAGATTGTTGCGAGCGCTGTGCGAGGGTTGCCGACCTTCCTCGATCGCGCATAAGAGTTCCCCCATCGTGCCGTGGAAGCCATCGGGAAACCATGTTCCTTTAATCTTTGGCGAGAGGATGCCGTCGTCGGTGACGATCTCGATGCGTTGCCCGGCGAGGTTGACCCCCGACGATCGAATCAGGCCTTGGCTACCAGAAATGAGCGTACGATCCCAAGAACCATTGGGCACATGGCCATCGAAAGCCAGCGTCGCTTGGGCGTTTTCGTATTCGATCAGTACCTGCCCCAACAGTGCGGGCATGATGGTTTGTCCCTTCGTGCGCGCGGCGGAGGCATAAACCCGCGTGGGGATGTTCTCGCCCATGACCGTCGCGAGAAAATCGAACCAATGAATCGCGAAATCATACAGAATCAATTGCTCGACATGCTCGAACGCGGTCCCCTTCACCCAACTGTGATCCCAATGCACGCCGCAATGGACACCGACGATATCGCCCAAGATTCCCGAGCGCGCCGCTTCACGGAGATAACTAAAATGCGGTGCCCAACGACCGTTTTGATTGACGGCCAAGAGCACGCCCATTTTGTCGGCGAGGTCCGCCAGTTTTTCTCCCACGTCGAGGTCCAACACATACGGCTTTTGGCTCAGCACATGCTTGCCCGCTTTCAGGCAATCTCGGATGATGGCCGGACGCACGGCGGGGTGCGTGGTGACATCAACGACTTCAATGTTCGGCAGCTTTAGCACTTCACGATAATCGGTGAACACTTGCGCCTCGGGATAAAATTCCTTACGGCGTTTCTCGGCATTTTCACGCTGGACATCACAAAGCGCCGTCACGCGATAACCCGCCGCGACGTAAGCCGTGAGATGATGCTTGGTGATCCCGCCGCAAGCGATCACGGCGATCTCGGGCGAGTATTTTTTCGGATCGCGCGGCAAGTACGGCAGATGGGGAAACGCGAGTTTCTTCGCGTGCTTTTTGGGGGCGGGTTTCTTGGTCATGGGGTGAAGGTCATCAAGGTCGGTTAGGTCGGTTGAACGGCAGTCCTAGCTTAGCAACTCGGGGAAAGAATCGCCAAGCGGGAAGAAGCACTCTGTATCGCAGTGACGGCTGCGTTAGCCCGATGGCTGAGTCGCTTTAACGCACTAACATGCGCGATAAAATCCTTCAGCGCAAGTCAAAAAAAAGGTAAGCTCAAATGGCCTGCCGAACAGGCGTTATTCTGACCCCACTATTTTGTTCCGCCTACGCACAGGAAAAGTTGCGTCGTTGTCAACAGATATTTTTTGTGCCAATGAAGAAGGGGTTGGGGGCTAGGATTTGGGGACTCGTTTGCGAAATTCCTCCCCAGCCCCAAGCCCCCAGATCCCATTCGCAAAGTTGGCCAAAAATCATAAAAGAAATGGCCACACGCATGTGCTAAAATACACCTCGTTCACGGCGAGGGGCTGTTTCCTTGTTGTGGCGTCGCATAGGTACGTTCGCCAATCGGCCGGCCATCGTCTGGGCACCTGTCTTTGTCTTCGACCGCAGGTGTTTGGGCACCGATTTCTCGAGAAGTGATGTCACGAACGAAACGTCAGCGACAACAGGCCACAAACAGTTCCGAGTCACGAACAAGTTGTGCCCGTGGGCGCCCACGGTTTTCGATTTGTCCTTGGTCAGTCGTCCGTGGTCAGTAGCAAACAACTGACCACGGACCACTGACAACCAACCATAGAGTCATCCTGAGAGAGGCTCGCCGACCGAAGGATCTGCTTTGAGTTCTCTCACGCATTCAAACTACGCGAGAGTGGAAGCCAGATTCTTCCAGTCGCGGAGCTCCTGTCAGAATGACATATTGCGCCAAACCAATCCCAACGGATTGGCTACTTGTATGCGCCAGAGAGTAACACAACCTTGGAAAGTCGTGCCACAATATCTTGTGGCAATTGCTCCAGCGCGCGTAAAAAACGAAGGTTTTTTCCAGCGCAACCACAACATCTAGTGGCTCTGGCAAACCCAGCAACTACATGATGTGTTCTCACGCACTGTTTCGATAAACAAAAAGAGCCCAACCGCTCGCGCGATGGGCTACATATTGTGGTCCGAGTGACCGGTAAACACTAGACGGCAAGGGTCGCGTCGATTTCTTTCTCGACTTGTGCGATCTGCTCGCTCGCGCGGAATTGGTTGGCCAGCAATTGCCGACCCTTTTCGGTCCAGACGCCAATGCTCCGCAGCGGGGCATTCGACTCTTTGCAAAGGAACGTGACTTGTTTGGGAGTGAGCGATTGAATCTCGATGGCGTCGTTACGGCGGGTAAACTCCACCGCAAACGCCACCTGGCGATTATTCTCTTCATCCTCCCAATGGGTTTCAATCGTGTGCATGTTTGGTCGCTCCCAAAAATTGTGTACGATAACTGCCCCCTAACCCAGCATGGGTCAACGAGGACTGGAAAAACAGCTTAGTATAATCACGGCTTCGGCTGCCGCAGCCCCAAAATCGCGTCGAACTCGCCGCTTTGGGGAAATTACTCAACACTTTACGGCGATAACACCCGGCTGTTCATGAAAGCTTAATAATCACACGCTGCCGGCATCAGTCAACTCGATCCACGAACATCCAGCCATTGTCAGCCACGTTGAACAGCGGACGGAAGGGGCTTACGTTTCCTTCGCGGGCCCTTCGGCCCCAGTGCCAAACCAAGTTGATGCCAAGGTTCCAGGACTCTTGAGAAACCCCGGGCAAGCCATCTTCATCATCTGGAATCAGGTAATTAAAGCCGGTTTGCACCGACCAACGATCGTTGAGCGGAGCATAAAAATCAGCCCCCAAAATGCCTTCGCCGTCGTCCGAAGCACCACCCCAAATGCGAGCCTGGTTGCCACCTTTCATGTTCCAACGGTAAAAGCCGCAATATTGGCCCGTGGTTTCAAAGGTGTTGGCACCCACGGTGTCGTCATTCGTGGCACTCGCTCCCCAAAAGCCGAGTTCGCGGCCGCGCGGGGTTTTCAGGCTCAGTTCGTACCGCACCTGGTGCAGGGAAACATCCTCATCCAAATCGTCGTTCATCGAATCCCACACCGCCCCGAATTGCAGGCCGGATTGAGTGCGTTTGAACATGCCTGCGGTCACAAATTGTTGACCCCGGTCATCAGACGAGGTCTCCGTACCGTGGAGTCGACTTTGGACCGCCTGAAAACCAAGCTGATAGTTCAAATCAGGAAACAAGAAACCCAGGAAGGGTGCGCGACCACTCAAATTAATGCCTTCTTGAAAACCGAAATTGGAATCACTCCGTCCGGCCGGAATAAAATCTCGCGGACCGCGGAACCCATGCACGCCACCCCAAAAAGTGACATCCTGGAGACGCGGAAGACAAACAGGGAAGCACCAATAGTCAGGGCCTCGGGGACGCACGCAGTCACCGCAACCGGCAACACCGCAGCTCGGCTCGGCACAGCCGCAGCCTGGATCCATCATCCCGCAACCGGGATCCATGGCACCACAGCCGGGTTCACACAGGCACGAATCGCATTGGCAGCCCGACATATGGGATTCGCCCATCATCATGTGCCCTTGCTGGCCCATTGGCATCGAGTCCATGTAAACAGGCTCTTCCCAAGTTTCGGCCTCGGTGGTCATGGGGAGTTCTTCGCTTTGAGCGCGACGAACTCGCGTGTCACGTTTGACAACAGGTTGTTTAGCAACTTGCGGCGCGGAAATTGGAGCAGCAGGTTTCCGCGCTTGCGTCTTCGCGGCCACCTTTTTCACGGCAGGCTGCTTGGCAACCGGATTCGGAGCCGACTGAGCAACCACTTGCTTTACAGGCTGTGCAACAGGCTGCGAGGGCGCGCGGAACTTCTGTTGCGAAGTGGCATGCGTCGCTTCGCCAGCGCGTCCTGGTCGTTGAAATTGGAGCGAGTTGTCCTGGGCGGTCGCGCTGACTATGCAGAACGACGTGGCCAACAGACCGTTGAAGAGAAGCTTTACGCTGCGGAGTCGGGAGCTAATCATCGATGCCTCTCAGGCCACCATCGCGAAGTTTTCGACGATGGTTTTGCCTTGGAGATCGACGCAACAGAGCGGGACTTGGTTGAAAGTTTCAACGATGCCAGCACAAATTGCGTCTCGGTAGCCCCCCCGAGAACAAAACGTGTACTTGGGTTATCGGCCCGTCAAAGTTGGCACTTTCAGAAAACTTCCTACAATCGGCAAAGTTTTTCAGCAGCACAGATAGCATCGAATCAAACGAGGGCTCTTGAGCAGTGAACCACTGAAAAAACACAGGATTTCGCGCGTTTGCAAACTGTCGTGAATACATTATTTCGAGCAAATTTTTGGTTTTTTTAATCGATCTTACATTTGGATTTCTGATGCTACTAATGCGCAAATTGTTTGCTAGCAATAGCTTGTGAAGATGTTATTCGGCACAAGCGATAGGGCCTGACATCCCTCGGAATGGCAAGTCGATGTTGCCTGCATTGAAATCGGAGTCGATACTATTAATAGAGGCAGCGCGATGAATGCCAATTATCGTGCGGCACCTATGGGGCAACGCCAGACGACACGCCCCCACCGGATAGAGAAAATTCTCCACGCTCTTTGCCAACCTTCACTTAGGTACGCCCACTCGCTAGTAAGCCAGGGTTCGCTCAATCCTCCAGCAGAGCTTACTAGTCTCGCGTCACTCGGCACACGATTTTTTTGAGTGTCGACTCCCCGCCTCACGCTAACGATGCCCGACTGCATTTGTTGGCTGATCACACGCCACTCCCCGCTCGTGTGAACCCCGCGAGAACCCTTGAGCGAGCAAGTGTCTCTAAGTGTTTGCGCAAGGATGCGCCGACGAGTTGAACAAAGCGCGCTTGAAAACATGCACCTACTAAGGAGACGTACGTCCCCGCTGAGTATTTATTCGCTTTCCTAACAACCCCTATATCCCCAAGCATCTGAGAGGAATCGCGCGACGCCGACCTCCGGCAACCGAGGGCGACCGTCACGCCAAGGAGCACTACGATGGTCAATGGAAGTGAAATCATTTCGATTATTTCGCAACGCCAGGACCGTGATCAATTCCGTCGTAAGAATTGGATCGGTACCTTCGAAGAATATCTAGACATCGTCCGCCATAATCCCAAGGTCACGCGGACCGCGTATCAACGCATTTACGACATGATTCTTTCTTACGGCGTCGACGTCGTGAACAAGGGCCGGGAGAAGGAACATCACTACCATTTCTTTGACGACCCCTCAAACGACGGCCACGACGCCGTGTATGGCCTCCGTGGGCCGCTGCACCTGCTAGTAAGTGCCCTGAAAAGCGCAGCTTACGAGTACGGTATTGAAAAGCGCGTGCTGCTGCTGCACGGTCCCGTTGGGAGCAGCAAGAGCACAATCGTGCGGCTGTTGAAGCAGGGTTTGCAGCGTTACAGCGAAACTGACGACGGGGCGCTGTTCACGCTGGGTTGGGTGAACGAAGAAGACCCCGAGGACGTTCATTGGTGCCCCATGAACGAGGAACCGCTGCACCTGATTCCCGAGCGCTTCCGCGACGACGTGGCGGCGAGCCTTAACGAAGGCAAGAAGGATAGCGATAACACGGTCCGCATTCGCGGGGAACTCGATCCTTACTGCCGGTTTATGTACCAGCAGAGGCTAAAAAAATACGACGGCGACTGGACCCGTGTGATTCAAGATATCCGCGTGAAGCGCGTGATTTTGAGCGAGAAAGACCGCGTCGGCATTGGCACGTTCCAACCGAAGGACGAAAAAAACCAAGACGCCACGGAGCTGACCGGCGACATCAATTATCGCAAAATTGCCGTCTATGGCAGCGACAGCGATCCGCGGGCGTTCAATTTCGATGGCGAATTCAACGTGGCCAATCGCGGCATTATCGAGTTTGTCGAAGTCTTGAAGCTGGACGTGGCGTTTCTTTACGATCTTCTCGGCGCGAGCCAGGAACATCGCATCAAGCCAAAGAAATTTGCTCAGACCGACATCGACGAAGTCATTATTGGTCACACGAACGAGCCGGAATATCGCCGGCTCAAGAACAATGAGTTCATGGAAGCGCTACGCGATCGGACCGTGAAGATCGACATTCCTTACGTGACGACGCTCGAACACGAAAAAAAGATTTACGAGAAGGATTACAACCAAGGCACGGTCAAGGACCGGCACATTGCGCCGCACACGATTGAAATGGCGGCTATGTGGGCGATTCTTACACGACTCGAAGAACCCAAGCACGCTGGCCTTTCGCGGCTCCAAAAGCTCAAGTTGTATAACGGCAAAAGTTTGCCTGGTTTTACCGAGGAAAATATCGCCGAACTTCGCGATCAGGCGCATAACGAGGGTTTGGTGGGTATCTCGCCCCGCTACGTGCAAGACAAGATTTCCAACGCCTTGGTGGCTCATCCCGAAGCGCGTTCGATCAATCCCTTCATGGTGCTTAACGAACTGGAGAGCGGGCTCAAGCATCACAGCCTGATCAACGACGAAGAACTAAAGCAAGAATACCGTGATCTTTTGGGCGTGGTGAAGGAAGAGTACGAGAACATCGTCAAACTCGAAGTGCAGCGGGCCATCGCCGCCGACGAAGACGCCCTGATGCGGCTCTGCGGCAACTACATCGACAACATCAAGGCGTACACCCAGAAGGAAAAAGTTAAAAATCCGTTCACCGGCCAGTACGAAGAGCCTGATGAGCGCTTGATGCGGTCGATCGAGGAGAAAATCGACATTCCCGACAGCCGCAAGGATGACTTCCGACGCGAGATCATGAATTACATCGGCGCGCTTTCGATTGACGGTAGAAAGTTTGATTACAAAACCAACGAGCGACTCAACAAAGCCTTGGAGCTCAAGCTATTTGAGGATCAGAAGGATTCGATCAAACTCACGAGCTTGGTTTCCAATGTGATTGATGCCGACACGCAAAAGAAGATCGACGTGGTGAAGGGACGTTTGATCCGCGACCACGGCTACGACGATGAAAGTGCCACGGACGTCTTGAACTACGTGGCGAGCATTTTTGCTCGTGGGGATGCTAAAGAGAAGCACTAGGAAGTAGCACCATGGTGATGGATATTGAGCGCGACCGACGTCGCTTCAAGCAGATTGTGCGCGGGCGGATTCGGCAGAATCTGCGCAAGTACATCACCCACGGCGAAATGATTGGCCGTAAGGGCCGTGATGCGGTGAGCATTCCCGTTCCACAGCTCGATGTGCCCCACTTCAAATATGGCAAGAACGGCTCCGGCGGCGTTGGCCAAGGAGATGGCGATGTTGGTGACCCACTCGGCAAAGGGGACGGCAACGAAGGGGCTGGCAGTGCTGGGAGCGAACCCGGTTCGGGGCACTTGATGGAAGTGGAGGTGTCGCTCGATGAGCTCGCGCAAATGCTGGGCGAGGAATTGGAATTGCCCCGAATCGAGCCCAAAGGCACGGCCAATATCGAGAATGAAAAAGCCAAGTACAACAGCATCCGTCAAACCGGTCCCGAATCGCTCAAGCATTTCAAGAAAACTTATCTACGGGCGATGAAGCGGCAAATCTCCACAGGGAACTATGCCCCCGACGATCCGTACATTGTGCCGATCAAGGGGGACAAGCAGTACCGCTCGTGGAACGACGTGCCGCTGCCCGAGGTCAATGCGGTAGCAATTTATCTGATGGACGTATCGGGCTCGATGACCGACGAGCAGAAGGAAATCGTTCGTAACGAAGCGTTTTGGATCGATGCCTGGCTGACCCACCAATATAAGGGAATCGAAAAGCGTTACATCATCCACGACGCCGTGGCTAAGGAAGTCGACGAGCACACCTTTTACCACACCCGTGAGAGTGGTGGCACGAGGATTAGCTCGGCCTACAAGGTGTGCGCGGACTTAATTGAACACTCGTTCCCGGTTTCAGAATGGAACATTTATTGCTTTCAGTTTTCTGATGGAGACAACTGGGGCGATGACAACCGTGTGGCCTTCGATATCCTCGGTCAGCGGCTGCTGCCGGTGGTGAATGCCTTTTGCTACGGGCAAGTCGAAAGTCCCTACGGCAGCGGCGATTTTATCGACGCCTTGCAAAAACAGTACAGCGCTCATCCGTCGCTAATCCTGTCGGAGATTCCCGACAAGGACGCGATTTATCAATCCATCAAGACTTTTTTGGGGAAAGGGAAGTGAAATGGTTAGTACCGCCGAAACGGCGCACCGCTATCGGGTGCGCGTGGGTCACATGGAGGTTTTTGTTGTCGCCCAGAACGAAACCGAGGCAATTGACCTTGCGCGCCGCGCCTTCGCCCAGGAATTGCCGAGGTTTTATGACTTGATCCGTGCGCTCGAGTCCTCGCGGTTTGAACTACAGAAGGCGGCGTAGCGCTGCTTCCCAGGAAACCAACATGGCTCTTTCGGAACTAGGTAACTTGACTCCCGAACTAGCCGCCATTCAGGCGGAGATTGAAGCCTACGCCGCCGGTCATGGCCTGGATTTCTATCCGACGATCTTTGAATTGATCGACGCCGACCAACTCAACGCGATTGCTGCGCGAGGGGGCTTTCCAACGCGGTTTCCCCATTGGCGGTTCGGCATGGAATACGAGCAGCTCAACAAAGGCTACCACTACGGGCTGCAAAAAATCTACGAAATGGTCATCAACAATAACCCCTGCTACGCCTACTTAATGCGTAGCAACGGCTTAATCGACCAAAAGCTGGTGATGGCCCACGTCTACGGCCACTGCGATTTCTTCAAGAACAACCAGTGGTTTGCCCACACCAGTCGCAAGATGATGGACGAAATGGCGAACCACGGCAACCGGATTCGCCGGTACATGGATGAGGTCGGTATCGAAAAGGTCGAGAGTTTTATCGACACCTGCCTGAGCATCGAAGATTTGATCGACATTCACTCACCGTTCATCCGCCGCCGCGATCTGAAGAATCGCTACGATTTTTCCGCGGAAGAGAAGCCAGACCGCAAAGAACTCGCGCGGTTTGAGGCCAAAAACTATATGGACCCGTTCATCAATCCTCGCAACCGCCGAACGAGCGAGGAGCAGGAAGAGCCGGCACCCGCTCGCAAAGTCCCCGAGCGACCCGAACGTGACGTGATGCTGTTCTTGCTGGAACACGCACCGCTCAACAGTTGGCAGGCCGATGTGCTGGCGATTCTGCGAGACGAGTCTTACTATTTCGCCCCGCAAGCGCAAACCAAGATCATGAACGAGGGTTGGGCCAGCTATTGGCATTCGACGATCATGATTCGCCAGGGCCTCACGGCGGCCGACGTAATCAATTACTGCGATCACCATAGCGGCACACTGGCGAGTTCCCCCACGCAACTCAATCCCTACAAAGTCGGCATCGAGTTGTTTCGCAACATCGAAGATCGCTGGAATCGCGGGGCGTTTGGCTCGGAATACGAAAACTGCGATGACCACCGTGTGCGGGAAACGTGGAACACTGACGCGGGACGTGGCCGCGAGAAAATTTTTGAAGTCCGCAAGATTCACAACGATCTCACATTTATCGACGAGTTTCTCACGCTCGAATTCGTTCGCGAGCACAAGCTGTTTCGTTTCGGCTACAACTCGCGGAGCGACGTGTACGAAATCGAAAGCCGCGAGTTTCCCCAGGTCAAGCAACAGTTGCTCAACAGCCTTACCAACCGTGGTCGGCCGATCATCGCAGTGGTGGACGGGAATTACAAAAATCGGGGTGAATTGTACCTCGAACATAAGTTCTCGGGCGTAGAATTACAGATGGATTACGCCCGCGACACGCTGGAGAACTTACAACGCCTCTGGGGTCGGCCAGTCCACTTGGAGACGTGCCTAGAGGACGCGCGGGCCGTGTTGTCGTTTGATGGGTCCGAGCATGAATTCGAGAAAGGAGAAGCGATCGAACTGCTCGACGAAACGGAAGGTCGGATATGAAACTTCGCGACGATTTTTTGCAGGAATTGCGTAACTTGATCGGCCAGACGCAGCAGCGGGCCATCGCCTACGAAGGTCAGCGGATCGTGAGATGCCATGTCGAACAGTGCAACGCACTCTCGGCGGCTGTTACGGACTTTGCGTTGGAAACTGCTGAATTGGCTAGCGCGGATATCGCCAAGTTGGAAGCAGCCAGTCAGGCGCTTTGCCAGCGCGTGACCTATTTGCTTGAACCGATTTCGCCCATCGAGGTTGATTCCACCGGTTGCGTGGTGCAGATGCGGAGCAACCCGCCGCACAAGGACGACAACGGGCTGCGCTATTACGAGCTCACTTTGCGACGCGGTGGGTGCGTTTCGCTCTGCCGCTACGAGAAACAAGCCGGCAACGCTCGGGCGGTGGTCCCCGCGACGCTTACCCACGAGGTGCTAGCCCGGCTGGTGGAAGATTTTAATTCCGCGGTTAACGACGTTATTATATAGCTGGAGCATCTTGCTCGGGTCATGGCGGCTGGAAGCCACCACTACAAAAGAATGAAGATTTCATTTCGCCTGAACTGGAAAGCAACAGGAGCCGAAGTAAAATAAAGACATGCAGACCTATGAAAGCCAACTTGACGGCGACATCAACTGGGCCCTGATGGAGGGAAGCATGTACTTTGACGGTAACAATTCTGTTCACCGCACTCTTCAGCGTTTGGTAAAGCGTCTCGAAGAACATGGCATCGATTACGCAATTGCCGGTGCGATGGCGATGTTTTATCATGGCTATCGCCGATTCACCGAGGATGTCGATGTACTTGTCACAGAAAAAGGCTTGGTAGATCTCCATGCCGCACTCGACGGGCTGGGATATGTCCGCCCTTTTGAGAAAAGCAAGAATCTCCGCGACACGGAATCCGGCGTCAAAATTGATTTTCTGATTACTGGTCAATATCCTGGCGACGGGAAGCCTGGACCGGTCGCATTCCCCCATCCTGCGGATGTGGGAAAGTCAATTAAAGGCGCTATGGTTGTAGATTTGAGTCGGTTGATTGAATTGAAACTTGCTTCTGGACAAGCTCCAAACCGGATCAAAGATCTTGGTGACGTGCAAGAGCTTATTAAGGCCATACAGGTGCCACTCGAAATTGGTCAGGAAATTGATCCTTCACTCCGAGGTATTTTTGAAAAACTGTGGAATGATTCGCAGATGGAAAGTTTGGATTTGTAACCCCTTACCACCCTCATGGGAGATTTGTTACGATGCGGACAGACTTTGCTTACTTGCTCCATTTGTTTCGCCTTCTCGGTCGCCATCATGAGTCGCCCGCACGTTTCATCAACTCCTATCGAGACCTCGCTCTCGCCTGCCGCGGGAGGTTGGCATTGCAGCCATCTCTACTACTCATGGAATCGCGCCGCACTCGCGCGGATGGACCGAGCGGAACGTTCCTCCGCCACTGCCGCAATAATTGCAGTGTTGGACCCCGCGGGTAACGACGCCCCCCTGCGGATGCAAACTTCGGTTGTCAGCGGCCACAAAGCCGACTTCGGCTTGATGCTCATGGATTCTGATCCACTGAAAGTGGAACGGGTGAATCAACGTCTTCTCGCTTCGCCTCTCGGCCATGCACTTGTACCCGGCTATTCGTTCGTGTCGATGACCGAGATCAGCGAGTATGTTCCCTCAGTGGAACAATTTGGCCAGCGTTTGCTCGCCGAAGGGGAAACAGCCGACAGCCCCACCTACGCCGCCAAGGTCGAGGGTTACGCGAGTCGGCTCGCAGGGATGAACCATCAACGGCTCACGCCCGATTTCCCCGCCTATCCTAACACCTGCTTTTACCCGATGAATAAGAAACGCAAAGTCGGTGAGAACTGGTTCACGCTCTCAAAAGACGAACGCAACGCCCTGATGAGCGAACATGCTCGCAGCGGGATGGCCTTCGCCGGCAAGGTAAGCCAACTCATCACCGTGGGTTTGGGTCTCGACGACTGGGAGTGGGGAGTCACGCTGTGGGCCGCGAATCCAGAATACCTCAAGGACATCGTTTACCGCATGCGTTTCGACGAAGCGAGCGCCCGCTATGCCGAGTTCGGGCCGTTTCTCGTGAGTTATGTTTGCACGCCGGCTGAGATGCTCGAGCATTGCCAGATTGGTGCGTGAGTGTGCGAATCCTTGCGGATTGGGCTTGGTATTCGGCCCAGCAAGACAGAAAACCTCTGAGTGATTCCCGACACGCGGTGCCTCCCGCTGCTTCTCAGGGCACAGAGGGCAGATTAGAATGGGGCGACTCGCGCACCCCCGGCTCCACTGTCCTGGCTTCCTCTTTTAGGGATTTCACAGATGCCCAGCACTACCATGGACAATACTATGGATCGCTCGCACTCTTCTGCTTCCGTCGGCGGCGTGACGGTGGTCAACCACCCGCTCGTTCAAGTGCATCTGACCAAGCTACGAAATAAGTCGACGCAACCTTCGCTGTTTCGGGCATCGGTGCGCAGACTGGCGGCGCTCATTGCCTATGAGGCCACCAAAGACTTGCACCTCAATCAAACGCGCGTGCAAACGCCGCTGGAAGAAACCGATGGCGTGGAACTCGCCGAGCGCGTCGGTTTGATCCCCATTTTGCGTGCTGGCTTGGGAATGGTTGATCCCGTGCTCGATTTGGTTCCCACCGCTGAGGTCTGGCACTTGGGTTTGTATCGCGACGAAGAAACCGCCCAACCCGTGCGATATTACGACAAGTTACCACCGGAATCACCGGTCGATGTCGCGATCGTGCTCGACCCGATGCTCGCCACCGGCGGCTCGGTGATGGCAGCGTTAATGACGCTGCGCGAATGGGGTGTGAAACAGGTGAAGGTGGTTTCGCTCATTGCGTCGCAAGAAGGGGTCGATGCCGTGGCGGCTCAGTTTCCCGAAGCGCAGATTTTCGTCTGCGTGGTCGATCCGATTCTCAACGACCGCAAATACATTGTCCCGGGACTAGGCGACGCCGGTGACCGCATTTTTAACACTGTCAATCCCCACTGAACGCACCCGGTCGTTGTCGCTAGCTCCGAAAGACTTTTATGCAGAATTTGACCAGCTTGTTTGGCATAGTGGCAATCCTGGCTCTTGCCTGGGCCATGAGTTCTCATAAGGACAAGTTTCCCTGGAAGACGGTTGTTTGCGGCTTGTTGTTGCAGCTCGTATTCGCCGTCGTCTTTCTGAAAACTAGCCAGGGCAAATGGCTGTTTGATCAAGTTGACAACATTTTTGTGAGCTTGCTGGATTGTGTTGGTGCCGGGACAAGCTTTGTCTTTGGCGAGAACTATGCCGACCACTTCTTCGCCTTTAAGGTGTTGCCGACTATTATCTTTTTCTCGGCCTTCATGTCGATTTTTTACTACTATGGTGTTATGCAAAAAGTGGTGGGCGTGATGGCTGTCTTGATGCAAAAGATTTTGGGAACTTCCGGAGCGGAAACGCTCTCCGCGGCAGCCAACGTCTTTGTCGGGCAAACCGAAGCACCGCTCGTGATTCGACCCTACATAAATAGCATGACCATGTCGGAATTGAACGCCGTGATGATCGGCGGGTTTGCCACGATGGCAGGCGGTGTGTTGGCGGCGCTGGCCTCGATGGGCTTTGACGCGGGGAATCTGCTCTCAGCGTCTGTGATTAATGCCCCTGGCGGGTTGTTGTTGGCCAAAGTAGTACTGCCAGAATTGGGAGAACCCAAGACGCGAGGTTCCGTCAAAATTGACATCGAGGATGAAAGTGCGAATGTTTTGGAATCGATTGCCGTGGGTGCCATAGGCGGTTTGCAATTAGCTCTGAACGTGGGGGCAATGCTGATTGTATTCCTCGCACTCATAGCCGTGGTCAACGGCCTGCTTGGTTGGGTCGGAGGGTTTTTTGGCTACCCTGTCGTGGATGGTGTCGGGGGATGGTCTTTGGAAGCCGCGTTAGGTTATTTATTTTATCCTGTTGCGTGGTTGATTGGGATAGAATCGCAAGACTGCGCGGCCGCTGGCCAATTGATGGGGCTGAAGATGGCCACGAACGAATTCGTGGCCTATGGCCGCTTGGCTGAATGGGATGCCGCCGATAGTGCCATCCAAATCAACGATCGCAGCCGCGAAATTATGATGTTTGCCCTCTGCGGCTTTGCCAATTTTAGCTCAATTGGTATCCAACTTGGCGGCATCGGCGGTATGGCTCCCGAACGGCGCGGCGATCTTGCGCGACTCGGACTCAGAGCCATGCTAGTCGGTACTTTAGCCAGTTTCCTCACGGCTTGTTTCGCAGGGCTATTGCTGTAAAACAGAGGTTTGGTTGGCATCGCATTTTGAGCCGCGATTTTGCCTTTTTTACACTCTGCTTCAAGGATTGGCGAACATGAAAACTCTCTACGACAAGGCGACCTTGCATCGCGGAGTGGCTACCATGGCCGCCAAGATCGAAAAAGTCTACGAGGGACGGCAACTCACGATTGTGGGCGTGCTTACCGGCAGCGTGGTATTACTTGCTGATTTGATTCGTGCGATTGAGCAGCCGATGCGCGTGGGAGTCATCCAGGCTTCCAGCTATCGCGGCGCAACCACGGAGCGTGGTGATCTCGTCATCAATTCGGAATTGATGCTCGACATCTCCGGCCGCGACGTGCTGTTGGTCGATGACATCTTCGATACGGGGCATACGCTCAAAAATGTCGTCGAGAAGCTGCACGAGTTTCATCCCAAATCGGTGAAGTCGGCAGTGCTGCTACGTAAGCAGGGACGACAAGAGGCCGATTACGAGCCTGACTTCACGGCGTTCAATATTCCCGACGAATTTGTCGTCGGTTACGGATTGGACTACGAGGACATGTACCGCAATTTGCCTTATCTCGCAGCGCTCGAAGACGAAGATATCAAGCGTCACGAACAACTCACTCGTGAAACTCACGTTCTATAGTTCACTCCACTTTCAAGTGAAATTGCGCCGGCAAGAGTTTGTCCAGGCTATTCGTTTGCAAATGCTGTGGGTTGTCGACGTCGACCAGTAACACGTCCATGCTGTCGCCAAATTCGGCGAGAAACTGCCGGCAAGCACCGCATGGCGAAGCGCCGCCTGTTGTTGCCACGGCTACCGCAGTAATCTTGCGATGCCCCGCGGCAACGGCTGCTCCTGCTGCAATTCGCTCGGCACATATGGCCAAGCCGTAGGAGGCGTTTTCCACATTCGTGCCAGCGACAATCGTACCGTCTTCCGTGAGCACTGCGGCACCGACCAGAAACTTGGAGTACGGTGCATAGGCGTTCTTGCGGATCGCGATCGCGGCATCGATCAGTTCTTGAGCTTTGGGGAGCATGTTTTATTGTTCCTTCGTTGATGATTGTTGCAGCTCGATAAGTGGAAAGTGTGGCATCAAACTTTTTGCTCTCATGCTATTCGCTCCAGAATCAATGGCCCGACCACCGGCGGTTCGTCGGAAATCTCGATAGCCGAGAGCAGCAGTTGTCGGCCTTCGTCGGCGACATCCGCGGGAGCGAACAGCGTGGCCAGCGGTTGGCCCACTTCGACGCGATCACCGAGGCGGACCAGCATTTCAAAGCCTGTTGATAAATCCAGCACATCGCCGAGTTGCTTGCGGCCGCCGCGCATGGCGATCACCGCTTGGCCTAGCTTTTCGGTGTCCATAGCTGCAATGTAACCCGCCCGGTTGGTGGTGACGGGGCTAGGAGACGCGACTAGTCGCGGCGCGTCTAAGTCACCTCCCTGAGCCTTGATCATTTCGGCGAATTTTTCACGAGCCGTTCCTGAATCAATTGTTTGTTGGAGTTGCTGGCGAGCGGCTTCCATCGAATCGGCCTTTTTCGTCGAAACCAACAACTCCGCGCCCAGCGCGAGTGTGACTTCCATCAAATCGGCGGGCCCCTGCCCTTCCAATGCGGCCACCGATTCGTTCACCTCCACGGCGTTTCCCACCATCCGGCCGAGCGGTTGGTTCATATCGGTGAGCAGGGCCGTCGTTGACACGTTCATACGCTTGCCAGTGTTGACCATAGAAACGGCTAATTCTCGAGCGAGTTCCGCGGTTTTCATGAACGCACCGCTGCCAAACTTCACATCCAGCACCAAGGCATCGAGCCCCTCGGCAAGTTTCTTGCTCATGATGCTCGCCGTTATCAAGGGAATCGACGGTACGGTCGCAGTCACGTCACGCAGTGCATACAGCTTGCGGTCGGCGGGGACGAGATCCACCGTCGCGCCGCTGATGACACAGCCAACGCGCTCCATCACCTCGCGCATTTCATCCATCGAAAGGTTCGTGCGAAAGCCAGGAATCGCTTCCAGCTTATCCAGCGTTCCACCTGTGGCCCCCAGGCCGCGTCCCGAGATCATCGGCACCTGCAAACCACAACATGCGAGCATCGGCGCGAGCGGCAACGAAACCTTGTCGCCGATACCGCCGGTCGAATGTTTGTCGACTTTGGGCGCGCCACCGTCAGGCCAATTAAATCGTGCCCCCGAAGCAAGCATGTGGTCGGTGAGGGCCGCGATTTCGGCGGTGGTCATGCCGCGCAAGTAAATTGCCATCGCCAGTGCCGACATTTGATAGTCAGGAATATCACCGCGAGCATAATCGCCGATGAAGTAGCCGATTTCATCGGCAGAAAGTTCTTCGCCGTCACGTTTCTTGGCGATGATCCAAACGGGATTCATGATTGAGCCCAAGTAATATCGTTAGCGTAGCGAAGCGAAAGGATCTTAGCGTAGCGAAGCAACGGTGCCCCGCACAATCTTGGTAAGTTTTGCCGACGCGGTCATGGCGGCAGCTAGGACATCGTGACCCGTTGTGCTGGTCGGTGCATCTGGAGAACCGACATTGGTAATCGTCGATAGACCCAGCACGCGCATGTCGGCATGTCGAGCAGCGATCACTTCGGGGACGGTCGACATGCCCGCCACGTCACCACCCAAACGGCGTGCCATGCGATACTCGGCGCGAGTTTCATAAGTCGGTCCCAACATCGCGACATACACGCCGCGATGCAGCACAAAGTCTTCCCGCCGTGCCACGCACGCCGCGATTTCCATGAACTCGTGGTCGTAGGGACACGACATATCAGGAAAGCGCGGACCGAGGTTGTCGTCGTTCACACCGATGAGCGGGTTGGCGAACATCATATTAATGTGATCCTCGATTACCATCACATCACCCACGGAATAGTGTGGATTCAATCCCCCTGCAGCGTTGGAGACGATCAGCGCGTTTGCGCCAAGGGCCTTCGTGAGTCGCGCGGGGAGTGCCGCCTGCTCAGCGGAATACCCTTCATACAAGTGGAAGCGACCCTGAAACGCCATCACTGGCACGTCCTCCAAATGGCCACAAACAAGTTGACCCTTGTGCCCGAGGGCGGTGCTTTTCACAAAGTTGGGGATGTCGGCGTAATCAATCTTCGTATCGACCTTGATCTCCTCGGCAAGCGCACCCAATCCTGAACCAAGTACGATGCCCGCGCGCGGCGTGTCAGGCCAGCGTTCACGCACGGCTTGCGCCGCGGCGGCAATTTGTTCGGCAACATGCTGCATCGCTTTCAGCCTTGCCCCTTCTCATGGGCCAAGATGCCTAACACAAGAGTCCGCAGCTTGGGTTCTGCGGAATTGGCAATGGCGATGATTTCTTCCACGACGGCCGGCTTGAGCGAATCAGGCAAACACATGTCGGTAATCACGGACAACCCAAACACTCGCATGCCACTATGCACGGCGACGATCACCTCGGGCACGGTCGACATGCCGACCACGTCGGCCCCGATCATGCGCAGGAAACGGTACTCGGCCCGAGTTTCCAAATTGGGCCCGGTGACCGCCACCATCACCCCCCGCTGCACGGGAAAATTCGCTTTGCGGGCAATCTCCTGGCCCACGGCAATCAACTCCGGCGTGTAGGGCGCGCTCATGTCGGGGAAGCGCGGACCAAGACGATCGTCGTTAATGCCCACCAGTGGATTGTCGCCCATGAGGTTAATCTGATCATCGATGATCATCACGTCGCCGGGAACGTAAAGGGGATTCATGCCGCCCACGGCATGGGTGACGATCAACAGATCGGCTCCTAGCGCCTTCATCACGCGAACCGGCAAAGTAATCTGCTTGAGGGGATAACCTTCGTATTGATGGAAGCGGCCCTCCATCGCCATGATCGGCACGCCTTCCAAGAGTCCGCACACAAGTCGACCGCGATGGCTCACCGCCGTCGAGCGGGGGAAGTGGAGAATCTTTTCGTAATCGATGGTTACAGGCGATTCGATGCGGTCGGCAAAACCACCGAGTCCCGTGCCGAGAATAATTCCCGCGCGGGGTGCGTGATCCCACTGCTGGCGAATCGCCGCGGCAGCGGCTTGTATTTGATCGTAAAGCTCTAACATAGATCACTACCAAATGAGATATTTACCACGAATACTACGAATTGCACGAATAATTTTTAATTGGGTAAGGTGTAGGGAACACCGTCTCTGGCGTTCCGTGAATCAGGTACACGAGTTCCACTCCAAAACGGAACGCCGCAGAGAGCGTTCCCTACAGTCCTCTCAATTTCTGACACCCTCAAGGAGATTGAAATATACCTGATAGAAATATTCTGATTCTTATTTGTGTGATTCGTTCGATTCGTGGTTACTCCTTAATAAGCCGCCGTGTTTTCCGCGTGTTGGCCTTGTTCGCCTTGCCAGATGGCTTGCGTGCCACTTGTGCCGAGGCGGGTGGCACCGAGTTGCACGAATTTCACCGCGTCGGCATAGTTACGGATGCCGCCCGATGCTTTGACTTGTACTTTTTCGCTCACATGAGCCCGCATGAGTTTGATGTCGTGTTCCGTCGCACCCGTGGCTTGCATCGAGCCGTCAGCCCCTTTCACATAGCCAAAGCCGGTGCTCGTTTTGACGAACGCGGCACCCGCTGCTTCGCAAATTTCGCACAGTCGAATTTTAAGGTCATCCTTCGGTAAGAGACCAGTTTCGAAAATCACCTTCGTGATGGCTCCGACCGACGCGGCGGCTTCCACGACAGCGCAGATGTCGTCGACCACATAACCCCAATTTTCCTGCATCACGCGCCCGATGTTGACGACCATGTCGACTTCCTTGGCACCATCGCGGCAAGCGATTTCGGTCTCACGGACCTTTGTACCCGTGGTTGTACCACCGTGTGGGAAACCGATGACCGTACTGGCCATCACGGTGGATCCGGCTAGCAATTCGCTCGCCAGCGGGACCATCACCGGCTTCACGCAGACGCTCGCCGTGCCGACTTTGACACACATCGCGCAGGCATCACGCAAGTCGGCATCGGTCTGCGTGGGACTCAAGACGGCATGATCGATCAGTGCGACAACAGATTGCGACATAAACACTTTCCAGCCAATTTGTGATACGCGGTCACCGCTTAGAGTTGCTCCATCTTATCGCTCCGGCAAAACCAAGTCGACCACCACGGGATAGTGGTCCGATGCCTCAAGCGGAACACCATGAAAAATGAATGCCCGTTTGACGTACGGCATCATCTCGGTCGGCAAGAAAATATGGTCGATCATTGAAAACACGTCGTAGGGATCTTTGGCACCATTTTCATTGCGATCCCAAAAGCAAGTGAAACGATCAGCTTTGCGAGGCATGAGCTTGGCGACGTTCTCCAATTCAGTGCCTGTATGCTCGGTATCAAAATCTTTGAGGCCTTTGATGACCTCGGTGACGGTGTCTTGGTTATCATCTTGATCGGGCACGTCAGAGTCAAAATCGTTGATATCGCCCAGTACGATCGGCTGATACCCTTTGCCAGCAATCTGCGAACGCAAAATCCGCCGCGCGATTTCGGCCTGGGCGGACCTTTGGGCATTGGAATACTCATCGCTGGGATTCGATTTGAGATGCAACCCCAGAAAGCCCAGCTTGTGTCCGCCCACATTGATCATGTAAACCGCATGACGCGAGAGCGAGGCGTTAGAGGTAAATGTGCCTCCATCTCGACTGGGAGCTTGGAAACTTTGCCGCCAAGTTGGGTCATTTTCTTCTGAGTAAAAGATGCGAATCTGCTGGCCATCGATCACGTCGGGTTGGATGCGCGTAATCAACGCAACATCCATCTCGGAGAAGGTGTCGTGATTCTCGACGTGATAGCCGCGATAATCGGTCAGCCCCTTTTCGTGCAGCATCTTGACCAGCTTGTCGACGCCTTCCTTCGAGATAACTTCGACGAGATTCAGCACGTCGGGGTTGAGTCCCTCGATCACCGCCGCAATCTGCTCGAACTGCTCCTCGCGGGCCACATCCCAGCGGTACTTTTGTATATCTCCACCCCTCTCACCGGGGGCAGTGAGAATTTCTGCGTTAAATGTCATGATCCGCAGCGGCGTGTCGGCTTGTCCTGAACTGACAAACACCAAAATCACGAGCAATGATGTGGCAAGACGAATACGCATGGCGACAGAATTTCCCGATTGATTGACGCGAAGATTCGCATCGTGCGAAAATCGTGCAACTAAGCCATCCTAACTGAAATCCCCAGGCGGTTCCACACGCTATGTGGAAGTACGAAAGCGCCCAGCAGTCGCGGCGATTAATAGCGGAAATGCTTGATTTCCTCGCCCTTCTCGCCGATTTGGGTGAGCGACTCGATGCCGATTTCCAAATGCATGTCCGACCAATTCGTATCGACGTGGGCATCGCTCGCCTGCGTTTTCACGCCGTGATCGGTCATCGGCAGGTCGGACACCAAGAGCAGCGCCCCGCGGGCAATTTCGTTTTTATGGCCGACGATAAACAAGGTCGCCACTTCCATATCGATGGCGATCGGCGTGTAATCCTTGAGCTTTTCCTTGAAATCCTCGTCATGCTCCCACACCCGGCGGTTGGTCGTGTAAATCACCCCGGTGCGATAATCGATATTCCGCGCCACCAATTTGTCCGAGACGAACTTATGCAGCTTGAAAGAAGGCAAAGCCGGAACTTTGGTCGGCAAATAGTCGTCGGACGTTCCTTCTCCCCGAATCGCGCCGATGGGTAGAATAAAATTGCCGATTTCCGTGGAACGTTTCAAGCCACCACACTTGCCGAGAAACAGCACGGCATCGGGATGATAGGCGGTCAGCAAATCCATGATGGTCGCCGCGTTCGGCGAACCGATGCCGAAATTGATGATCGTCAGACCAGCATCATTGGTCGCGGCCTGCATGGGGCGATCTTCGCCATGGATTTGACAGCCAAACTTCTTGGCAAATTTGCTGACGTAGGTGCGAAAATTCGTCAGCAAAACATGCGGACCAAATTTCTCCAGGGGCATGCCCGTGTAGCGAGGCAACCAATCCTTCGTCAGATCCAACTTGCTAACCATCTATGCGGCATCCTCTTTTAACATAAATGTAATGGGCTTTCCGCGGAAACCGCCGAATTCTAATAAGCCACCTTGCTCGGGCTTGCCTTCCACAGGTCGAACAGCTCGCAGCACTCCTCGGTCAGCAAGCCGCTGACGAGTTTGACCTGGCTCCCACCGATCCGCAACAACTCCGCGGCGGGCAATTGCAGTTCGTTGAACCCGGCCGTGTCGGCATCCGCAATCGACGCGCCGTAGTAAACCGTGCCCACGCGAGCCCAGTGCAACGCAGCCATGCACATGGGACATGGCTCGCAGGTTGTCGCCACAATCGCATCCGTGAGGAAAATGTCTTCGACCGTTTTGCAGCCGACGCGGATCGCATTGACTTCGGCGTGAGCGGTGATGTCGGTCGTCATCACCACGGTGTTATGGGCTCGTGAAACAATCCGATCGCCGATGGCAATCGCGCAGCCAAAGGGGCTTTGACCGTGGGCGATGCCTTCGCGGCAAGTTTCGATGGCCATTTGCATCAATTCGGCGGGATCAATCATTACATACCTGGGGCAGAGCGGGGTGCCGTGTTAATTTCTTCCCATAGATTACCAAAAAAAACGGCTAGCCGCCTAGCGCGAATCCCAGGCCGTTGCGGACCTTACGGAGCCTGTTGGGAGCTTCAATCTTTGGCAAGCTGCTGGAGCATCTTTACCAATGCTTGCCCCAAGCCTTCAATCCCCTTCCGCAAAGGCTCATCGCGGAGTTGCCCATCCTCGGTAAATTCTTTGTGCGCGTTAGGCACGGCCCGCTGATCGGGGAGCACGATCACGCCAATGTTCTGCAAGATTGACCGCACATGAACCAAGCCGCGCAGTCCGCCGAGTGAGCCAGGCGATGCCGCCATCAAGACCGCGACCTTGTTAATGTACGCCGCCAAGCGCGGCTCACCCGGTTGTGGGCGCGACACCCAGTCGATCGAGTTTTTCAACAGCGGCGTGATCGAACTGTTGTACTCGGGACAAGAAAGCAGCAGGCCCTCGTGCTCCAAGAACAACTGTTTGAGCTTGCTCGCGTTCTCAGGGAAACCCTTTTTTTCCAAGTCCTCGTCCATGATTGGCAAAGGAAAATCGGCCAAGTCGATGAGCGTCACCTCGGCCCCCGCGACTCGGGCGGCGTCGGCGGCAATGCGGATCAGTTTCTTGTTGTAGGAATCCTTACGTGCGCTCCCGGCGAAGGCGAGGATACGTGGAACTTTCTGGGGCATCGGCTTTCTCCTCAGGTGAATGGCAACTTACCGCACCATTATCTCAAATAAACCCGCGACAAACTAGCGAGCAAATTGAACCCACGCTCAATTCTCAACCAGCTTCATACGCGCCGCGGTTCCCTTAATGTTGGCGAGCCCCCATTCCGCGACGGCGCTCAGGACGGGTAGCAACGACTTGCCTTTCTTTGTAAGGCGGTAGGCATCGCGGCCCGACTGTTCCAAGTTAAATTTTTCCGCCAAGCCACTTTCCAGCAGGCGATTGAGCCGGTCGGTAAGAATGTTGGTGGCGATTTTCTCGGGCGAGGCGCTGAATTCTTTGAAGAGTGATTTGCCGCACGCCATATCGCGGACGATCAGCAGCGTCCATTTGTCGCCGATCAGATCGAGCGCGCAAGCCACCGGGCAGGGAGAGCGCTTTGAAGTGGCCATGATGAGCTTTCCTGAAAACTTGATATCTCAATTAAAATCATAACACTTGACTTGCATAATGCAAGTGGTATACTTGCAAAACGCAAGCTATTTGGCCGTGAGGAAAAAGATTATGCTCCGCCTCGATGATCACCCTACCGTTCAGGCCCTCCAGTCAAAGGAGGCGGTCAAATCGCCCAAATCTCTGTGTGGAAAAGACCTTCGGCAACTTTGCCTTGACGCGGGGGCCGACGACGTTGGATTTCTTTCGCTGGATCGGCCGGAACTTGACGACCAACGGGCCGACATTCTGCGCGCGTTTCCCGCCACAAAATCGCTAATTAGCTTCGTCTGCCGCATGAACCGGGAGCCAATCCGCAGCCCCGCGCGGTCGGTGGCCAACGAGGAATTTCACCAGACGACCGATTCCGTCAATGAAGTCGCGCGGGACATTGTTCGCACGCTCGAAAACCAAGGAATTCGAGCCATGAATCCCACGGCCGGGTTTCCCATGGAGATGAGCCAGTTTCCCGGCAAAATTTGGGTCGTTTCTCACAAGCCGGTCGCCGTCGCCGCGGGGTTGGGACAGATGGGCATTCATCGCAATGTGATCCACCCCAAGTTTGGCAATTTCATTATTTTGGGCACGATTCTTGTCGGGGCGGAGATTGATGAAGAAAGCCAACCGATCCATTACAACCCCTGCCTCACCTGCAAACTCTGCGTCGCGGCTTGTCCCGTGGGAGCGATCAAGCCCGATGGCCGCTTCGATCCCAGCGCGTGTCTCACCCATAACTACCGCGAATTCATGCAGGGCTTTGCGGATTGGACGGAGCAAGTCGTCGAGAGTCGGGATGCCCTCGATTATCGCCGGCGCGTGACCGATCAAGAAACGGCTTCACTGTGGCAAAGTCTCAGCTTTGGTGCGAATTACAAGGCGGCGTATTGTTTGGCGGTTTGTCCGGCGGGGGAAGATGTTATCAGCCCGTATCTGACCAATCCGAGTGCGTTCATCAAGGAAACGGTTAAACCGCTGCAACAAAAGGAGGAAACGATTTACGTCGTGCCCCATTCCGATGCCGAGCAGTACGTCGCGCGTGCCTTTCCCCACAAGAAAGTCAAGCTGGTGAACGGCGTGCGGACGGCAAGCATCGCGGGATTTCTCACGCAAATGCACATCGTCTTTCAAGCTGGCCAATCGCAAGGGCTCAACGCGGTCTATCATTTCACGTTCACCGGCAATGAACAGGCACAAAGTACGGTTACGATCCGCAATCAAACACTGCAAGTCGAGCGCGGCCTCCTGGGCAAGGCCGATTGCGCTATCACGGCCGACGCGGCGACTTGGCTCGGTTTTCTGCGTAAGGAAAAAAGCATCGTGTGGGCCATCATGCGGCGTAAGGTGCGTGTGAAGGGTAAGTTGGCGCTTTTGAAAGCGTTTGGGCGATGTTTCCCGAGTTAAGTGGCCGAAGGCACTTTTTTTCCGGACTGGGATCCACTAGATGTTGTGGTCCCTCCGAGACTTGGACCACTTTCGGGAAGTTCCTGAACGGCTTTAGGTGCGTTCGGTGGAGAGGGAAAATGTCTATAGGCAGTAGGTGGTCCGGCCGGAGCCACTAGATGATGTGGTTTGAATTGAAAAAACTCGCGATTTTAACGTTGTCAGACCCAATTCCCACGAAATGTCGGCCTTGCCAACCCAATTATCAAGGAACCAGCGTCTAAACATAGCTTGGCGCATTGCTGACTGTATCACAAACGCGCGACCAACATTAGCCGCTACTTTTGGCCGCGCGCTTTGAAATGGCCTCACGTGGAGCGCGAACCCTCGGGGTAGAAAAAGCGTTGCGGATTGGTCGCGCTCCTGGGATTGTTCTACTCATGTTGACCAACTGTTCTCTTAGAAGCGCGAGCCAGACCGAAAGGGCAGACTTGCCCCAAATTGGCTAACGGGCAGGCTACTCGTCCCACCCAGCTTTGTCGGCTAAACTCGGTGGTTGGTCAGAACTGTTGGCGCCTTTTCCCGTCGCCGAGCAATCTTCGAATGCGTTGCCCATGAACTGCCTTAGCTTATGAACCTCGTCAAATCCAAACGCCGCGTTGCCGACCACGGGGAGGTCTTCACCCCAGCGTGGATGGTCGAGGCCATGCTCGACCTGGTGAAGGGCGAGACCGAAAGGATTGACTCCCGGTTCTTGGAGCCGGCGTGCGGGAGCGGCAACTTCCTCGTGCCGATCATGCAGCGCAAGCTCGCTGGCGTGGAACTCAAGTACGGAAAGTCGGACTTCGAACGGCGGCATTATTCGCTACTCGCACTAATGTGCATCTACGGCATCGAATTGCTCGCGGACAACATCGCCGAGTGCCGCGCGAATGTGCTCGAGATTCTGGCCGAGTATCTGAACATTGATGGATCGGACGAGCTTTATCGGGCCGCGTTCTATGTACTGTCGCAAAACCTCGTGCATGGCGACGCGCTCTCCATGCGGACCCACGACGACCAGGCCATCGCCTTTGCCGAGTGGGGATACCTGGGCAAAGGCAAGTTCCAACGGCGGGACTTCCGCCTCGATACGCTCACTCAGTCATCTGGTTTGAGCGCGGAAGGGACGCTGTTCGCCCACCTCGGCAAGCACGAAGTTTTCACGCCGGAGAAGTCGTATCCCCCGATGACGATCGCCGAATTGGCCTCCTCGCTCGGCGAGGCCCCGAAGGAGTCGGTATGAGCGACAAACCGATTCGCCTGACCGAACCGCCCGCAGGCTACGCCGACTGGCTGGCCGAACTGAAAGCCCGCATTCACGGTGCCCAGCAACGCGCTGCGCTGGCGGTCAACCGCGAACTGGTGCTGCTCTACTGGCAAATGGGATGCGATATCCTGGCGCGGCAGGCTTTGCAGGGCTGGGGTGCCAAGGTCATCGAACGGCTGTCGCAGGACTTACGCGCGGCGTTTCCGGAAATGAAGGGGTTTTCGCCACGGAACCTCAAATATATGCGGGCCTTCGCCGAGGCCTGGCCAGATCCTGAAATTGTGCAACAGGCTGTTGCACAATTGCCGTGGGGGCACAATGTGGTGCTTTTGGACAAGCTGCCAGGCCCCGAAACCCGCCGCTGGTACGCGGCCAAGGCCGTCGAGCACGATTGGTCGCGCAATGTCCTGGTGATGCAGATTGAGACCCGGCTACTCGAACGGAGCGGCAAGGCCGTCACCAACTTTCCCGCCACGCTACCTGGGCCACAGTCCGATCTGGCCCGCGAATCGCTGAAAGACCCGTATCGCTTCGACTTTCTCGGCCTCACCGACGAAGCGCAGGAACGCTCTATCGAAGACGCGCTGACTCAGCACGTCACCGAGTTTCTGCTGGAGTTGGGCGCGGGCTTTGCCTTTGTCGGACGGCAGGTGCTGCTGGATGTCGGCGGTGACGAATTCTTTATTGACCTGTTATTCTACCACCTCAAGCTGCGCTGCTACGTGGTGATCGAGCTCAAGGGGGGCAAGTTCAAGCCGGAGCATCTGGGGCAGTTGGGATTTTACCTGACTGCCGTGGATCGGCAGGTCAAAAGCGACCACGACAATCCGACCGTCGGCCTGCTTCTGTGCAAGAGCAAGAACAAGATCGTGGCCGAATACGCCTTGGGAGACAAAACACAGCCGATGGGCGTTGCCGAATTCAAGTTGCTGGAATCCTTGCCGCCTGAGTTGCAAAGTAGCCTGCCCAGCATCGAGCAGATCGAGCGCGAATTGGGCGCTGCCACTGTCGAAGAAGCCCCGGAGGAGTCGGTATGACCGATCAAGCTGGCTTTGAACTGCGGGGGCGCAACCCGGATGTGCTCACCTGCATCGCGAATCTCTCCAACGACGAAGTGTTCACGCCGCCGGAGTTTGCGAATCGGATGCTCGACACGCTTGCTGAGGCGTGGGCGGCCGACAACGGCGGCGCGAATATCTGGCAGGACAAGACAGTAAAATTTCTCGATCCGTTTACCAAGTCGGGCGTGTTTCTGCGTGAAATCACGAGCCGCCTCACCAAGGACCTCGCTGACGAGATTCCGAACCTCCAGAAGCGAGTTGATCACATTCTGACGAAGCAGGTGTTCGGCATCGCCATCACGCATCTGACGAGTCTGCTCGCGCGGCGAAGCTTGTATTGCTCGAAGCGCGCCAATGGAAATCATTCCATCGCCAAGTTGTTTAAGAGCGACGATGGAAACATTTGGTTTGAGCGACTGGATCACACATGGGTCGATGGCAAATGCACTTATTGTGGTGCAAACCAACGCGACTACGACAGGGGTGAAGGACTGGAAACCCACTCCTATGCGCTGATTCACACTGATAACAAGAAAGCTCGGCTAGCTGAGTTGTTTGGAGGGAAAATGCAGTTCGACGTGATTATTGGCAATCCGCCCTATCAGCTAGGACAAAGTGGTGGTGAGGCTGTTGGCAGTTTTGCTATGCCGATCTATCACAAATTCATCGAAGCTGCCAAAGGGATTGAGCCGCGTTATCTCGTGATGGTTACTCCGTCGCGGTGGTTCGCGGGTGGTCGTGGACTCGACGAATTCAGGCAGGAGATGCTCACCGATAGACGTTTGCGCAGTCTAGTCGACTATCCAGATTCTCGCGATGTATTTCCTGGCGTCGATATTGCTGGTGGAGTCTCGTATTTTTTATGGGATTCGGAGAATGTCCCCCGTGTAGTTGAAAAGCATGGCGGTTCCTCCGCCCAGAAGATACCTTCTGGGAAGAACCATTTTCCCTTTATTGGAGGAACCAACCATGCCCAAGCAAGCGTATCGGAAGCGGCGG
>Ga0163152_10000878_pt1 | contig 49709 bp, 36 predicted proteins | sample OliLakLV19MP8IB2_FD_148635 | JGI IMG/M metagenome (GOLD analysis project Ga0163152, IMG submission 148635) | Freshwater microbial mat bacterial communities from Lake Vanda, McMurdo Dry Valleys, Antarctica - Oligotrophic Lake LV.19.MP8.IB-2 | ecosystem: Environmental > Aquatic > Freshwater >... | reverse complement strand
CATCGCGCGGGCGGCACGGAAGGAACTGTATTTTATGAACGATAACGTCACCATCCTCCTCGTGGACGACCTCGAAGAGAATCTGTTCGCCATGGCGGCGTTGTTGCGCGGCCCCGGACTGCGCTTGCTGAAGGCCCGCTCCGGCGAGGCGGCGCTCGAGCTTCTCCTCGTGAACGAAGTCGCGCTCGCGCTCGTGGACGTGCAAATGCCCGACATGGACGGCTTCGAACTCGCGGAGCTGATGCGCGGGAGCGAGCGCACCAAGCATGTGCCGATCGTTTTCGTGACCGCCGGAGCCCACGATCGGAAGCGGCTGTTTCAGGGCTACGACTCCGGCGCCGTTGACTTCCTCTACAAGCCCATCGAGCCACACATCTTGACGAACAAGGTCGCCGTGTTCGTGGAGTTGTTTCGGCAGAAGCAAGCGATCGCGCGCGGGTCCGCGCTGCAGAACGCGATTTTCAACAGCGCCAACTTCTCGATTATCGCCACGGATGCGAAGGGCGTCATCCAGATCTTCAACGTGGGCGCGGAGCGGATGCTGGGCTACACCGCTGCCGAAGTGATGAACAAGATCACCCCGGCGGATATTTCCGATCCGGAGGAAGTGATTGCGCGCGCCAAGACCTTGAGCATCGAGCTTTCCACCCCGATTGCGCCGGGGTTCGAGGCCCTGGTTTTCAAAGCCTCGCGCGGGATCGAGGACATCTACGAATTGACCTATTTCCGCAAGGACGGCACCCGCTTCCCGGCGGTCGTGTCGGTCACGGCGTTGCGCGATGCGCAAGGCGTCATCATCGGTTATCTGTTGATCGGCACCGACAATACCGCGCGCAAGCAGGTCGAGGAAGAGCGGATGAAACTCGATCAGCACCTGCGCGACCAGCAATTCTACACGCGCTCGCTCATCGAATCGAATATTGACGCGATCATGACCACCGATCCGCAAGGCATCATCACCGACGTCAACAAGCAAATGGAGGTGCTCACCGGTTGCACGCGTGATGAGTTGATCGGCGCGCCATTCAAGAACTACTTCACCGATCCGGAACGGGCCGAGGCGGGCATCAAGCAGGCGCTGGCCGCAGGCAAGATCACCAACTATGAGCTGACCGCCCGCGCCTGGGACGGCAAGGAAACCGTGGTATCTTACAATGCGACGACCTTCTACGACCGGGAGCGGAGGTTGCAGGGAGTGTTCGCTGCCGCGCGCGACGTCACGGAGCACAAGCACCTGGATTAGGGGTCAGAAAACCAGAAGACCTGAGCCCGAATTCAAACCGATGGCGCTCAGATAAATTGAGCCATGTACTGCACCGAACAACCTCGGAGCGACCGCACCCACCCACTGCTCGCTGAGATGTTCGGATCGAGTTGGTTCATGTTCATTAAGTGAAAAATGACATGAAGCCATTAATGAGCGGACAATTGGAAGGCTGGATTCCTGGCGTTTAACGTGAAAAATTCAGCAGAGCCGCCGAAGTCATGCGTCACCACGAGCCGATGGGTTGAGTCAAAAAGCTTGAACAGATCAGATTGAATCCGCGAGAGGGCTTTGCCATTCGGACTTTTCCATTTCAAAGTCAAAGAAAGGTGAACAATGGTTTCAATGTCATCGATCTCGATTTTTTCCAGAGAAAACGGAGCGGAAATCTCCGAAGCCTCCATCCTCAACGCGATGTTTACAAATTGAGCGATTCTCTCTTTGGCCGCCTGAACTTCTCCCCAGGTGATTTTAAAATCATCATTGCTGTCGATTAGAATCATTTCATCCAGATGGGCTGCAGGAATTTTCCAAACCAAATGCACCTCGGATTTTCCAACCAAATGCAGCTGCAAATAGGACTGAGTGACTACGTGGCTGAAGCCTGGCAGTTTGGAGAACCCCAGAATGACCAGAACCAGAATGGTAGCCTTCATAAACCTGAATTTCCTCTCCAGGCGCGCCGTTCCGATCTTAACGGCATCTAAACGGTCCGATCTGCAAAGAGTCGCTGTTTCATTCATTTAGAACTCTCCTCATTTTTGCGGTCTGATAATTGTCCGATTTGGATCAATCTTTGAAGCAAAGGATCGGACCAGCGATGCCTGGAAATCCAATCCATCACTGCCTCGGCCTTTTGGTTTTTTTTGCTGGCAACTGCCGATTCCAGGACCAGCAGGGCGTCCATCGGTTCCTTTTGTGTCTCCCAGTTTTTGAGTGCTTCACGGAGCGCTGCGTCCGGTTGGTTTCGAATGCGGAGCAGAAACCTCGCGCGTTCACGCCAATGAACGACATCGTCTTCCTCATCAAACAGATCTTGTTTTAATTTCCCTGCACGGGCTTTCCATTCGGCTGTTTGTTGCTGAGCAAGATCAAATTCCAAAAGCCGCAATTGGACGAAAGGCAGGTGTGTCCCGAGCGGCCGAAGCATGGCCAGAAACCCGGCGTCGGCTGAGCGCCGATGATGGATCAGGAAATCCGCATAACTCAAAAGAAGATACTGGTCTGGAACTGGACTTCTGAGGGCCGCCTTGTAGAATGCATCCGATTCCTCCAGTTTACCGATGCGTGCAGTGAGTTCGGCCATTGAAAGCAACGCCCAGGAAGTTTCGGTGTCCTTGGGCGCTGCATTGGTCGACACCAGCGAAGTGAGGAGTTCGTAGCTTTTTTCTGCTTTGCCCGCAACTGCGGCAAGATTCGCCGTGGAAATAAGGCCGACTTTGGATAATCCCAACCCAAACAAAGACGCGTTGGCAATCCTGGCACCTTCGTAATCTCCCAGCAGTTGAAGAACCGACGCTTTGGTCAATAAAGCCTGAATATTTTTAGGACTCTTCGCCAGCACCAGGTCGAGTCTTTCGATCGATTTGGCAAAATGATGATTGCGTTGGTCGAGAAGCGCCTGGAGCAAATGCACCTCGGTCGTGTTTGCGATGCTGTTTTCAATTCTTTTTAAATTCAATTCGGCAAACGCCAGATATTGATTCTGGCCGGTGATTTGGTTCAGAGCCAGGTAACTCCGAACCAGATCCAGGGTAACGACCAAATTCGTTTCCTCATTGATCAGTTGGCGTTTTAACGAACGAATGCCGCGGTGCAGTTCGGTGGCAGGCAGATGGCAAATGATTTCTTCGGAGGACTTTGGAATGTATGGAGCCGCTGAAATAGAGCTGGCGAAGGCTAAAGGGCCAATCAGGCACGTTAAAATATTTCTGATCCTCATTCGCGCATGTTGAGAGATTTAATAAGGGAATATGCAAAGGTTGGCTACAAAGGAATTTTCATTCAGCAAAACCCTTAGCTTGGAGGAGGCATGTCCCTCATCCGAAAATACCATCTGCAGGGTATGGGGAGTCTTCGCCGTTTAATTTAAGGTGTCTGAACAAAGGACCGAACCGGATTTGTCAAAACTACTACTTATGATTCCAAACACCTTTTCTCAAAAACTCAAAACCATTTTGCCAGTGGTTTTGGGTTTAACCGCCCTCACCCTCCAGGCGTCCAGCCACCGCGAAGCTCCGTTAATTACTTACAGCCCCAAAGTGGATGGCACCGATCTATATGCATTCCGAAGTTACGAAGCGGGTCGTTCTAACTTTGTCACCTTGATCGCCAATTATTATCCCGACCAGTCACCGCAGGGCGGCCCGAATTTTTTCATGATGGATACAAATGCCCTCTACGAAATCCATATTGATAACAATGGCGACGCCACGGAAGACATCACTTTTCTTTTTGAATTTTCCCACGAGTTCAAAAAACTGGCCCTGCCTATTGGGCCTGCTAACAACCAACTCACCAACCCTGTGCCCTTGATTAACATTGGCCAGATTTCGGCTGGCAACACGGCGGCGCTGAACGTGGTTGAAAAATATACCGCGAGCATTATCCGAGGACCACGCCGCACTGGGGCGAGGGCCGCTATCACGCAAGTCGGAACAGGCACTGCTTTGCTGACTAAACCGGTGGACAATATCGGCAATAAATCAATTCCCGATTACACGAATTATGCCAATTCCTACATTTATTCGGTTGATATCCCCGGCTGCTCGACGCCCGGCCGCCTCTTTGTCGGCCAGCGAAAAGATCCGTTCGTTGTGAACTTGGGAGAAACTTTTGACTTGGTGAACCTGAATCCAGTCGGACCGGCAACACTCGAAAAAGATTCGCTGGCTGGAAAGAATGTCACCTCGCTGATTCTCGAAATTCCCATTGAATGCCTGATCACCGGCCCCACGAACCCAGTCATCGGGATCTGGACCACCGCCAGCAAAGTTGTTCCCGGTGTCTCCACCAATCAGGTTTCCCGCCTGGGACAGCCATTGGTGAATGAGTTGGTGATTGGGTTGAGCGACAAAGATCTCTTCAACTCCGCGCACCCGACCATGGATGGCGCTTTGGCAGGTTACGTGACCCACCCGACTCTACCCGCACTGCTCGATGTTCTCTTTGGAGTCACGGCCCCCACGAACTTTCCTCGAACAGACTTAGTCTCCGTTTTTCTAACCGGCATTGCAGGTTTGAACCAAACAACAGCCACCGCTGAACTGCTCCGGCTAAACACCAGCACTCCTGCTGTTGCTCGAGATCAACAAAATAATCTGGGAGTGATTGCTGGCGACACCGCAGGATTTCCCAACGGTCGGCGACTTGGCGATGACGTCGTGGACATCGCGTTGCGAGTGATGATGGGCAAACTTCTTTCGACCAATGACGCGCCTGCCGGCCAACTTCCTTACACTGATGGAGCTTATGTGGATGCCACGAGATTTCCTTCAACCTTTCCTTACGTAAGAGAACCGCTGCCAGGTTCTCCGAACGATTTTTCAGTCCTCGTCACGTTGCTTTCTTCCACGAATGTCAACGGAACCTTTGCTCCAACAGCCGCTTTTTACGACGCCAACCAGCAGAAATTGGTGGCTCCAAAAACCAGCATTAATCAGATGTTTTATACCCTGCAAGCGGATGGCCCCGTGGCTTTCGACGGGCGCAGAATTGAAACGACCCCCAATGTGCAACTGGGAATTCAGCGCCAATAAAAATTTACGGCCCCGCCTCGTGGTGGCAGCCAATAATATTTATCAAACCTATGATCTCAATTAACAAAAGCCCGATTAGCAAAATTTCGGCGCTGTCAGCTTTGGCGATCTGCTGCTTTTCAGCTCAGACCCGGTCAGAAACCTTGTTGGGGCTGACGAGTGGGAATAACTTGGTAAGTTTTGACCATTCGAATCCCGGTCTCTTGACCAGCGCGCGGCCTATCACCGGCCTGGCGGTGGGGGATTCGCTAGTGGGAATTGATTACCGGCCAGCCAATAGTCAGCTATACGGTTTTAGCGCAAATAAAAACCTTTATCTCGTGTTGTTAAGTTTGTCAGTGACAATGACTTCGTCTAAGCGCATGCGCGAGCCTCGCTTGCTTGGCAGAATTACGCCATCAGGCATCTCCCGAAGTTGAGACTCGGAAGAAAGCCTGCTATCCAGCAGAAAACTTTGACCTTGGTTTTCCAGCACGCAGCACCCGAAGGGAAAATCCTTTCCCATTTTCATATCCTTCAACAGTTGCGGCTACCTCCAGCACCGGGTAACGGACGGTGGCCAGGCCGTAGTTTTTATAAGTTTTTGCGAACAGTTCAGTTTCCACCATGCCGGTCCAATCGCACAGAGTCAGGAATTTCATAGGTTCCCCGGTTTTCTGGTGATGCGTTCTTTGTTCGACAATCAATCCGCACATCGTCACCTCCTGTCCGACGAACTCTTTTAACCTGGAAACCGGGCAATAAGTTTCCCATGCGATTCCCGGAAAAAGTTCCAACGGATGGCCGCTGGCTGCAAATTCCAGCAGTTCAGTCTCCCATTTCAGGCGTTCGAGCCGGGTCGGCTCCTGCATGCTGGTCACGGGTAATTTATCAAGAGACGGGGGTTGCAGAAGCCAGCCCTGGCCCGGTTCCGAAGTATCACCAAAAGTCCGCTGTAACCGGAGTGATTCCCAAAACTGTTCGGTGCGCGTTGCGCCAAATTCATCCAATGCACCCACGCGAATAAATGCTTCCAACTCTTCAGCCGAGGGATGGACTCGCAGGTAAAAATCCTTGAGCGATTTAAATGGTCCATGCTGGCGCTCAGACAGCAGCCTGTCGCCAACCCGTTCTGTCAAACCTTTCACCCGCGTGACAGGAACACGGATGCAGTCTTCCTCCACAACAAATTTCGGGCCTGGAGCGTTGACGGTGGGCGGAAGCAGGCGGATGCCGAGCCGGTGACATTCGAGCACATAAACCAGTGGATGATAAAAACCTTTGCCACCGGTAAGGACTCCGGCCATGAACTCGCCGGGAAAATAACACTTGAGCCAGGCAGCCTGATACGCTTCCACGCCATACGCGGTGCTGTGCGCTTTGTTAAAAGCATAACCGTTGAAGCCGGTGACCAATTCCCAAACCTCGGCGATCTTGGCCGGATCATGGCCGCGTGCTTTTGCGCAATCCATGAACTCAATCGCGATTTCCTCGACTGTTGCACGCTTTTGTTTCACCAGGGCACGGCGCAGCACGTCCGCCCGGCCTGGCGACATCCCGGCGAACGCTTCACAAATCTGCAGAATATGTTCCTCATAAACCACAAGGCCGAAAGTACTCCGCAGGCAAGTTTCCAACGAGGGGTGCGGATACTCAGGTGGCTCCATTCCTTGGTAACGCCTGGTGAATTTTATCTTCTTCTGCTCGTTGGCCGCTCCCGGTCGGATGACGCTGACGATGGCCACCAGACCATCAATTTCCCGCACGTTGGTCATTCGGCAAAGTGAGACCATCGCCGGAGACTCGATATGATGCACAGCACGAGCGCCACCCTCTGCAATCATTTCCCACACCATGGGATCTTCCCACGGTTCCAATGAGGAAAAATCCACAGTTACACCTTTCCGAGCCAAAGATTCACGGGCATCCCGCATGACGGCCAGACCTCCCTGGGCCAGGACATCCATTTTAACCAGGCCGATTGCTTCCACGGCATCCATATCCAGATGGGTTGTCGGCCAGCCTTTGTTGGATTGGAAGGTGGGTGTCAGTTGGTGCATCGGCTGGCGTGAAACCACCACTCCGCACGGGTGCATTTTTGGATGCCGGGGAAAACCATCAAGAAATGTCGCAGTTTCCACCGCTGTTTTGAACGGCTCCTGATCCAGCAGAAGATCCTGGCATTCGGGACTGGAACGTAATAGCTCCAGCAGTGCTGTCCCCCGGCTGGCATGTTGATCTTCAGTGACCCATCCACCACCAAACGACCATGGAAACTTTTCGGTGAAACGCCTTATCTGGTTTTCCGCCACCCCGAGAACCTTGGCGACATCTGCCACACCGGACTTGGCCTGGAAGGTGGAGAACCCGCCGACCACGGCGCAATGTTCTGGGCCGTACTTTTTGAACAGGAGGTTGACCACGTCGTCTTTGCGGTCGTGGGGAAAATCGATATCCACATCGGGTAATTTGTGCAGAGCCATGCGGTCTTTGTTCAGGAACCGTTTGAAATAGAGACCGAACCGGATCGGACAGACATCGGAGATGCCCAGGCAATAACAGACCAGGGAATCGGCAGCGCTGCCGCGTGTGATCCATTCGATTCCCTGTTCCCGGCAGGTTTGCAGAAGATCCCAGGTGATCAAAAACAGATCTTCATAGCTCACTTCTGTGATGATGGAGAGTTCAGTTTCAAGCTGAGCCTGGACTTCAGTTTCCGGGACCGGTTTTCCAGTGTCCGAACGGATGATTTTGCCATGATATCTTCTTCGCAGGCCATCGAAGGCCAGTCGGCGGAGAAAGGTGCGTGAATCACTTCCGTCGGCAGTGCGATAAGCCGGGAATTGGGGTTTTCCAAAGGGAAAAGAAAACTCACATCGATCTGCCAACTCTTTCGTCAGCGCTGTGGATTGGGGCCGACCGACGATTTCAGCCGGGGTGCGAAAATGGTAACTACCTCCGGCTCGTTTATCCGGGTGGGCATGGGAAAGCAGGCTTAGGGTGCGGATGCTCTGAACAATATCAAAACATCGCCGGTCTTCGGGTCGGGCGTAATGAATGGACGGGCAGAGAATATTCCCCGGTTGACCGGCTGGATAAAATCGGTCACCGAACAGATCCTGAAGACTGCTATCTGAACTTACCGCAATCAGTCCGGTTGCAAATTCCGCCAGGCAGTTTTTTTGGATGGGAGCTCCCTGCCGGGCCGCCACGCTTTCATCATCCTTTCGACCTGCTTGCCGGGAAAGGAGACGACAGAGATTTTCATACCCCGCAGCGTTCTGAACGTAGAGCAACAGTGGGTGTTTACCGACACGAAGCTCTACTCCCACGACCGGTTTGATCCCCGCACTCTGGCTTGCCTGCACGAACTCGACCACCCCATGGAAGTTTCCGGTGTCGGCAAGAGCCACTGCCGGGCAATCGTATTGTACCGCCAGAGTTACAATGTCCTGGGGTGACAGTGTGGAATCGAGGAAGGAGTAATAACTATGCGCCCGCAGCGGGACGTAATTCTTACTTACCGACTTTGCGGGTCTGCTTTTTTTGGCAATCGGCGGCGGTTTGGATGTGTCCACGGGTGCCTGGCGCAGGGTGAAATCATGACCACGAAACACCACCAACCGCCCCATGTCCTGTCGTAATTGATCGACTACTCTTGCCAGTCGTGAGGCTGCTTCTGTATGACCCGCTCTTCCGTCAAGGGCCAGCTCGCTGCGGAAGCGACCATCGTAAAGGTTGGATAATTTTAGGGAAACCAGCCGAATGCTGACCCGGCGTTTCCAGGCGCTTTTGAGCATCCCGCTTAAACGACCATAAACTTCCGTCTCCATGTCGGTCGGTTCCAACAAACTTTCGCTCACCTGATCCTCGGCAAAATCGTTGTACCTCACTTTGACCGTCAAGGTACGGACCGAGCGGTTCTCCGACCGGACTGAGGCGAACAGATCATCAGCCATTCGGCGGACGACTGCTTCCAGGTAGGTTTCGTCGGTCACATCCTGTCCGAAAGTTTGTTGCTGGCTGAAGGTTTTCTGGGGCTCACTGGAGGGGAGAAGCGGACGATCGTCGATACCACGGGCGTAGCGAGAGGTGACTGCCGCCTGAGATCCTAAAATCAGTTCCAGGAGTTCTACGGGTGTCTCGGCGATCTGCCGGATCAAAGCCAATCCTCCGCTGTTTAGCCGAATCGATGTTTTGGGGCCGATGCCGGGCAGCCATTTATTGGCCAGAGGTGCGAGAAACTCCGCTTCGGAGCCACTCTGTACCTGTTTAAAAGCGGCTGGTTTGTTTAGCTTGCTGGCAATCTGACTGACCAGTTTATTGCTTCCCAGTCCTTCGCTCACAGAGATTTTCAGTTTGGATCGGATGGCCCTTTGTACGATTTGCGCCACCTCACTTGCCGGTTTTGGGCTGGAAGTAAGATCAAAATAGCCCTCATCAATGGAGGTTTGTTCCACGTAGGGAGTGAAGTCATGGGCATAGGAAAACATCCATCGTGAAAACTCTTCATAACGCCCGTAATCTCCAGAGATGACAATCAGTTTGGGGCAGATTTTGCGGGCCTGGGCCGTGGGCATCGGGGTGTAAACTCCAAACTTGCGGGCTTCGTAGGAAGCACTGGCGATGATGCCTCGTTTTTCACCTCCTACAGCCACCGGAAGGCCGCGCAGTTTGGCGTCGGCTGCCTGCTCCACCGAAGCGAAAAAGGCGTCTGCATCCATGTGAACAATAATCCGGGGTCGCTCTGGCATTGGTGCATCATTGGAAACGCGCTTGGACAACGGTAGTCCCAGGCGCTCTTTTTACCGCTGCGGATTAAGGCGCGCCCCCTCCCGGGAAAACCTGCTGAAATGGCACCAAGAAGTGGGAAATCTCTGAACGAAATCAAGGATCTGCCGTTGGCGTTGAGTCAATGTCGGAGGCATACCTTATGTATAAACGGTACAGACCATTTTCCTCCTGTCAAAAATTAGTTGTTCAAAGGCTCAAGCCGACCGCACCCGGCAAACCAGCCCCGCCGACCGCCGCACAGGTTGGCGAATACTCTTGCGGAGCAAGTCTTCTATATATAATAAAGACCCGTTCCTCAACCCGGTATAACCATTATGCATCTCCCTGAAAATACTTACGCCAATTCATCCGTTACTTCGAAAAAGAACCGAATTGTCACCATAATCCTTCCTCGTGACCATGAAGTCCGAATTGTCTCGGGAGAAAAATTCGCAGTTCAACTCGACCCTTACAACAGTGTAAGCCCTTCCTCCAAGGCACCACCACCTCCTCCATCGTCTGCTATTAAACGCAGAAAAGCAGCCAAAGTCTGAGCACCACTTCACCACAAAAACTCGTCCTTCGAAGTTCACTCTGTCCCGGCGATATCGTCATGATGACGGCCGCAGTCAGAGATTTGCACCTTTGTTACCCCGCAGAGTTTCTCACTGATGTCAGAACCCCGCATCCCGAGATCTGGTATCACAACCCATTCCTCACCCCACTGAATGAGGAGGATGCCGAGGTGCTGCAGCTGGATTATCCGCTCATCAATCAGAGCAATCAGCGGCCCTACCATTTTATCCATGGTTATATCAGGGATCTAAACGACAAGCTAAAACTGAACGTCGAGCCATCGGTTTTTAAAGGTGACATCCACCTCGCACCGTTCGAAAAAAACGGATGCTCATCGATGAAAGCCTTGGCCGGGATTGATTTTCCATACTGGATCCTGGCAGCTGGTGGTAAGACTGATTACACTACCAAGTGGTGGTCTTCAGAAAGATATCAGGAAGTCGTAAACTATTTTGAGGGCAGTATCCAGTTTGTTCAAGTTGGCCGCGATGAGGATCATCATCCAAAAATCGAGGGTGCCGTCGATTTGCGTGGACGAACCAGTCTGAGAGAGCTCATTTTGCTTACTTACCATGCGCAGGGAGTGTTATGCCCTGTGACCTCCATGATGCACTTGTCGGCGGCGGTTCCCTCAAAACCCGGTCGATCCTCACTCCGACCTTGTGTCGTTGTCGCCGGAGGGCGGGAGGCACCCCATTGGGAATCATACCCTGGACACCAATTCCTTCATACGGTTGGCGCTTTACCATGCTGCGCCGAGGGCGGTTGTTGGCGATCCAGAGTTCGGCCATTGAACGATGGTTCTGATTTCGACAAGAGTCTTTGTGAAAACCATGACGGGTCTTTGCCAAAATGCATGGACTTGATAACGAGCCGTCATGTGATTGAAGCCGTCAAATTCTTTTTCTCAGGTGGAAAACTCCATTATCTCAGGCCATCTCAGGCTGCTGCCGGCAGACTGGCCACGACTCGAACACGAAATCGGGGCATGGAGGGCGACGAACCCGAGCTGACTTTGCTTGGCGTCCGAACCCGGATGGACGAGTTTATCAAGCGTATTCCGGAAGATCCGGGGGGCCATTCCGGACAGGGTATCGTAATTTGTGCGGGCGGCCTCACACTTTTTACCTGCGCCTGGGTTTCTGTCCGAATGCTCAGAGACCTTGGTTGCAAGCTTCCGGTGGAAATTTGGTACCTGGATGAGTCGGAGCTTGATCCTGCGATGGAAAAGCTGATCGCGCCGTTTGGAGTCGAGTGCTTCAATGCCTCGGTCGTCCGGGTGAAACATCCTGTCCGACGCCTTAACGGATGGGCTTTAAAACCCTACTCAATCCTTCATTCCAAATTCTCGGAGGTCTTGTTCCTCGATGCCGACAATGTCGCGGTGGCCAACCCGGAGTATTTGTTCCACTGCGCTCCCTACAAAAGGACGGGTGTCGTCCTATGGCCGGACAATCAACTTCTTGAGGAATTAAATCCGGTCTGGGAACTCTCCGGGGTGGAATTCCAAAAAATTATGGCGTTTGAGAGCGGACAGATTCTGATCGACAAGAGGAGGTGCTGGAAGAGTCTGGCCTTGACAGTTTGGATCAATTCTCACTCTGATTTTTTCTATCGATTGTTATACGGGGACAAGGACACCTTCTACCTCGCTTTGCACAAACTTGGTCAGAACTACAGCCGTCCCGCCTTCCCGCTGAAGGAATTGAAAGCCACTTTTTGCCAGCACGATTTCAAAGGAAAAAGGATCTTCCAACATCGCAACCGCGCCAAATGGAATTTTGCAGGTCAAAACCTGAGAATAAGAGGATTTCAACACGAGAAGAGATGTCTGGATTTTATCGACAAATTGCGTGCCAGCTGGGATGGAAGAGTCCCGACATTTCTAAAACCAGCCAAACGGAAATCCGTCTCGGCCTCGCGGTCAGGAAATTTCCGGTTCTTTATAGGAATGACTTCCTGTCCATCCCGTCACCTGGCTCTGGAGAAAACTTTGAAGAGCTGGGGACAAAGCGACTGGAGCAACGTCGGAATCGAAGTATCCCAGTTCGAAGATTTTTCGCTCGAGCCAAAAAGCCGGGGCATCGAGAATTGTCGTCGGACTTTGCAAAAAGGATTTAAGAGCGGCGCGGAATACATCCTTTTCTGTGAAGACGATATTTGTTTCAATCGACACATCCGCCATAATCTCGAAAATTGGAAACCTTTCAACCGTCAGGAAATCAATCTGGCAACTTTGTACAATCCCGGGGTTTCGCCGCTGGCAGCGAGTTTCAAAGAACACTTCCTGATAGCCGCCCCCTCCACAGTCTATGGTTCCCAATGCCTGTTGATATCCCGATGGATGGCGGGCCGGATCTTGAGGCAATGGGATGAATCGCAGGGTGGCCAGGACACGATTATCACTCATATTGCGGCCAGAATGTCCGAGCCGATTTTTGTTCACTCTCCTTCCCTGATTCAGCATTCTGGCCGGAAAAGCACCTGGGGTGGATGGTTTCATCGATCCCGGGATTTCGATCCTAATTGGAAAGCCGAAAACATCTGATCCATCCTGAAGTAATTCTTTTGTGAAATCTGAAACCCAACCAATCATACCTGACCACCAGTTGCTGAGAAAAATCGGGGCTGGAAGTTATGGTGAAATCTGGCTTTCGCAGAATGTCATGGGGACATTCCGGGCGATAAAAATTGTTTACAGGAGCAGCTTTGAAAAAGAGAGGCCCTACGAACGTGAGTTTCTAGGCATTCGAAAATTTGAGCCTGTCTCCCGCTCACACGAGGGTCTGGTGGACATACTTCAGGTGGGCAGGGATCCCGACGACCAATATTTTTATTACGTCATGGAGATTGCGGACGACGTCTCGCAGGGACAAGTGATTGATGCGGAAACCTACAAGCCTTACACCCTGAGCACGGATCTGGCCCATCATAAGCCGCTTTCTCATGAACGATGTTTAAGCGTGGCACAATCGCTCGCCTCGGCTCTTCAATATCTCCACACGAATGGGCTGATTCATCGGGATGTAAAACCATCCAATATTATTTTTGTAGGTGGGGTGGCAAAACTGGCCGACATCGGTTTGGTCACTGAAGTAGGGGCAAACACCATCATCGGTGGAACTTTGGGTTATATTGCCCCTGACAAGACGCCGTCGCCTCAAGGCGATATTTACAGCCTGGGCAAGGTGCTCTACGAGATGAGCACCGGGAAATCATGCCAGGATTTCCCGGAACTCCCCACCACACTTGATGATGAGCATGGTCAGGCGCTCCTGGAGTTGAATGAAATCACTCTCAAAGCCTGCGAACACGAGCAGAAGAACAGGTATCAATCCGCGAAGGAATTATTTGAGGAATTGCAGCTTTTGCAGGCCGGCAAATCTTTGAAACGCCTCCATGCATTGGAAAAACGATTTGTTATTCTGATCAAACTCGTTCTTGTGGTGTCTGTGCTGCTTTGTCTAGGGGGGATTGCGTTCTGGAGGGCTAAGGAAGCGGAAAAACAAACCAGCCAAAGGCTGGCCGATTCTTATATAACCCTTGGAATCAGTTCCATGGACAACTTGGACTTGTTTGGCGCATTGAACTGGTTCTCGGAGGCGCTACGCCTGGACGAGGGGCAGAAGGACCGTGAAGCCCGGGACCGGTTGTACTATGGAGCAGTGCTGCAACGCTGTCCGAAACTGACTAGGCTTTGGCTTAATGATGATCTGAATTACCAGATCCGGTTCAGCCATTCAGATAAATATCTGGTCACGGCCAATGAAAAAGGAGCAGCCACAATCTGGGATGTGGCTAACGACCGGAAAAAGCTCGAACTCACCAACCATCCAGCAGCAGTCAAAACCGCCTCGTTCAGCCCTGATGATTCCAAGGTGTTGACCTCTTGCAACGATGGTTACGTTCGGATTTGGAATGTCGAAAACGGGATGGAATTGATGAAGTGGAGGCATCCTACCAATGGTCTTTCAGCGGCCTTTTATCCCGATGGCAAAAGGGTGGTAACCGGTTGTGCTGATGGAAAAATCCGTGTTTTTGCCATCGGTCAAGACTCCCCGGTTCGGGTGATTGAAGCGCACAATGGGACAATTCTTAATGTGAGTTGTTCTGCAGATGGGAAATGGCTGACTTCAGCCTCGAAGGATGGAACCGCACGTCTTTGGGATGCGGAGACTTACGCCCCCCTTGATGCACCGTTTAAGCACGGCTCCTGGGTCTATTACGCCAATGTCAGCCCTGATGGAAAATACCTGGCCACCTGTAGTTTTGATGAGACAGTCAAAATCTGGGAACTCCCAAGCGGAAGAATGCACCGGATCCTGGAGCATGAAGGCGCTGTGCATTCAGCGGAGTTCAATTTCACCAGTACTCTTCTGGTGACAACATGTGGAGATTACGCCACCCGAATTTATGAAGTAATTGACGGAAAGCAGGTGTCTCCGCCTCTGAAAACCGGTTTGCACGCCCCTCATGCTGTGTTTAGCCACAAACAAAACTTGGTAGCCGTGGCCGGAACTCATGGCGTGTCGTCAATCTGGGACATTGAACCCAGCATTCAGTTGCCAAAAGAAAAGTTAGCTGCGCATTTAGATCAACGAGGTCACACCGTGACTTTGACTACACATTCCGCCCAAATCATCGCCATATCAAATAGCACACCTGTAGGGCCCGTTTTCTCAACTCCACAAAATTTAGTCTCAGTTGACCTGAGCCAACGCACCGAAAGTCTGTTGATGATTTCGACTAATCTGGAATCAAAGGCGGCCCATCAAAATTTCCAACTCTTTGATATTAAAACCGGGAAGGTATTAGGACCGAAATTTGAATTGAGGGCTAGCAACCGAACATTAAGTCCCTCAGGAAGACTCCTGCTTGCGTCTTCTCGGGAGGGGATTTCGCTGTGGGATCTCACCCAAGGAAAGGAACACTTTGCGAGAATACCACGCACAACCAACCAACGGGTTCTCTCTTTCAACAATGGGGAAACGATGTTCGCGTATGTTCATGAAAACTTTGCTTATATTCACAGTGTAAAAAGCGGGGAGTTACTCTGGGCGATTGAGCATCAAATGGCAGTTGCTTCACTTCTGTTTCACCCGGACGGAAAATTTGTGGTCACAGCTTGTTCAGATGACACCTTCCGCGAAGGAGAAGCTCATTTTTGGGATTTGGAAAAAAGGGTTCCCGTAGGCTCACCGATGGTGCATAGGGACGGCGTGGTCGAAGTTCATTTTTCACCATCTGGAGATAAAGTTTTGACCTGCAGCGAAGATCGAACTGCAAGAATCTGGGAGTTTCCTTCGGGTAAACCCCTCACCCCTCCCATGATGCATAAAAACCATGTCGATACGGGGACTTTCAGTCCGGATGGATCTCATGTTCTGACTGCTTCAGGCGATCTGGCTGTGAGGATGTGGGACGCCGCAACGGGACTGCCCATCACCCCGCAACTCTATCACTCACAACAAATTGTCAGACTTTCGTTCATCGGAGGAAATAATGTTTTTTCCTGCTGGGAGAAGGACAAATCATTTCGTGTCTGGCATTTTGCGGAGGATTCCCGGCCGGTCGAAGATTTGATGGCACTTTCAGAACTTCTTTCGGGCTACGAAAATCGAAACAACTCCCGTGTATTGCTTCAAAACCAGATTCTGGAGGATCGATGGGAATCATTGAGGAAAAAATATCCTGTGGAGTTTACTTCGCTGCGATAACCGGATGCAGGTATCTCGGAGAATTCAGTCCGGTTTGATCGAGCCTATGAATGCACCTCCACTGATCCTGGCTTCAGCCTCCCCGCGGCGTTCTCAACTCTTGCACGACATCACCCCTAGGTTCGAAGTGATTCCCAGCAAGGTTGAAGAAATCCATAACGAACAGTTCACCGCTGCCGAACTTTCCCAGATGAACGCTTATCGCAAGGCACGTTCTGTTTCGAAAAGATTCCCTGATGCGGTGATTCTGGGCGTGGACACCCTGGTGACCATGGGCGGAAGAATTTTTGGAAAACCACTGACCCACGGGGAAGCGGCGAGTTTTTTGATGCAGCTCCAGGGCAATACCCACGAAGTGGTCAGCGGAGTCTGTCTGATTTTCCTAAGGGGTCACAAACAATTGATTTTTGCTGAGAGAACTTTCGTGACGTTTAAGAAATTGAGTGAGCGAGAAATCAAGAATTACCTTTCTCTCATCAATCCGCTGGACAAGGCTGGGGGCTACGCCATCCAGGAACATGGACATCAGATCGTCGCCCAAACCCGGGGCTCCTACAGCAACGTGGTGGGGTTGCCGTTAGAGAAATTAAAGACTGCTTTAGAGGGCTTTCTCCTTCCGCAAACATCCTGACCAGTCCTGAGATTCGAGAATTCAATCAACCTGTTCATCTTGCAAGCGGTGCCAAGGCGCGGGCGGCACGGGGAATTTCATTCTGCTTCTTCGCGGCAGTATTCTCAATGACGCATCGCACAACGGTTCCGCCGGTTTTACCGCGCTGAACATTCAAAACACCACCGATCATTCTGGCGCGATGTTCCATCACGCGGAGTCCCATTCCATTGCTTTTGATCTTTCCGTCGGGAAAACCCTCACCGTTGTCCTCGATCTGCAGCACTATCTGGCCGTGCTGACGCCCGAGGCGGATTTCCACGTGCAGGGCCTTTCCGTGTTTGATGGCGTTCGTTGCCGCTTCCTGAGCGATGCGGTACAGATGGGTGCAGACGGCGATGTCCTTGATCTTCAGCCTGGAGTCACATTGCAGATTCGAAGTGATGCGAAAAAATGTTTCAAGGTTTCCGGCCAGTTGTTTGAGTGCGGCTTGAAGATCGTTTTGATCGAGCGCCACCGGACACAGGCCTCGTGCCATCTCGCGTGTTTGAGATAGCGCCTGGGTGATGAGTTTTGCGATCACATCGGCGTCTGCGGCTTCTGATGATTTTTTGTTGGCCAGCTTCTGCTGCAACACTTTTGCCAGACAACCGATGCCTGTCAGGGTCTGTCCTAGTCCGTCGTGAAGGTCCTGTCCCAACCTCCGTTGCTCCTTTTCGCTCGCCTCCTGGATCGCCTGTTCCAGATTTCGCCGGTCAGTGATGTCGCGCAAAATGCTCAGGTTCAATCCGGGTGCAAATTCTGAAGAGGAGAACTCCACGAAACGCTTTTCGCCGTTCTGCAGGTTGAAATAGAGCTCGCCTTTGAGATCTTCGGTGGCGATCAGCTTGAACCCTTTGCCAAAATCCGGCGGCAAAAAATCCTTCAACTGCATGGTCAGCAGTGCTTGCGGCGGATAACCCAGCAGGGAGGATGCGGCGCCGTTAACTTCCAAAAACCTGCCGGCATCATCGGAGATCAGGATAGCGTCCCGGCTACGTTCAAACAGGAGCCGGAACCGCTCATTGCTTTTTTGCAAGGCGTGCAGGGTTGAAAAATGGGAGAGTGAATATCGAATGCTCCGTTCCAGCGTGATCGAATCGAGCTTGTCTTTCAGGAGAAAGTCGGCGGCTCCGACACGCGTCGCCTCCTGGTCCACCCTGGGATCGGCTGCAGCCGTCAGAAGTATCATCGGCGCGGAAAGCCCGAAAGTTTGTGATTCCTTGAGAAGGTCGAGGCCGGTTCTGGCACCCAGCCGGTAATCGAGCAGATAAACGTCGTGTTCTTTCCTTCGGATTTTTTCCAGCCCGGCTTCGTAAGTGCTGGCGGTTTCGGTTTTGAACTTTTTGCCGGGCACTTTCGCCAGCATATGCGCAATCAGCAGCTGGGAACTTTCATCGTCATCCACCAGAAGCACGTTAACGATTGCTTCCGGGCTGCTGATTTTAACGGGCATATTCGACTCTGCAATCATTTCGGAGTATTTGGATCTTGTAGAAGTGTTTAAAAGATAACAACCATACAATCTTAAGATTCGCCTCCGAGGCCGACAATAGGGTCATCAACTGCGCGGAACTGGGGGATTCCCTTAAAGTTTTGATTCAATTTTCAATTTCCTCGTCCAGTTCCCCTAATTACAGCTTTGCCACAACTCACGAATCGGTTAATGGTTTGATTTTCTCAATTATGGATAAACTCAAAATGTCCCTGGCACAATCAATCCTTGATCGCCTGCGAAGGATTGTTCCACCGGACCAGGTGTTTACCTCACCGGAAGATTTGATTCCATACTCCTTTGACGGTACCGCAGCGTTGACCTCCATGCCTGGATGTGTGGTATTTCCCCGCACGCGCGAGGAGATCATCCAGATCGTCAAACTGGCCAATGAGGAAAAATTCCCTGTGGTCACGCGCGGATCGGGAACCGGTTTGAGTGGCGGAAGCGTGGCTTCACCCGACTCCGTGGTGCTGTGCACCACACGAATGAATCAGATTCTCGAGCTGGACCGTGCCAATCTGACTTTAACGGCTGAACCCGGCGTCACCACTCTTGAAGTTGCAGAAGCAGCGCTTGCAGCCGGTCTCTTTTACCCTCCCGATCCGGGCTCCATGAAGATTTCAACCATTGGTGGCAATGTGGCGGAAAATTCAGGGGGGCTGCGCGGATTGAAATATGGCGTCACCCGAAATTATGTCATGGGTATCGAGCTGGTTTTGCCCACCGGAGAAGTCCTCTGGTCGGGCAACAAATGCGTCAAAGATGTGGCCGGATATTCTTTGAAGGATCTGTTCATAGGCTCGGAAGGAACTCTTGGGATCATGACGAAAGTGTTACTCAGACTAATTCCCAGACCAAAATCTAAAAAAACGATGGTCGCCACTTTCTCTCAGATGGACCGTGCGGCGGAGGTGGTTTCGGCAATTATCGCCGCCCAGATCATTCCATGTACCCTTGAGTTTTTGGATCGTACCACCATTCATTGCGTCGAGGACTATGCACGAATCGGACTTCCATTGGATTGTGAAGCCCTGTTGCTGATTGAAACCGACGGTCATCCGGCGGTGGTCTCCGATGAGGCTGCGGAAATGGAGAAAATCTGTCGCTCATTTGGATGCCTGGAAGTCATTGTGGCTGGTAATGACGAGGAAGCCACAAGGTTGGCCGGCGCCAGACGTGCCGCATTTTCCGCACTGGCGCGGGTCGCTCCCACCACCATCCTGGAGGATGTCACCGTTCCAAGGAGCGAATTATCCAAAATGATCCGGTTTGTGGAAGGTGTCGCCCGAAAATTCCACCTTCGGATCGGGACATTCGGCCACATGGGGGATGGAAACCTGCACCCCACATTTCTGACCGATGAGAAGAACGCAGATGAAATGCATCGTGTAGAGGAGGCGTTTGGAGAAATCTTTGAGGAGGCGATCCGATTGGGGGGAACGATCACCGGCGAGCATGGAGTAGGATTAGCAAAAAAGCGTTTTCTCCCAAAATTTGCCGGCGATCAACAGATGCACGTGATGCGTGAACTCAAGAAAGTTCTGGATCCCCGCAATATCTTGAATCCCGGAAAGATTTTCGACATGCAATGATCTCGCGGCAAATTTCATTCAGTGCCCCGCTAGAGGCGCGGCAGGCTGATTTAACCGGAGATGAGGCTCAGGCTGAGACCTCCTGCGGTCCGCGCCCACCGTTGACCAGGAAAAGCACCGCCATTCGGACCGCCAATCCATTCGTGACCTGTTCGAGAATCACCGAACGCGGGCAGTCCGCCACTTCGCTGTCGATTTCGACTCCGCGATTGATGGGGCCTGGATGCATGATGATGACATCCTTTTTGGTCCGGGCCATACGCTCCTTGCTCAGGCCAAAAAGGCTGGTGTATTCATGGAGGCTCGGGAACATCGTCTTGCGCTGCCGTTCGTGTTGAATCCTGAGGAGGTTGATAATATCGGCCTGCTCAATCGCTTCATCGACATCGTAGGTCACGCGACATCCAAGTTTTTCAAACACCTTGGGAACCAAGGTCGAAGGGCCGCAGAGCGTGACCTTGGCACCTAGTTTGAGAAGCGCCCAGATGTTAGACCTAGCCACGCGGCTGTACAGGATGTCTCCGAGGATGGTCACGTTTAATCCTTCAATCTTCCCGGTCCTTTCCCGCACGGTGAAAGTATCGAGAAGCGCCTGCGTCGGATGCTCATGAGCGCCATCACCCGCATTTATGACCGACGCATTCAGGAATCGGGAAAGAAAATGAGGCGCACCAGTCGCGCTGTGCCGGATGATGATGACGTCCGCATTGAGGGCCTCAAGATTCCGGGCCGTATCCTTGAGCGTCTCCCCTTTTTTGAGGGATGACGCCTCTGCGGTGAAATTAATGACATCTGCGGTAAGCCGTTGAGCCGCCAGTTCGAAACTGATCCGAGTCCGGGTCGAAGGTTCGACGAAAAGGTTGACCACGGTTTTGCCTCTCAGAGCGGGAACTTTTTTAATCGCGCGTTCACCAACGGCTTTGAACGCCTTTGCCGTGTCGAGAACGGTCACGATTTCTTCGGCGCTCAAGGACTCGATATCCAGAAGGTGTTTGCGATTCCAACTCATATTCTTTCCAGCAAAACCTGGTCCTCTCCGCCATTTTCCCTGAGAGATACGTTGATGCGTTCATTGGAACTGGTTGGAACATTTTTCCCCACAAAATCAGCCTTGATGGGCAATTCCCGATGGCCGCGATCAACCAAAACCGCCAGTTGAATCCGTTTGGGACGTCCAAAATCGTTGAGCGCATCCAGGGCGGCCCGTGTCGTTCTGCCGCTGTACAAGACGTCGTCCACCAAAATCACAGTTTTCCCGCTGACGTCGAAAGGGATCACGGTGGGCTGGATGGAGGGCGCGGCGTGGGCGCCGAGGTCATCGCGATGCATGTTGACATCGAGAACACCCACCGGCACAGGGTGCATCCAAATTCGCTCCAGCTGCGAAGCCAGCCTTCGGGCCAGATCCACACCACCACGCTGCACACCGATTAACACCGTTTCACTGCTGACGTCGTTTCTCTCGGCAATTTCGTGAGCGATTCGAGTCAGAGCTCTTTGCAGGTTGGACTCATTTAACAAAACAGAAACTTCAGGCATAAAACGATCAGACAGTCTCCAGGCATTATTGCGCGAACGATGTTTTTCCGGTTATTTAAAATTCTCTTTCTAACGGGCGTTCCGGTCAAACAAACTGTTCCAGAATCGGAGGATTGCTCCGGAGAGAGAAGCCGGTTGCGGTCCGGCCAAGGGCGGGCGAAGCCAGCAAATTAAAATGAACCGCAGATGACCGCTGCTCAGGCAGCTTCAGCGTTGTGGGCAGTCAGCCTGGATTTTCTCCATTTGGAGCGGTGTTTGATGATCCAATCGGTGAGCGCCCGTTCAAATCCGATGTCATAACCCAATTTTTCAGACTCGATCCATTTGTGTTTCAGGATTTCTTCACGCTCGGCCTGAAACTCGCGATACAAAGAGGAATTCTTCACAAGATCATTGGCGTTCGTGCTCTGAGATGAATTGCTCATAGCGTTGGTTGATAGTTTCAAAAACTTAACATCCCCGAATTTTTACTGGCAATAACTAACTCGCAATTGCGCTTAATTTTTCGAAATCCTGCCATCAGTTCATCCTTGGGCCGCCGCCGAAGGGTAAATCAATCCCATTGAGCATGCAAATACCTTGCCACTTGCATAAAGCTGTTGGCAGCCGATCCTTTTGGAGCTCCAACACTCACAGGGATTCCGGAGTCTCCCCCTTCACGAATCTCCACAAAAATGGGGATTTCACCCAGAAAAGGAACCTTCTGCCGCGCCGCTTCCTGCTTGCCTCCACCGTGTCCAAAAATCTCAACCCTGTCGCCAGTGGGCGTCATATAATAACTCATGTTCTCCAGGATCCCGAGGATTGGAACATTGACCTTTTCAAACATGGCGATTCCTTTGCGCACCACGCCAAGCGACGCCTCCTGCGGGGTGGTGACAATCACGCCTCCGTCGAGTGGAACTGTCTGACAAAGCGAAAGTTGGGCATCACCAGTACCTGGCGGCAAGTCCACCAGCAAAACGTCGAGATCTCCCCAATCCACCCTCAACAAAAACTGTTGAATGGTTTTCATGATCATGGGACCTCGCCAGATCACCGGACTGTCGCCCTCCAACAAAAACCCCATGCTCATCAGCTTTACTCCGTGGCTGTTGAGCGGAATCAGTTTTTCATCCTCAGTGACCTGGGGTTTTCGATTAACCCCCATCATCAGGGGTATGCTCGGTCCATAAATGTCACAATCCAGCAAACCGACTCGAAGGCCGAGTTGTTGCAGGGCGCAGGCCAAGTTCACGGAGCATGTCGATTTGCCAACCCCCCCCTTGCCGCTCGCCACGGCCACAATTCGTTTGACCCCGGTAACTTTATTCTGTTGCCCCCAGGGATTTGGTGCAGCAGGCGGTCCCGAACCCGCCGGAGCGCCCTGCACCTGCAGGTTCAGAGATGTGATTCCCGGTAGTTTGCCCAGTACCGATTCGATTTCCACCCGCAATTGCTGCACTATGTTTGGCGGCGCTGAGGCGGCAACCACAAGAACACTCAAGCGACCATGTTCAAAGTCTGCTTGCTTGACGAGTCCAAAGGAAACGATATCACGGGAATATCCAGGGTATTTGACCGTTTTAAGGGCGTCAATGATCGTGTCTGATGAGGGCATGAGATTCTTGGTTGGCTCCCCGGGTATAAGCGGGTTTTTGAGAAAGGTTGAAGATCAATGGGCCGCTTTGCCTGAGACGGAGGCGGCGTGATCTGAGAAAGATTTTCCGCGGCCTTTGGGAGAAATCACTGAATCAATGACCTCCTTCTCAAACTCATCCCACATGGGGCTCATGCCGCGTAATTTGTTTACAATCCCGCCGAAGGTTTCCACCACATAATCCATATCCTCCTCGGTGTTGTCTTTGCCGAGCGAAAGAATCAGGTTTCCCTGGGCCAACGCATGATCCAAACCGATTGCAGCCAGAACGTGGGAAATCTTTAGAGACTTGCTGACACAACTGGAACCGCTGGCGACGGCAATTCCCGCAATGTCACACATGAGCAACTGCCCTTCCCCTTCGATAAACTCCGTACTGATGTTAAGACTGGTGCTGATGCGGCGGGGTCCGGGTTCAGGCCCGTTAAGCTTGATGTATTCGATGTTCTTCTTTAAACCTTCCCAGAGCCGTTTTTGAAGTTTTGTCGTGTGGGCGATACGTTGAGACAATTCTTTGGCCGCGATTTCGGCCGCCAAACCACCTCCAACAATAGCGGGGACATTCTCTGTTCCAGCGCGGCGGCCTCCTTCCTGAACTCCCCCATGCATCATGCTGACCAGCCGGGCTTTTCGATTCCGGTAAAGCACGCCGACCCCTTTGGGTCCGTAAAAACGGTGTGGTGATAGTGAAAGGAGATTGATACCCATGGCTTGGACATCAATTTCCAACCATCCGGCACTCGAAACTGCGTCCACAAAAAAAGGTATTCCCTTGTTCGCAGCGATTTTTCCAATCTCCGCGATCGGCTCGATGGTTCCAATGTCATGGTTCACATGATGGACGGCAATCAATACGGTGTTTTCCTGGACTGCGGCCGCAACATCGTCAGGATTGACGAATCCCTCCCGGTCCACCTTCACCCTGGTGCAGGTGAAACCATGCTTTTCGATAAACTCAACCGATCCCATGACTGTGGGATGTTCGATTTCAGATACCACCAAGTGGTTGCCCTTGCGCTGATTGGCGTAGGCGACCCCTTTAATTGCGAGATTATTGGATTCGGTTCCTCCAGAAGTGAAAAAAATGTCGTCCGCAGATTCTGCGTGAATCAGGCCCGCTACCTGTTCACGGGCCTTTGTCAGGGCGTCTCTTACTCGAAGGCCATGTTGGTGAAGCGAAGACGGGTTGCCGAAAGCCTCGGTAAAATAAGGCTTCATGGCGTCAAACACTTCCGGCAGAACCGGGGTGGTTGATTGATGATCCAGAAAAACGTGGCGCATATGGGTTCTTTAAAGAGAAAAACCACGGACTCGACTCCCTCAACGGAGAGCGAAGTCCGTGGTTAGATCACAAAACGTTACTAGGCCAGGGCCGGTGAAAGTTCGGCTTTTTTAGCGGCTTCGGGATTTTTCTTCACATAATCTTCCAGAGCAGCTTTTAAAGCTTCCTCGGCGAGGACCGAACAATGGATTTTCACAGGGGGAAGGCCTCCGAGGGCCGTTACTACTTCCTGGTTGGAAAAATTCATGGCTTCTTCGATGGTGCGGCCTTTGATCAATTCAGTTGCCATGCTGGAGCTGGCAATCGCTGATCCGCAACCAAAAGTCTTGAACCGTGCGTCCTCAATCCTGCCTTCCTTGATCCTGAGGCTGATTTTCATGATGTCGCCGCAAGCGGCGGCACCAACTTCGCCCACACCGTCCGCATCCTTCAGATCCCCCATGTTGCGGGGATTCATAAAGTGGTCCATCACTGTGGGATTATAAAGTGTATAGGTGTCGCTCATAGTCGAAATTCTTTCTGCCTGCTTTCCCTCAATCAATTCGGTAAATCAAACTACCGTCAAAGCCTACAGAAAGCAAACAAGGGCAAATGCCCATTCTTTTTTTTACTATAAAACCGCTTGCAGGGGTGTCAATGATTGTAATTTCATCCGAAAAACCGTTCGACCGCAGGAAATTGAAGGGCGAAAAACCCCCTTCTTTGCATCGAAAAAGGTTGGCGGACCGGAGGACCGGAGCAGAACAGGTTGACGGTTGCCGACTGTTCGGATGTATTTGAGGAAATTCTTCACCCCTATGCCAAATACATTTTCCCGGCGGTCCGCACTAAAATCAGCCGTGCTCGGTTCCACCGCCATCCTGCTCCAATCCACCCTTCACGAACGCCTCCTTGCTGCCGATCAACAGGCTGGATCAGCTGCGGCCCGCCGGATTAAACATTCGGTATGCAAATGGTGTTATCCACAAGTTTCGTTGGACGACCTGTGCCGCGAAGGCAAAAAGTTCGGATTAAAAAGCGTTGAACTGCTCGGCCCGAATGACTGGCCGACCCTGCAAAAACACGACCTCACCTGCTCGATGGCAAATGGCGCGGAAATTTCCCTCGACAAAGGTTGGAACCGGCCGGAATACCACGAACAACTGCTGAAAAACTACGAGCAGATGATTCCCAAGGTGGCCAAAGCCGGACTTAAGAATCTAATCTGCTTTTCGGGAAATCGTGCGGGCCTTTCTGATGAAAAAGGAATCGAGAACTGTGTTTCCGGACTGAAAAGGCTGATGCCCATCGCGGAAAAACACAACGTGAACGTGGTCATGGAACTTTTGAACAGCAAGGTCAACCACAAGGATTATCAGTGCGACCACACTGCCTGGGGAGTCGAGGTGTGCAAGGGAGTCGGTTCCGAAAGGATGAAACTTCTCTACGACATTTATCACATGCAGATCATGGAAGGGGATGTGATTGCCACCATCAACAAGTTCCATCCATACATCGCTCACTACCACACCGGCGGGGTTCCCGGACGGCATGAAATAGACGATACCCAAGAACTTTTTTATCCGGCCATCATGAAAGCAATCGTAGCCACCGGTTATGACGGTTTCGTGGCCCAGGAATTTGTTCCACTGCGGACTGATGTCCTGGCTTCTCTAAAACAAGGTGTGACGATCTGCACCGTTTAAACTCCCTTGGCTTTGTTTCGGCCTGAAGAATCTCCGGACACGCCGGAGGTTCAACGTGTGACGGAAGGATTTGTGCACTGTTGCGAAGAGGGGAACTTTTCAGGTCTGAAAAAAATGGAGCCGCCACCCACGACGCAACCTCCCAAACCAGCCCGTTAAAAGCCATCGCAACAACCCGTTCACTTCAAGGTTTCTCAGCGTAATTGATTGCCATGGTTCCGCCGATAAATTCGTAGGTCCGGACTTTCCTCGCTCCCAGACGAATCAGTTCCCTCTCGATTCCTCCCTGCGCCGGGAAACGCACCAGTGAATCGAGAATATAACGGTAGGCTGCCCAGTTTCCGCAGAATATTTTTCCCATCAATGGAACCACGAGTTTGAGGTAACCGTGGTAAACAGCCCTCAGAAAAGCATTGGGAGGACGCCCGAAATCCAGGCAGACCAGCCTGCCTCCCGGTTTGCAGACCCGCCACATCTCCCGAACTCCGAGATCCCAGCGTACCAAGTTTCGCAAACCGTAACCCACCGTCACCGCGTCAAAATAATCGTCGGGAAATGGGAGCGCCATGGCGTCTCCATGCAAAAACTTGAGCGCGCTAGAGCCAGAAGAAGCCTTCGAAATCTCGGCTTTTCGACGGGCCACCTCAAGCATGGGGTTGGAAAAGTCCATTCCGGTGACGTCGAATCCCAACTGCGACAAACCCAGGGTCAGGTCACCTGTACCACAACATACATCGAGAGCCCGCCCTGATTTTTGGTCATTGGCCGCAAGCTTCAGAAGTCGCCGTTTCCAGTAACGATGCAGTCCGAAACTTTGCAGGTCATTGATCAGGTCGTAACGCCCTGCGATGGAGGCAAAAAGTTCCTGGACCTGGGTGCCCCTGGATTTTCCCTCGGAATAGTAGGTGCGAACCATTTTGAAAGCGCGCGGTCTTTTCGGTATGCCGAGATTATTGAAGAATCAAATCAACCAGCTCGCCGGGCAGCAGCTTCAGCTCCGGAGGCATGCTGACCAGAATCGGCAGACCGACCTCATCTTTTCGCAAATTGGGTGGAAGCAGAAGCGGCGAAATCGTTTCGAGCTGTGATCCCACCCGCATCACCCGACTCATGCCGACACTGGCGTGATTCCCCCGCGCCCGAACCTGCACGGTCATTCCGGGTTTGGCGTCCGTGAGCACTGGTGCCCGGATGAATCCGACAATCCGTTCTCCGCGAAGCGCGGAAATGGTGACGATCGGTTCCCCGGCCACCACGTTTTCTCCTTCACGGTGTTCAATTGAGCTGACCAGCCCATCAATAGGAGAATAAAGGGTGATGGGGGAGAGTTCGGCCTCCGTCAGGCGAAGTTTTTCCTCCTGCACGGCGATGGCGGCCGCCATGGCATCATTGGTGTAATTCGTCATGGAACCAGTTCCGGGCGCAAGACCCTGCACGGTCGCACCCAGTTCTCGCACGATTTTTTCCTTCCCCTCGACATCAATGCGGGCCGTGTCGCGATCCCGGAGCGCAACGTCGTAACCGGTTGATTCTCCCTGGGGAAGAAGCTTTTCCTGATAAAGTTTGTAAACTCGCTGAAATTCATTCTCGACCTGTTGCAACCGAACCTTTGCGGCTGCCACCTCAATCCTTTGCAACATCCAATCCATCTTTAACCGCTCGTAATCCATCAGAACCCGTTGCTGTGCCTGGACCGGCGAATGATTGACCCGCATCATTTCAATTTCGGCGCGAATGACAGCCAGCGACGAGTCGATAATCTTGGGATTAGTGATGATGATCTTGGCAATCGGTTCTCCGGCTGCAACTTGCTGGAACCGATCAACCGTCAGCCCTGCAACAGAACCTCCACGCGGAGAAACCACCTTGGTGTGACTGGTTTCAACCTGTCCCACGACATTTGAGGGGACGGTCCTTTCCATCCAAAGAAATATGGTGGCGAGCAAAGCGATGACAAAAACTATAGCCGGGATAAAGCGGACACGGAACTCTCGCCAATGATGTTCGGGCGGGCTTGGAATGTAAGGGAGACGATCCATGATATTTAATTACAGCTCAGATTCGTCCTCTGCCTTCAGGCTTGTGACCCGGGAAACCCCGGTCAGACTGCGCAGTTCGCCCAAAAGATCATCCACCCGCTGCTGATTTCTCAACAGAAGTCTGTAGGAAAGATCGGTGCCTTCATAACCCTCATTGCTGCGCTGGCTGGCGCAGACTGTTTTTCTGCTATGCCTTTCCAGCAATCTTTGCAGCGAAGGAAGATCACCCAATGGCCGGGACCAATGCAAATTGACGATCAAGTCATAACGGTGGCGTGTTCCAAAAGCGGTGAAATGAAGGTAAAGAAGGATCAGCACAACCACCAGGCATCCAATGGTTGCCGTGGTAAATTTTTGGGTGCCCGAGGCCATGCCCACCACGATGGAGGCCAGGACATAGATGGTGTCCAAGGTGTCTCTCAGCACATTGCGAAATCGAACGATGGCAAAAACCGCCATCAAACCAAAGGCGGTCACTAGATTGTTCGCCATGATCATCATGACCAGCGTGACCAGAAGCGGCAACAACAGGAGCGAATTGACGAAGGACCGGGAATAGGAAAGTCCCGAGTGCGTAAACATGTAAACCCAGGCCAATAACTGACCGGCGACAAAACTCAGCAACAACGCCAAAAGCAGCGTTGTGATATCGAAAGGAACGGTCGAAGCGTCTCCCCCCAAAAACCAGTTATTCATTCATCTGCCTTAATTTCATTCTATGCTTCAGCCGATCCGCGCCAGATTACGAACGTGACAACTCTGTGACTTTTACACCCCCACAATCAGACAATCGAGACGAAAAATTGGTTCGTCGCATTCACCGGAAACCCGGGAGTCCTTCGTCAAGACACGAAGCAACCTGTTTTTGTTTCAATGAAACGTTCAACTTCGGTTTTTGGTTCCGTCATGATGCAGGTTATTTTTCGTCCTGTCTCGATCCTTGATCATTCGCCGTCCATCGACTAGATTCAAAATTCACTTAATGCGCTCGCTTTGTTTAGCTTTCATTTGGACTTTTTTAGCCACTATTTCCTGTTTGGCGGAGGAAGTTTCGTCGCCCAGAGCATTGATCGTCCCGGTCCATGAGGAAATCAGCGATACCACGGTCTATTTGGTCCGGCGTGGTTTGCGTCAGGCTTTGGAAGAAAAGTTTTCCATTGTCATTCTGGACATCAACACGCCAGGGGGGAGGCTGGATGCCACCGATGAAATCATGAAGATGATCGACTCCTTCCCGGGAACGACCATTTCCTATGTCAACAAGGAGGCATTCTCCGCCGGGGCGCTGATCACCTTTTCCACAGACAAGATTTTCATGGCCCCTCAAAGCGTGATCGGCGCTGCGGCACCGGTGATGGTATCGCCCCTTTCCTCCGCTCCTTCGGAAATGCCTTCGACCATGGAAACGAAAATAACTTCTGCCTTGAGCGCCAAGATCCGGGGATTCGCCACCAAAAACGGGCACAACTCCGACCTGGCTGAGGCGATGATCAACAAGACCGCTGAATTTGTGATCGACGGACAGACATTAAAACGTGCTGGAGACTTGTTGACTTTGACCGATGCGGAAGCGGGCAAAGTTTATGGGTCACCCGAACGCCCGCTGCTTTCTTCCGGCACGATCGGTTCGAGGGAGGAACTATACAGCTTCCTTGGAGTCGCTCAGGGATCCTGGAGCGTCCTGACACCCACCGGAATGGAGAAAGTGGCTTTCTGGCTCAACAAACTCAGACCGCTCCTGCTGCTGGCGGGCATTGCCGGAATTTATTTGGAACTCAAAACGCCCGGATTTGGCGCACCCGGAATCATCGGGGGGCTCAGTTTTGTCCTGTACTTTGGTGCGGCCTACGTGGCGGGACTTTCAGGTTGGGAGTGGTTCCTGGTGTTTTTCATCGGTCTGGCACTCATTTTAGTCGAGTTTTTTTTCCTGCCAGGAACTTTGGTGCCCGGATTGATGGGGGCCGTTTGCATTGTCGCAGGGGTGATTATGGCGGTGGCGGATTTTCATCCATCCATTCAAAACTGGCCAAGCCTGATGCAACTGGCAAGACCCATGACGGAGTTTGCAGTCTCAGTGCTCCTGGCAATTTGCCTTATGTTGCTCCTGGCCCGCTGGCTGCCCAAAACTCCGCTTTACTCCGCGCTGGTTTCCACCTCTCAAAGCGGCGAAATCTCGTTGCAACGTCAGCTCGCGAGTCAGGAATCGCAGATTGGAGCCATCGGCTTGACGATCTCCATACTTCGCCCGGGCGGAAAGGCGCGTTTTGGATCAAAATTCATGGACGTCCTGGCCCCTGGTTGTGTGATCCCTCAAGGATCCGTTGTTAAAATCGTCGGTTTCAGCGGATCCGACGCAATGGTTGAGCAGGTGGAAAAAACCTGATCGCCCACAGTCCCGATCATTCCATGCAAGAATCGCTACCACTCCAAATCCAATGAAACCCAATCAAAACCGAATCCTTGCCCCGGCCCTTTCACTCCTCGTCCTGATGATCTCATTCGCCCAAGTCAGCGGAGAGTCATTATTCGATGGGAAAACATTCTCGGGTTGGGAAGGGAAAACCAATTCGATCTGGAAAATTCAGGATGGTGCCATTGTCGGTGGGTCACTGGTAGAGAAGGTGGTGCAAAACGAATTTCTCTGCAGTGAAAGGCAGTTCACCAACTTTGTCTTAAAACTGAAATTCAAGCTCTTGGGGACCAATGGATTCGTTAATTCCGGCGTCCAGATCAGAAGTCAGCGTGTCCCGAACCATCATGAAGTCAGTGGCTACCAGGCTGATCTGGGACAAGGTTGGTGGGGTGCGCTTTATGATGAATCAAGACGCGACAAGGTGCTCGCGAAACCGGACGAGAAAGAAATTGCCAAACATATCAAACTGAACGAATGGAACGACTACACCATCACCTGCCGATCCAACCGGATCCAGTTGAAGATCAATGATTTTCAAACGGTGGATTATGTCGAACCTGATTTGAATATTCCCCAGCACGGACGCCTGGGCCTACAAATCCACGGTGGGGGAGTGGCTCAAGCTTGGTTCAAGGATATTCAGATTCAAACACTTCCTTGACCGCGTTTTGGATCCTCATTTTGAGGTGAGCCGTGTGGACCTTTCCTGAAACCAGGCCACGTCTACATTTTTAGGGGAGGAGACATTAAGCTGCAGACCGTTCTTGTTGAGCTTTGGCACTGTCCGGTCGTCCTTCCATTTTTTGATTTCCGAATGGGTGTCTGCGAAAACAACGCCGGCAGCCCGATTGTGGTAACTGGCGGGATAATCCACGATTTTGTAGGCACCGGGCGCTGACGGTTCGTGACCTGCCATGTTGACCACAAAATAACCGTCGTTGATGCTGTCTTCCCGTTCATCAATAAGAACCCAGGTGGAAGAAGGCCCCGGATCAATCATGTCAGAAAACTTTTTGTAAACTTTGTGCTTGGGATTGTCGCCCCAGGGTTGGGATGCCCCCACCCAGTTGTTCATGGAGAGACTGCGGATGCGGGGGACAATATTTCCCCCTTTGTTTGCGAGGCGTTTCCCTTTCGCGCGATCTGCAGGGCATCGCCAAATCTCCAGACTATTCCCTGTATAAGGGTAAAGCGGGCTTTTCTTGATATAGGTATCAACATCCCAGTTGCTCGGGGTGGAAAGGTTTGAGTCAAGTTGACTATTTACCGTCCATTCATCAGTAGCCTGTGTCGCAAAAAAGTTCTGCACCAAACTATCGTTGTTATCCGTATAATACATGGTCCAACCAAGGGCCATTTGCCTCGTGTTGTTCATACACTTGATCCCTTGTGTGCTGGATTTCGCCTTGCTCAACGCAGGCAAAAGCATGCCAGCTAATATTGCTATAATGGCAATCACCACCAAAAGCTCAATCAAGGTGAAACCGCCGCGGAGTCTTTGTTGCGCCGAAATTGAACAAGTGGGCTGTTAGGATGGAATAACGTTTTTTTTGCAGCTATTTCTCGTCCCCTCGGGGCCTGTGAATTAATTCGCATGGTCCCGATCTTTTTAATCCGCTTCTTTTTCCAGGCAGTATCTACCATTGATCACATATTTTTCGGCCCATTGTTTTAAATCGCCTCGTTCCTTTTCAGAAAGTGCCCGGACGACCTTGGCCGGGGCACCCAAAACCAACGATCCGGGTGGAATTTTCATCCCTTGTGTGACCAAAGCTTTGGCCCCGACCAAACTTTGTTCACCCACCACTGCACCGTCCAGGATCACAGCGCCCATCCCAACAAGGCATTCGTCCTGAATTTCGCAGGCATGCACAATCGCGGAATGACCGATCGTGACATAGTTGCCGACCAGACAGGGGAAGTCGTCGGCTAGATGAAGGACCGCGTTGTCCTGAACGTTGGTGTGATGCCCGACGACGATTCGATTGATGTCGCCCCTCAGAACGGCGTTGTACCAGACGCTGCTGTGGTCGCCGATGGTGACATCGCCAATAACCACAGCCCCTCTGGCGATATAAACACTTTCGCCCAGGACCGGTTCCCGGCGAAGATGTCGGTCAAGTTGTGCCACGAGTTTGTCCATAACGAAGTCTCTTCGTTGAGTTTTGCCAGGGTGAACTGTATGAGTAAAGAAGAGTCATGAAAGAAGAGGATAAAGCATTTAATGAACTGGGGCGCCACCGGCGCAAACTCCCACGCTCTTTCAAAGACCTGACCCCGAGCAATCATTTCAAACCTGCGGCATTTTTTTATCAGATGGTTTGGAAAGCATTGATCACCCGGCGCCACGGGCAGCAAGTGCCGCCGAACTTTCCAAAATTAAAAAAGGGCGAGCTGGCCATCACCTGGATCGGACACGCCTCGTTCCTGATCCAATGGGATGATCTGAACCTCCTGATCGATCCGAATTTTGCCAACTGGCTCTTTTTCCTCAAACGCATCAAACGCACCGGCCTTAAAATTCAGGATCTGCCGCCGATTGACCTGGTGCTCTTGACGCATGCTCATTTCGATCATTTCCACAAGCCGACCTTGCGAAAACTGCCCGCACTGAAACTCGGAATCACTCCATGGGGTGTGGCAGACCTTGCCCGGAGCGTCGGTTTTGAACGGGTGGTCGAATTGCGATGGTGGGAAAACTTTGAACATGAAAAATGGAAGGTCACTTTAACTCCCAGCAAACATTGGGGCGCGCGAACCTTGCGCGACGACCATCGCGGTTTTGGCGGCTTTGTGATCGAACATCAGGGCCGGAAAATCTACCACGCCGGCGACAGCGCTTATTTTCCAGGTTTTAAAGAAATCGGGGAACGTCTGTCTCCTGAAATCGCGTTGCTGCCCATCGGCGCCTACTATCCCGATTCATTCCGTCAGGTTCACATGGGACCCGACGAAGCCCTCCAAGCCTTCAAAGATGTGGGGGCGAAATGGCTGGTCCCGATGCATTATGGTTCCTTCAAATTGAGTTTCGAGGATCTGGATGAACCACCGCGTGTTTTGAAGACGCTCGCCGCCGTGGATGGCGTCACCAAACAGGTTCGATTGCTGGATGAAGGTCTGCCGGAGGTGTTTTGACACGGCTTGCGACTGAGGCCGGCTCTTGCTTCGACACCGGGGAATAAGCGGTTTAAAACCAGGCAAGCCTTCGCTTGTTCACGAAATAAAACTGGCCCAAAATCCGCATCTGCACCGTGGTGAAATAGAGGCCGAAAAATCCCGACAGCACGAAAGGAAGAATCGGAATCGGGATCATGTCGAGCGCTAGGTTGATTCCGCCCACGACCGCCACCAGGAGGAGAAGCGTGAAACAGGCGAGGGCATAGTGGCCGGGAGCTTTCAACATTGATGGCAGAATGACAAACGGATTTAAACCACCAATGCTGTCCGTGACCGCGACGGCAATCAGAGCCATCGGGAGATAAGCCAGACCGAGGATGGCGACTGGAATGGCGAAAAGTTCGTCCACCTTGAAAAAAACTAAAAACGCCGGCGCCAAGCAGATGATCCATAAAACCACCAACTGCATGAATGGCCGGAAGACATCATCATAAAAACTCGTGACATCAGGCCATCCCGGCAGGTCGTCCTCTCCGTTGGCGGTGGAGTTGATCACCGACTGCATGAACGCGAAGGAATAACCAAAAGCCCAGACAATCAGAATCCACCTGCCCATCGAAATAAAACCGAGCGCAGGTAGCGCCCGCAGGCCGTTGATGATCCCGAAAAAAACAGTTCCGCATAGCAACAGGATCAAGCCATCCTTTCGAAAAGGATACGCGAACGCTCCCGGGATCAGCCTGGCGAAAGCAGCCTCCCGCACCGCCGATTGTTTCTCATGCTGCGATTTGGATAGACAGACTCCGCCGCAAGCCAGGCAATAATGGGCGGATGTTCCCCCTGCCCGGAGAGTTTTAACGCAGTCGGAACAAAATCTTTTGGAACAATTTTGGCAGACAAATCGGCCATCCTGTCCTGGGTGGTTGACACAACCGGCACCGCTTGCGGCTTGCACCTCTCCAGGATTCGCATCCACCACCACGTTTTCAGGAGTGACTTCCAGATGATGGGCGACCTCTGATGCGGGAGCAGCTCGAACCGCGACCTTGATCTTTTTGGGAGCAGCAACAGAAGGAGCTGAATTCTCCAGGTACGTGAACTGAACAGAACCGAATTTCAAGTTTTGACCGGGAGTCAGAACTGTTTCAATGGCGCGCTCTCCGTTGACGAATGTCCCGTTTGTTGATCCGAGGTCGGTCAGGATGGTTTGGGTGCCATTGTTTGAGATTTTGCAGTGCACCCCCGAGACGGAAGGGTCGTCAATCTGCAAAAGATTGCCGACGGCCCGGCCGACGGTGACTTCGCCCGAAGCCCACTCAAATTCAGGCAATCCAGACACCGGATTATGTGGAAGAAGTTTGGGCATAACCGGTGGAGTTGGATTCTTCTACAGGATGGGAGAGGGAAGGCAACTCATTTTTGTCTTTTATCACGACAAAAAACAAATGAATCAAATCAGCTTCATGACCATTTGCTTCGATGGGGCGGCAGCCCGATTTTCGGCGGGGGTGATGATTGATGTTTGGCGGGTTCTATTTTAGGCTCTGCGGTCATGGCTCGAAAAGAAGAAGAATCGGCTCCGCACCGGGGGTTTGAAGATGTGATCGGCATATTGCTGGTCGCCATCGCGGTTCTCATGCTCCTCTCCTTGTACTCCTTTGATAAAAAGGATGTCGCGATAAACGCCATTCCACCAAACGAAACCGTCCACAACCTGATCGGACCTTTCGGTGCCACAGCGGGCAACGGTTTGTTTTTCCTTTTTGGAGCCGGCGCATTCATCATCCCGGTGCTCCTGCTCGTGTTCGGCCTGGGTTACCTTTTTTCTTTCTGGGCTCATCTGCGGAAAAGATGGTTCTGGGCCTCTGTCCTTTTTATCTCCAGCTTGGCTTTGCTTGGATTTTATTCGCATTTGAGCGGGCTGCAAACTGTTCAGCACAATCTCAACGCCCCCAATGCCGGCGGACTGTTCGGCCAGCTGGCCCTGGACTATATCGGGGGACTTTTTGGTCAAACAGGCGGGACGATCATTTTTGTCACTTTTTACCTTATCAGTCTTTTGTTTCTGACCAATTTCCCCCTCGGCCCCTGGTTGAGAGAGTCCTGGGCTCGCAGAAAATCGCTCGTTCCAGCAGAAGAACTCGACGAAAAAGCTCTGGAAAAAAGAACACGCGAACTGGAGAAACAGGCTCGAAAGCTTCAGGATCAAACTGAAAAGGCGCAAAAACCCGACAAGTCATCCAAAGGATCCAAAACAGATGCCAACGATGGAAAGCGGGGTGAGGAACCGGAAAAAGCCGGGCTCGGAGCCGATCTGCAACCGATTCCGGAGCCAACTGTTCGCGATCTCAGCGTTCCAACTTCGAGGCCTGCGAAATCAAAAAAGTCCGGAACGGACCCTTTGGACCCCTCTGCCCCGATGCTTGAGGGTGAGACCATTTCCGCCCGAGAAATAGCCGCCACGACCACAGCCGAAATTCTTGGTAAACCGGGGAAAACTGAAAATGTCCCGCCCGGCGGCGATGATGAAGAATCATTGCCATTGCCGCTGTTTCCCACCGGTCAGAAACCGAAACTCAAGAAAAAGCCGATTTCAGTCGCCACAACTCCGAAGATTGGCAATTACCAACTTCCAAACTTTGATTTTCTCATGCACCCGGACATGAGCATCAAACCGACGGAATCGAAGGAAGAACTGATGGGCAACGCGCGGCTGATGCAGAATACCCTAGCGCAATTCGACATCGAGGTTGCCCTGGGCGACATCACAAAAGGGCCCACCATCACCCGTTATGAGCTGCATCCCGCACCCGGTGTTCGATTGGAAAAAATCGCCGCACTGGGCAACAACATCGCGGCCGCCTTAAAAGCCGAGCGCATCAACATCCTGGCGCCGATCCCTGGAAAAAGCTCCGTGGGAGTGGAGGTTCCCAATGCGGTGAAAACCAAGGTCATCATGCGGGACCTGTTGGAGTCGGAAGAGTGGCAGAATACCAAGGCGCGAATCCCGCTGGCGCTGGGGAAAGATGTTTACGGACAGCCGATCATCGCGGACCTGGCGGAGATGCCTCACCTGCTCATCGCCGGGAGCACCGGTTCGGGCAAATCAGTCTGCATCAATTCCATCATCGCCTCCTTGCTTTACCGCTTTTCTCCCGAACAGCTTCGGTTTGTGATGATCGACCCAAAGGTGGTCGAATTGCAGCAATACAATGCGTTGCCCCACCTGGTGGTTCCGGTTGTGAACGATCCCAAAAAGGTCATTCTAGCCCTGCGATGGGTGGTCAATGAGATGGAGAAACGGTACCAGATTTTCGCCAAGGTCAACGTCCGCAACATCAAATCGTTCAACGAACGACCCAAGGAAAAACCAACACCCAAGCCCGAACCAGAACAACCTGTCGCAGGTGCCAAAAAAGAAAACGTGGAAGGTGGCCAGGAAGGTTTTGCGGTTGAACTCGACGCTGAAATCGTGGTGCCCAGGGACGATGAGATCGTCATCCCGGAGAAACTCAGTTACATCGTGGTCATCATCGATGAGCTGGCCGACCTGATGCTGGTTGCGCCCGCAGATGTTGAGATGGCCATCGCGCGCATCACCCAGATGGCGCGGGCTGCGGGAATCCATTGCATCGTGGCCACGCAACGACCAAGCGTTGACGTGATCACAGGTGTGATCAAGGCCAACATTCCGGCCCGTATCGCCTTTCAGGTGGCGGCCAAGGTCGATTCGCGGACAATTCTGGATGCCATGGGAGCCGACAAACTGCTGGGGAAAGGGGACATGCTTTACCTCCCTCCAGGTTCGGCCCGGCTCATCCGCGCGCAGGGGGTGTTGATCACAGACCAGGAGATTCAAAACCTTGTCGATTTCATCGCGAAGCAGGGCAAACCGAGCTACGAGATCGAGATCCATCAACAGCTGCAGAAACCGGCCGGCAATCTGAACAGTGATGAAAGCGGATGTGATGAAGACGAGGACCTGATCCAACAATGCATCGAAGTAATTCGCAGCGAACAAAAGGCCAGCGTTTCCTTGATGCAACGCCGTTTGCGTCTAGGTTACACCCGCGCCGCCAGGATCATGGATGAACTGGAAAATCGCGGAGTCGTGGGGCCGAGCAAAGGTGCGGAACCGAGAGACATTCTGATCGATCTGGACGGTGGCGGAGGTGACGGTCGCGGGCAGGGTCTGGCGTGAGCGGATAAACATAATGAGTAAAATTGTCGGCATCGATTTAGGAACCACCAATTCCTTAGTGGCAGTGGTTGACTCGGGCATTCCTTACGTGATTGCCAACCGCCATGGACGGCGGTTGACACCTTCAGTGGTTCATTTTCCAGGTCCCGGTCTGGAACCGGTTGTAGGCGATGCCGCCAGCCGGGTTCGGGCGCTCAAGCCACACGAAACGGTCTATTCGATCAAACGGTTCATGGGACGACGTGGATCCGAAATATCGCGTGAAGAAATGCTGGTAACTTATCCAGTGAAAGGGGCGGGGGGCGGCCCGCTCACGGTCGAAATTCATGGAAAAAACTATAGTCCTGAAGAGTTGTCGGCGGAGATTCTGAAATACTTAAAAACGGAGGCCGAGGCCGTGCTGGGCGAAGAAGTGACCCGGGCTGTCATCACTGTGCCCGCGTACTTCAACGACGCACAACGGAACGCCACCAAGCTGGCCGGGGAAATGGCCGGGTTCACCGTGGAACGTATCGTGAATGAACCGACTGCGGCAGCTCTTTCCTACGGGCTCGACAAGCTGAAGGAACACTCGAAGGTGGCCGTCTATGACCTGGGAGGAGGAACCTTTGACCTTTCGATTCTCGAATTGAACAACGGAGTGTTTCAAGTCTTGTCCACGAACGGCAACACCCGCCTCGGCGGGGATGATCTGGATCGCAGGGTCACAGACTCTCTGGTGGAGAAAATTAAAACCGCAGGCGGACCGGACTGTTCTCAAGACCCCGGTTTGTTGTCCCGCGTCCGTGAGACTGCGGAAGCGGTCAAAATCAAACTCTCGGGTGAAGTTGAAGCCGAAGTGGCGCTTCCCTTTTTGACTCCTGATTTTTCGTTCTCATATCTTCTGAGCCGGACGGAACTTGAAAATCTGACCCGGGATATAGTGGCCCGGACCCGCCCGCATTGCCTTCGATCGCTGGCTGACGCCAAATTGGAGGCGAAGGATCTTCAACAAATCATCCTGGTGGGCGGACAAACCCGGATGCCTATGGTCCGCTCCATGGTGTCTGAAATTTTCGGATGCTCCGATTTCGAAGAAAACCGAGGCGAAATCCGCCTTGGCACGGAGCATCATAAAAAAGGCGGGCCACAGCTGAACACCTCGCAGAATCCGGACGAAGCGGTGGCCCTGGGTGCGGCGATTCAAGCGGAAATATTGTCAGGCGGATTCAAACATCTCCTTTTGCTCGATATCACTCCGCTCTCGCTTGGAATCGAAACTTTCGGCGGGTTGATGAACGTGATCATTCCGAGAAACTCGACCATTCCGATCAAGGCCGGCGAGATGTTCACCACGGCCGTGAACAACCAGCCGGACATGCTCATCCACGTTCTTCAAGGGGAGCGTGAACTATCCAGGGACAACTGGAGTCTGGGCAGATTTACACTCGACTTTGAGAGAGCTCCGAAAGGAGTTCCCCGCGTCGGCGTTCAGTTTGAAATTGATGCCAATGGAATTCTCCACGTTCTGGCCCGGGACATAAAAACTGGGAAACAGATGGTGGTTCCGATGAAATCGGCTGTCGATGTTGAAGATGCCGATGTGCAGAAGATGGTGGAAGAATCGGTCGAACATGCGTTTGACGATTTGAAAGCGCGTCAATGGATCGAGGGAAAAATCCAGGCGGGCAAAAACCTGACCGCCACACGACAGGCTCTGGCCGAGCTGGGAACGGAACTCGATCCGGCAAATCGAAGGCAGGTGGAAGAGTCCATAACCGCCGTGGAAGCGGCGCTGGAGACGGAGAATCCAAAAACACGGGTGGGCGAGCCGCAAAAACTCAAAACTGCGAACGCACTTCTAGACCAGGCGACAGTGAGGCTGGCGGAAATCCAGATGGACCGGGTGATGGATGAAATGTTGCGACGCAAAGGGCTCATTTAATCCATAGGTAATTATGGTTCGACTTGTTTTGTTTGATATCGACGGAACCTTGATCCAGACCGGAGGCGCTGGCGTTACTGCCTTTGGTCAGGCCCTCGAAAGTGAATTTGATCTCAAGGACGCCACGGCCAGGATTAATTTTTCAGGAAGAACCGACACCGGCATTTTGCGCGAGGTGTTCCTTCAGAATTCGATTGATCCCAGCTTTGAAAATTTTCGCCGCTTTTTTGACAGTTATGTTTTCTGGCTTGATCATTTCCTTCATCAAAAGCAGGGCCGTCTCTGCCCTCACGTCCCGGACTTCATCCGGGCGCTGGAAAAACTTCCACACCCACCGGTTCTCGGCTTGTTGACCGGGAACATCCGTCTGGGGGCGGAAATAAAGCTCCGACATTTCAACATCTGGGAGCGTTTCTTAGTGGGAGCCTTCGCCGACGATCACGAGGACAGAGATCAGATCTCCTCCATCGCCCATCGTCGGGGTTGCGAGCTGATCAACTCCAAGATCCAAGGCGACGAGGTTCTGGTGATTGGTGACACGCCTCTGGACATTCAGTGTGGTCGGTCAATTGGCGCTCAGGTCCTGGCGGTCGCCACCGGAAACTATACTTTGCAGGAACTGCAAAAACATCGCCCGGATTTTGCCTGTGAAAACCTTGGAGAATTCGCGATGCATGGTGCTGAAACATAGACCGCAGGCTTCGGCGCGAGAAGTTTGCTTTTTTTGGAACAGGGCAAAAATTTTAATTCGAAAGAAATTTGCCTGTTTTTTTTCCTTTGCTCATGCTAGGTAAATGAATCAGGGAAATTTTCCTGGCGGTTTTCCTAACCATCGCCCCAGGCGTTTGCGACAATCCGATCCGATCCGAAAATTGGTGCGTGAAAATTCCTGGAACAACACCAAGTTGATCCTTCCGTTCTTCGTCCGTGAAGGAAGCAATATCCGTCTGCCTGTAAGTTCCATGCCCGGCGTTTTCCAGCTTTCAGTGGATGAGTTGTTGCTCGAACTCGAGAACGCGTACAACGCCGGAATCCGAAGCGTGCTCCTGTTTGGAATACCGGATGAAAAAGATGATCGCGCGAGCCAGGCGCACAGTGTCGGCGGAATTGTTCAAAAGGCCGTGCGCGCCCTGAAACAGGCTCATCCAACGCTGCTGGTGATCACGGACGTCTGTCTCTGTGAGTACATGTCCCACGGTCACTGTGGAATCGTTGACATGGAGAGGAAGAACGTTGAAAACGATTCTTCACTGGAGATCCTTTCCAGGGTGGCGGTTTCGCACGCCGAAGCGGGGGCCGATATTGTCGCCCCAAGCGACATGATGGACGGTCGCGTGCGGGCCATCCGGACCGCGCTGGATGGTGCGGGATTCGCCAGCCTTCCAATCATGTCTTACGCTGCGAAGTTTGCTTCTTCGTTTTACGGCCCGTTCAGGGAGGCTGCGGAATCCACGCCCCGGTTCGGCGACCGTCTCTCGTATCAGATGGATTATTTTAATGGTGAAGAGGCGATACGGGAGGTGGCGCTCGACATCGCGGAAGGAGCCGACATCGTCATGGTCAAGCCGGGCATAGCTTATCTGGATCTGGTTTACCGGGTGAAACAGACCTTCCAATTTCCCACCGCAGTTTACGCCGTGAGCGGTGAATATTCCATGGTGAAAGCGGCGGCGAAAGCCGGCTGGATTGATGAAAGGGCGGTGTCGCTCGAAAGCTTTTTTGCCATGCGCCGCGCGGGTGCGGACATCATCATCAGTTATGCCGCACGCGAACTGATTCGCTGGTTGAAAGAGTTGGAATAGAAACGATACCAGAAAAAGGCCTGAGCCGGTGGAGGACTATTTCACCTGGGTGAGAGAATAAGCGATCACGATGATGATTCCTATTCCAAGGAGCACCGCACACGCAATGAAGATCTTGGTTCCCTGGTTGCTCTTTTTGGCGAACGGAGAGTCTTTACCAAAAGTAACGGCGCCGGACTGCCCGCTTTCAAATTTCACGCCCTGGGTGCCGAGGGCCTTTTCCTGAATTTTTTTGGTGGACGCGGCCGCCTTGGCATCGGGATCTTCAAAACGGAGTTCCACCGAACCGAGCCGCAAAATCTGCCCCGGTTTTAATGGACCTTCGGCCTGCACCTGCTTGCCGTTGACGAACGTTCCGTTGGTGGAATTGAGGTCTTTGACAAAAACGTCCGTACCGCGAAGCAGGATCTCGCAATGATAGCTGGATACCGAGCCTTCAGGAATATGAATGGCATTGTCTTCAACACGACCAACAGTGGTTTTCTCCACATTTAGGTCGTATGAACGTCCTTTCAGACCTTCGGTAAGAACGACAAGTTTGGCCATATTGATTGTTCGCGATTATCTTCAGTAACACATTTTAGTCAAACGGTTTCCTTGAAAATTACCACTGTGCTAGGCTCCTTTTTCAATCAGTTCCCGAAACTCTCCAAACAGCGGTGTGGAATCGTGCGGACCGGGCGAGGCTTCGGGATGATACTGCACACAAAATATCGGTTTGGACTTGTGCCGCATTCCTTCGACCGTCTGGTCGTTCAAGTTGATGCGGTTGACCACTACATCATCCGGCAGAGATTTTGCGTCCACAGCAAATCCATGGTTTTGAGAAGTGATTTCCACCCTGCCGGTTTCGAGATCCTTTACCGGCTGGTTCCCGCCACGATGGCCAAATTTGAGTTTGAAAGTTTTGCCCCCCAGCGCCTGTCCCAGGATCTGGTGCCCCAGGCATATTCCAAAGATTGGAATTCCATGTTTGACCAGGTTAGACGCCGCTTTTACCGCATAGGGCAGGGCTGAGGGATCCCCTGGCCCGTTGGAAAGAAAAATTCCTGCGGGATTGTGTTTCAGCGCTTCCTCAGCGGTGGTGTGCGCCGGAACCACCTGCACCTTGAACCCGCGCTGACGGAGTCTGCGCATGATGTTGTACTTCATTCCAAAGTCGTAGGCCACGATCGGAAGATCGGCGGGGGGCAATGGATTTCGCCCTGTTGGATTGGTTCCGCTCACGAGGGTGAATTTGCCGCTTTTTTCGTCGGTCGGGTCCCAGGCGAAAGATTCTTTGTGGGTCACTTCCCTGACGTAATCGACCCCCAGCAAACCGGCCCAGGTCTTCGCCTTTTCCACCGCCGCCGCATCAGAAATCGGTTCGGTGGAAATAAATCCGTTCATGGCGCCGCGCACCCTCAGTTTTTTGGTCAGAGCCCGGGTGTCGATTCCCTGGATTCCCGGAATTCCGAATTGTTTGAGATAGTCATCGAGATTGTGGTCGGCGCGCCAGTTGCTTATGACCGGGGAAAGTTCCCGGATGACGAAACCTGCAACATGCGGGCGCCAGGATTCGACATCCTCTTTATTGACCCCATAATTGCCGATCAACGGGTAGGTCATGGTCACTATCTGACCTTTGTACGATGGGTCGGTTAGGATCTCCTGGTAACCGGTCATGGAGGTGTTGAAACAAACCTCCCCGATGGCAGAAGCGGCGGCTCCAAAACCTTTACCACGAAAAACCGATCCGTCTTCAAGGGCTAAAATTGCGTTCATCATTTTTTGTTGCGACAGACCATTCTTTCCAGCACAGAGCAATTCCAAATCCCGGGTCTCGGGACAAAATTCGTGCAATCCTAAAATTCCGCTTTCCCGGGTCAAGGCATCAATCGAAGAGAATGCCGGGAACCCTTTCAGGCATCATCAGTCTGGAAGGCACCTTCCAATATTTTCCACACGGAAAGAATCAACCTGGAGCGAGGCTCGGAAACTCGGTCTTTCCTCTCCGCAATATTGGCCGATCAACGCTTGAGCTGTTTCTCAAGCTCCGCCAGGAAAGGTTTCGGGCCGCCCTTGACATAACCAAGCTGCCCCGTTTGTTTGCCCTGACTGTCGAGCACGATCAAAGTGGGGAAACCTTCAATATTATATTTGGCGGAGAGGATTTTGTTGGCTTTTTCCACCTGGGCACTTTGTTTTTTCTTTTGAGGAAAATCTAATTCAACGAGCACCAGGTTGGTCTTGGCGTAATTCACAAACGCCGGCTGGGTGAAGACTTCCTTCTTTAATTTGATACACCAGCCGCACCAGTCCGAACCGGTGAAATTAACAAGAACCGGCTTCTTTTCATCCTTGGCTTTTGCTAGGCCGGCTTCGTAGTCGGTGAGCCATTCGGCGCGGACGCCGCTGACGGACAACAAAATCAAGACCGCGAGGCTTTGTAATATTTTTTTCATACTTTTTGGACGACTCAACATTCGTATTGTTTCATCATGCGGACCAGACCAATTCTCCAGCTACCATGGTATGGGTTACCTGCCCCTTCAACCACCAATTTTCAAATGGCGAGTTTTTGGATTTGCTCAAGGTTTCGCGCCGCTGAAATTTCCATTCCTTGTCAGGATCAAAAATAGTCAGATCACCGGGACCGCCCACCTCAATTTTGCCACCGGGCAGCTTGAGCAGGGTCGCGGGTGCCACGGTAAACTTTCGGATGACCTCGATCAATGGCATCCGCCCGGTGTGATAGAGCTGCATCAGCGACAGGGCCAGCTCAGTTTCAAATCCCACGATTCCAAAGGGAGCGTAATCGAACTCCACTTCTTTCTCATAATCACAATGCGGGGCGTGGTCGCTGCACAAAACCTCGATCGTGCCATCCACCAATCCAGCCAACAATCCTTCCCGATCCGCCGCCGTGCGCAGCGGGGGGTTCATTTTGAAGTTTGTATCGTAAGAAGGCCATTCTGCCGGTTCACGGGTTATTTTCAGCAAAGCCTGGCCGTCGTCCGCCCAGAATTTTGCACTCCCGGCCACCGCAGCGTCCGTCAGGACAAAATGATGGGGACAAGCCTCTCCAGATATTCGGATTCCCTTCTTTTTTGCCTCGCGTATGAGATCGACGCTTTTGGCAGAACTCAGGTGCTGGCAATGCACATGCGTGCCGGTCAGTTCGGCCAGGAGGATGTTGCGGGCGACGATCATCTCCTCGCCGGCTGCCGGCCAGCCGCGAAGCCCTAAGAGCGTGCTCCAATAACCCTCGTGAATCACTCCGTCGGTGACCAGCGAATAATCCTGGCAATGATCCATGACCACCAGGTCGAACATGCCCGCATACTCCATTGCACGGCGCATCAGATCATTATTTTGAACACAATGACCGTCGTCTGTGATGGCCACAACCCCGGCTTTCTTCAAGGAACCAATCGGTGCCAGCTCCTCCCCAGCAATGTTTTTAGTGATGGCACCCGCGACATAAACCCTGATTTTCCCTTCGCGTTCGGCTTTTTCCCGGATGAGAGCCACGGTTCCTGCGTTATCGATGGGAGGCGTGGTGTTCGGCATGCAAACAATGGAAGTGAAACCCCCTCGCGCGGCGGAGAGCGTGCCAGTGGCGATGGTTTCCTTGGCAGACTGGCCAGGCTCGCGCAGATGAACATGGAGATCAATCAGGCCAGGGGCGATCACCAGTCCGGTGGCATCCACGGTTTTCACTCCCGCAGGCGCTCTGTCAAAGCGCTCCTGAGGGCCGATGGCCTTGATCAGGCCATCGACGATCAAGATGTCGGTGATCTCGTCACGATTGGACGCGGGATCGAGCACGCGTCCGCCTGAAATTAAGATTGTGCCTCGGCGGGTGTTGAATGTGGAGATGGGGTGGGCCATGATGAGTGAAATGCTCGAAAACTTTTAAAGGAGCCTAATTGACAACGCAAGAGTCCTCGTTAAGATTTTGCTCCTTTTAAGGCGGGTGTAGCTCAATGGTAGAGTTCCAGTCTTCCAAACTGGCCACGCGGGTTCGATTCCCGCCACCCGCTCCATTCCAGACCTTGCCGGATATCAATCCCCCGCTCCACCTTTTTTAAGTCCTTCATTTCCAGAATTTTAAATCGACGGGAAGTTTTCTCAGGCACGTGTATAGCATTGGAAAAACTGAACAACGCAATTGCCGCAATTCTCGAATGTCCCAACACTTGCCTCCTGGGCGTAAACCGCATGTTAACGGATGAAACGTATCGAGCCTGGGTCATCCGCCAAATCAAAGACCCCTTCATCCGGGATTTTTGGGAAAACGAATATGGAAACTACAATCCTCGTTTCCAACGGGAAGCCATCGCCCCTATCCAGAACAAACTGGGGCAATTCCTCTTGAATCCTGTTATCCGTAATATTCGCGGGCAGGTGAAAAGCAAGGTAAACATCGCTTTCACCATGCTGACGCAGAGGTGATGGAAAAGCCTTTGGAAAGGAATTGCTGGCGCAGCAACTGGTTGATCTTGGGCGACATGAAATCGCGGTGTTCCTTTCCGAAAACGGAGAAAGCAGGTTTCCGTTCCAAGCGAAGACCTTTCCTCCACTCAATTTCACCGTTGGAAAGCGGGTTAAATTAATTGCGCGCGCGCGCGAGCGGTTTACCACGTTGCGAAATATTGTGGAAATGCAACTTCATCAATGGCTGGCGAACACTTCTTCCAATTTCGACCCACCGAGACGGAAGGCGAAAAAGCATCATCCTGGGGACGATTTCGAGTCTTGATTCAAAATCAAAGGAGCAGGTGTTTGTTTTCGGGCGGTTAACTCAGACAACGCCCCTAAAAAAGTGAAAGGCGCATGCAACCAAACATGCGCCTTTCGAGGGTCTAACCCCCAAACAACCCTTACACTTTCCCCGGAATTCCTGCCCGAGTCAAGGTCCAAAGCTCTAATGGGTGCGATTATTTGCAATTATTGGTATCTCCAAGGGAAGTATTCCGGCTCGCAATTGTCGCTGGAGCATCCGCTATGGTGGTGATGCGTCAGCTCCGCCACGGCAAAATATTCCAAATGATCAAACTTTTCCCTGCCGCCCTGCCGCTTCATCCGGTTTTTGACTGGTCTTCTTGGACAGACCAGTTAGCCTCCGACGCCGAAACCGTTGCTTCCCATCGATGGAGCCTTTGGGGAGGCCAATTGCGGAAAGGTGCCTTATGCCAGAACGCTGGTTATCCGTGGACGAAATCGCTGCGCATCTCGGGGTCAATCCGGACACGATCTACAAGTGGATCATCCGGAAAGGGATGCCTGCGCACAAGCTCGGGCGTCTCTGGAAGTTCATGGCGAGCGAAGTCGATGATTGGGTCCGAACGGGAAAGGCGGGCCAAAACGAGCATCACGAGTAGCCAGATCCTGATTCCAACCAAACTTCCATGAACGTATTCAACTTCCGAAACCAGATCATCCAGGACTACAGCGACTATGTTTCGAGTTTCATCTCTATCGCCCAACCGCGCCTGGATGAGTTCGTCAAACGCTGCTTTGCGTCCGGCTCTCTTTGGCCGGACCCGCTCATTCAACTGAACCCGACGTTTAAGCCGGGCAAGACCGTTGACGAACTCGTAGCGGAAGGAGTTCTCAATCCCGTTTGCAGCCAAGTCTTCCGCCGCGAGAAAACAGTCGCTGTAGAAAGCGGGGAAGATCTTCTCTTTCACCAGCACCAAGAGGACGCCATTCGTAAAGCGAAAAGAGGCCGAAACTACGTACAAACGACCGGGACCGGCTCTGGCAAGAGCCTCTCCTACATCGTCCCAATTGTGGACCACGTCCTACAAGCGGGCTCCGGGCGTGGCATTCAGGCGATCATTATTTACCCCATGAATGCGCTGGCCAACAGCCAGTTCGGGGAGCTGGAAAAATTTCTTAAGCTCGGCTTTCGCGATGGAAAAGGCCCGGTCACATTTGAGCGCTACACTGGTCAAGAGGATGAGGAGACCCGCACCCGAATCATCACGCACCCGCCCGACATCCTGCTCACGAACTACGTGATGCTGGAGTTAATTCTTACCCGGCCACGGGAACAAAAGCTCATCGCCTCGGCCAAAGGTTTGAAATTTCTGGTGCTCGACGAGCTTCACACGTATCGGGGCCGTCAGGGTGCCGATGTTGCTTTGCTGTTGCGTCGTGTGCGCGAGTTGTTGGCCATTGATACCATGCAATGTGTCGGGACCTCCGCCACGTTGGCAGGCCGTGGCTCATGGGAAGAGCAATGTGCGGATGTAGCTCGATTGGCCACCCGACTATTTGGGGACCAAGTTGAAGCCAGCGACATCATCGGCGAAACGTTGGAGCGGGCGACCCTGCCCATTGACGAGACCAACGTGGTTGATGTGGCCGACTTGAAAAACGCGCTCAACCTCGGGGTTGGCCGTGAGCTGAATACTTTTGAACAACTCGCCGCCGATCCGATTGCGCGCTGGGTTGAAGGCACGTTTGGAATTATGCCCCAAGCTGGTCGGCTTGTTCGGTCACCTTCCATTCCACTTACCGGCAAAAAAGGTGCCGCCGGGCTGCTCGCCAAACTCACGGGCGCACCCACGGAACGATGCCAGGAATTGGTGGCCGAAACTCTACTGGCAGGGGCTACGCGCATTAAACATCCGCGCACCGGATTTCCCGTTTTCGCTTTTCGCTTGCACCAGTTCATCAGCCGTGGCGATACGCTCTACGCGACCGTCCAAAGCCCGGAGGAACGTTATCTCACCATCCACGGCCAGATTTATTCCCCCGAAGACAAAAGCAAAATCCTCCTGCCCCTGTGTTTCTGCCGCGAATGCGGACAGGAATATTATTCTGTGTATCTCGCCAAAGATCCGCAAACAGGTGTGCAAAAATTCCTCAGCCGCGAAGCCAACGAGCGCACCGTGGTGCCGGGCCAACAACAAGGACTGCTTTACCTAAATCCGCTCAAACCGTGGCCCAAGGACACCAACACCGAGGCGCAGTTGAATTGGCTGCCCACGGATTGGGCTGAGGAACGCAATGGTCGGCGGCAGGTGGTCGCCTCACGCCGGGAACGGATGCCTCGCCATTACGTCGTGCAGCCGGATGGGTCCATCGGCACAGACGGCCTTGATACCGCCTTCATTCCCGTGCCTTTCATGTTTTGCCTCGGTTGCGGCGTATCACACACCGCTCGCCAGCGATCTGATTTCTCCAAGCTGGGCACGCTTGGCTCCGAGGGACGTAGCACGGCCACTACGATTTTGACGACGTCCGCAGTCGCTGGCCTCCAGCGCGAGGAATCCATCAAGCCAGAAGCCCGAAAGATTCTCAGCTTTACCGACAATCGCCAGGACGCCTCGTTGCAGTCCGGACATCTCAATGACTTCATCGAAGTTGGCCTGCTTCGCGGCGCAATTTTTCAGGCCGCCTCCTCAGCGGGGTCGGGAGGACTGCGAGATGACACCATCAGCCAGAAGGTAGCCACCGCCCTTGCCCTGCGTTTCCAGGACTACGCCAAAGACTCCACCATTAAGTATGGACGCGACAAAGTGGAAACGGCCCTTCGCGATGTCGTGGGCTACCGTGTCTATCGCGACTTGCGCCGCGGTTGGCGGATCAATTCACCCAACTTGGAACAGTGCGGCCTGGTTGAAATTGACTACGCGGAACTAGACGCCGTCTCTGCTGATGCTGAATTATGGATCGCGCTGCATCCCCTCTTGGGCGGTGCCAGCCCGGAGACCCGCAAAATCATCTGCCGAACGCTTCTCGATTTCATTCGGCGGGATCTTTGCATCGAGGTGGATTATCTGGAGCGCGATACCCAGGATCGAATAAAACGCAACAGTTACAACGAACTCCGCGACCCCTGGTCCTTTGATCCCGTCGAAAAACTGGACCAACGCAAGCTGGCGTTCCCCTGTTCCGAAAGTGCGGCTCCCGGCGAGCTGGACTCCGCCTTCATCTCGGCTCTGGGTGGATTCGGATTGTTTTTGCGCTCCACCCATACTTTCCCCGGCCAGCCCAAGCCCGACGTGCCCGCGACGCGCCAGATTATCGAAGCGTTATTCCAAGGACTTCGTCAGGCAAACATCGTTCGCGAATGCCTGCCGAAAGGGGAACGCGCTCCCGTGCCGGGGTATCGCATCAACTCCGGTTCCCTAATTTGGCGCGCGGGTGATGGGACCAAGGCGTACCACGACCGCATTCGCATGCCCACGGCATCCGCCACCGGCAGCACTCCCAACAAGTTCTTTGTCGAGCTTTTCCGCTCGCGCATTCAAAAGCTCCGAGGTG
>Ga0163152_10000875_pt1 | contig 49788 bp, 40 predicted proteins | sample OliLakLV19MP8IB2_FD_148635 | JGI IMG/M metagenome (GOLD analysis project Ga0163152, IMG submission 148635) | Freshwater microbial mat bacterial communities from Lake Vanda, McMurdo Dry Valleys, Antarctica - Oligotrophic Lake LV.19.MP8.IB-2 | ecosystem: Environmental > Aquatic > Freshwater >... | reverse complement strand
CCGCACGCTGGGCGACCTCGCTGGAGCGCGCGCGCTCCAGCGAGGTCGCCCAGCGTGCGGAGCGTGATGGACAAGTTCCCCCGTGCCATCGCCAAGTCCGGGTGGTCGGCGGGGAGCGTGCGCGCGTAGACCTCGAGCACTTGCTCCTGGAGCGCGCGCGCTCCGGCGAGGTCGCCCAGCGCGCGGAGCGTGAGGCCCAGATTCACCCGGGAGGCGGCTAGGTGGGGGTGGTCGGCGGGCAGCGTGCGCGCATAGACATCGAGCTCCTGCTCCTGAAGTTCGCGCGCGCCGCGGAGGTCGCCCAGCACGAGGAGCGTGGTTCCCAGGTTTCCCCGCGCCAGTGCCAAGTGGGGATGGTCGGCGGGCAGCGTGCGCGCCAAGACCTCGAGTGCCTGCTCCTGCAACACACGCGCGCCGGCAAGGTCCCCCAGCTCGTAGAGCGTGGCTCCCAGGTTCCCGCGGGCGAGTGCTAGGTCACTGTGGTCGGCGGGCAGCGTGCGCGTGCGGACCTCGAGCACCGCCTCTTGGAGTGCACGGGCGCCGGCGAGGTCGCCCAACGTCTTGAGCGTGACAGCGAGGTTCTGTCGCGCGCCTGCAAGGGCAGGGTGGTCGGGCGGCAGCGTGCGCGCACGGATCTCCACCACCACCTCCCAAGCAGCCTTCGCCCTACGCGCGTCCTCGGCGTGCCAGGCCGAAAGGCCGGCCGTGTCGAGTAGCGCGAGCCACGCCGCATTCCGCTCGGACTCCGGCCGCGCGAGCAGCGAATGCGCCGCGTCGGTCGCCTTGGTGCGCGCAGTCGCGATGTCGGACGCCTCGAGTGCGGCATCCGACTCGGCGATCAGCGCACGTTCGAGGCTGAGATCGACCGTCGGCGCCTGAGGGTCCTCCGGCGTGGGGGACGACGCGGGAGAACCGGTGTCTTGTTGCGCGGGCGCGTGCGCGACCGGCGCGTCGGATGCGATCGGCACGGGGTCGGCGCGGAGAGCCGCAGAAGCTTCGTGCCGTGCGCCGCACGCGGCGAACGCGGCGAACGCGACGATGAAGGTGACGTAGGTGAGCTTCACGCGAGCGAGCGTCCGAGTCGAGGGGAGGATTGGAACGGGAGCTGGGCGGATTCTCGGCGGGGTCGTGCTCGGAGGCAAGCTGGCCGAGCTTCGGCTCACGGGCCGGACACCGATCGGACTCGCGACGCGCGCCGTGTTGGCTTCGCGACGCGCACCCCCACCGGCCGCTCTAGTCCTGCGCGCCCGTCAGCACCCACGCGGCCCAGTCGCGCACGGTGTACTTGGGGCTTCCGGCTTCGTCCTTCGCGTCGCGGATGCGCATCTTCGCTTCCCACAGCGCTTGGTGCTTGGGCTTCTTCTCGGACCAGATGCGCCGGTAGAAGTCGACCATCAGCTCGCGCGTCGCTTCGTCGGGCACTTTCCACAAGCTCGTGATCACGCTGCGCGCACCGGCCATCTGCAACGCGCGTTGCAAGCTCGCCACACCTTGACCCGCGCGCCGCTCGCCGACGTTCGTGTCGCAGGCGGAGAGCACGGCGAGCTCGCACTGCGAAAGGTCGAGCGCCGCGATCTCCTCGGCGGTGATCAGGCCCGGTGCGCGGCCGACGACGTCCAGAGGCAAGTTCGCGCCTGCGAGCGCGAGGCCGCACAAGAGCATCGGACTCATCCCGCGGATCTGTTCTTCGCCCGACTGCCGCAGGCCCAACCCCGACTGCTTGTCGAGCGGCTCGACGTCGCTCCACGAGCGCACCGACTCCGGCGCGAACCAACCGTGCGTCGCGACGTGCAGCCAGCGTGCCTTGGGCGCGAGCTGCTCGAGGCTCGCGCGCGAGGCCTTGCGCTTCTCGAGCACCAGCGCTGCGTCGTCGTTCTCCGTGACCTCCGCGCGCAACGCCGCGATCTCGCGCGCCTCGAGGCCCGTGTACGTCAGCGGCGTGAACCCGCGCTCCCAGGCACCTCCGCGCAAAAGACCGGCGAGCTCGACGCGCTCGGGTTCGGTGGCGTTCACGACCGCGAGGTCCTCCGCGTCGGGAGCCAAAGGCTGCGATTGAAACGAAGCGCCGCCGAGCGCCACGAGCACGCCCGCGTCGGTGCGCCGCAGCGAAGGCGCGAGCAGCTCGGTCAGCGTGCAGCGCGTCTCGATGCGCCAGCGTTCGCCTACGAGTTGCGCTGAACCCGCGGCCTCTTCGGTCTCGTCGAGCGGCAGCGCTTCGAGCGGCACGAGGTGCAGCACGTCGTCCAGCGCGACCACGACACGTTCGACGCCCTCGAGCGCGGGCAGCAGCGGGTCGAACACCGACCGTCGCAGCTCCTCTCCGCTCGCACGCATCGCCGTCGTCCGATCGACTCCGACCGCGAGGCCACGGTCGGTCTCCGTGCCGATCACCTTGCGCCAAGCATTCACCGCGGTCTCGATCGCCGCGATCGGGCCCAGGTCGATGCGCGTCACAGAGGCGTGGCGTTGCGCCGGATCGTCGGACTTCTGGGCGCCGCGCACGACCAACGCGCACAGACTCGCGACCGACGTCTGCTCCAGCTTCGGTTCGCCCGTCGCGTCCAGCTCGTCAGGCTCGCGCAAGTTGAAGCGCGTGAAGCTTCGGAAGCTGATCGCCGCGGCGCCGGCACCAAGCCGCGCGGCGAGCTCCTCCACATCGAACTCGAGGACCGCCGCTGCCTCGCCGGAACTCGAGCGTGCCAGCGAGACGAGGTCACGCTCGAGAGCGTCGCGCGAGTTCAACGCGCCCTGGATCTGCGCGCTGCTCGCGCCCTGCTGCGCGAGCGTCGAGAGCTCGTCGCTCGCTTGTTTCAAAGCCTTCCGGAGCTCCGCGTAGCGCGGGGCATTCCGTCCGGCCCGCTGGAGCAGAGCGGAGCCAATCGCCGCCGCGCGCGTCGCCTCCGAGAACACCAGCGCCGCGCGATCGAGCTCGAGGATCGGCGCGAGCGCACCGTAGCCCGCGGCGAACGTGAGCGCAGCGTCGAGAAACTTCGCGAGACGGGCGCACCGTTCCTCCGCCTCACGGCTGGAGCCGGTGAGCAGCGCTTGGCACGCCGCGGAGGTCTGAGATTGGCAGAGCTCGAGGAGCAGCGACGTGCACCTGCCCCGCAGATCGTCCTTCTCCTTCTCGTCGTCCAGTTCCGAGCGGGTCGCGCGCCACTGCTGCTCGCCGAGCGTCCAGGCGAGGTTCCCTCGCGCCCCGGCCACAGCGGGATGGTCGGGGGGCAGCGTGCGCGCACGCGCCTCGAGTACTTGCTCTTGCAGGGCGCGCGCGAGAGCGAGGTCGCCCAGCGTGCGTAGCGTGAGGGCCAAGTTTCCGCGCGCTGCGGCCACGTCGGGATGGTCGGGGGCGAGCGTGCGCGCGCGCACCTCGAGCACCTGCTCCTGGAGCTCCCGCGCGCCGGCGTGATCGCCCAACGCGTGGAGCGTGAGGGCCAGGTTCCCACGCGCCGCGGAGAGGTCGGGGTGGTCGGGGGGCAGCGCGCGCTCGCGCACCTCGAGCACCTGCTCCTCGAGCGCGCGCGCGCCGGCCAGGTCGCCCAGCGAGCCGAGCGTCATGGCCAGGTTCCCCCGCGCCGCGGCCAAGGCAGGGTTGTCGGAGGGCAGCGTGCGCGTGCGCACCTGGAGCACCTCTTCCTCGAGCGCGCGCGCACCGGCGAGGTCGCCCAGAGTGCGCAGCATGGTGGCCAGGTTCCCCCGCGCCGTCGCCAAGTCGGGGTGGTCGGGGGGCAGCGTGCGCGCCAGCACATCGAGCACCTTTTCCAAGAGCGCGCGTGCGACGTCGAGGTCGCCCAGCGAGAACAGCGTGTTGGCCAGGTTCAGTCGCGCCGTGGCCAGGGCCGGGTGATCGCTGGGCAGCGTGCGCGCGCGCACCTCGAGCACCTGCTCCTGGAGAGCGCGCGCGCCAGAGACGTCGCCGAGCATACGCAGCGTGATGGCTAGGTTCTGCCGCGCCGCGGCCAAGTCGGGGTGGTCGGCGGGCAGCGTGCGCGTGCGCACCTCGAGCACCTGCTCCTGGAGAGCGCGCGCGCCGGAGACGTCGCCCAGCGTGCCCAATGTGCTCGCTAGGTTCAGTCGCGCCGCGGCCAAGTCGGGGTGGTCGGAGGGCAGGGTGCGCGCGCAAACCTCGAGGACCTGCTCCTCGAGCGCGCGCGCGCCGGGGAGGTCGCCCAGCGTGCGCAGCGTGAGGGCCACATTCCCTCGCGCCGCAGCCAAGTTGGGATGGTCGGGGGGCAGCGTGCGCGCGCAGACATCGAGCACCTCTAGCCAAGCCGCCTTCGCAGTGCCGACGTCCTGGCCGTGCCATGCGGCCGCGCCCGCCGAATCGAGGAGCACGAGCCAATCCGCGTTCCGCTCGCCTTCCGGACGCGCCAGCAGCGCGCTCAGCGCCTCGGTCGCCTTGGCGCGGGCCGTGGTGTAGTCCGACGCCTTACGCGCAGCCTCGGACTCCTCGATCAGCGCGCGCTCGCGGTTGAAATCGACCGTGGGAGACTGACTCTCGACGCGCGGCGTGAAAGCGGGCGGGGCACCCGCATTCGCCTGTCGCGCATCGCGCGCTTCGAACGCACAGGTCGGAGCCGGGTCAGACCCGACCCGAGGAGCTGCAGACAGCTCGCGCGCGCTCGTGCACGCGACGAGCACGAGCAACCGGCCGAGGTGTGCGAGCTTCATGTGTGCGTGCATCCGACCAAGTAGGCCGGCCGGACTGGGAAGCGTCTCGGGCAAGCCAGAGCGCGAACGCGGCCGATCTTCGCGGCGATGCGACGCGGCCGCAACCTCACCGAGTCCTCCGCACTCGACCCGAGGCCGCACGCGCGCTCGGATCCGCACCGACGCCGGATCCCTGCGCGTCGACGACTCAGCCGCTCGTCTTGAGCTTCGACAGCACCGCAAACCGCGTCGCGCGGTCCGCCGTCTTCGTGCCCGTGAACTTCTTCGCTAGGCCCTCGGCCTTCTGCACGTTCGCCGCTTCGAACGGCTTCTTCTTCGCGACCGCGTTCACGAACGTCGACCACGTCTTGCCGGCTTCGCGCTCCGCCGCGCGCTCGGGCTCCGCGAGGCGCGTTGATTCGGCACTGATTTTTGCTTCGAGTTCCGCGACGCCCTTCGCGTCCTTCGCGAGTTGCCCGAGGCCTGATTCCGCTTCCGCGACATAGCCGTTGTCGAGCAACCACTTCGCACGCGCCACGCGACGTTCCGTGCGCACGACGAACTCCTCGCGCGCGGCCTTGGCCTCGTCGGTGCCGAGCTTGTCGCACTCCGCGATCGCGCCGGCGACGTCGCCCTTCAAGAACGTCTTCCACGCGGGCTTGAGCGCGGAGGGCGTGCCCTCGGGCGCTTCCTTGCCCTTCTTGATCTCGAGGGCGATCGCTTCCTCGATCTTCTTGCCCATGTCGCCCGGATGACCCTGCATGAGGATCGTCCCGTCGCTGCCGACGAGCGCCGTCTCGGGCAAGCCGTTGCCGATCGTCTTGAACGGACGTTCCTCGGTCCACATCGCGCGACCGCCCATCCACTTCATGCGCCAAGTGAACGCCTCGGCCTGGTCGCGCGTCGCGCCCTGGCACTCGACGAAGATCACTTGGAGGTCGTCACCGAACTCTTCTTGCAACTTGAGGGCGGTCGGCACGGACCCCCCGATGCAACCGGGTCAACGCGTGCCCCAGAAGTCGACGAGCACCGGTTTTCCGCGCAGATCGGCGAAGCTCGTCACGCCCATCGCGTTCACGAGCGGTGAGCGGAACTTGTGGTCCACCTTGTCGCCGACGCCGGCGACGGCGGACGCGGCGGTCAGAGCGAGGGTCGACGCGACGAGCGCGAGGGAACGGAACATGGGCTGTTTTCCTGTCGGGAAATCGGCGAACGCGCGCTTCACGCTACGGCTCCTCTGGGATCTCGACAAGGTGGTGGCGGAGACGACCGCAGAAACGCTCCTCGAGGCCGAGACGCTCCTCGAGGCCGAAACGCTCCTCGAGGCCGAAACGCTCCTCGAGGCCGAGACGCGTGTCAGGGCCGAGACGCGTGTCAGGGCCGAGACGCGTGTCAGGGCCGAGACGCGTGTCAGAGCTGCGACGCCTGTCAGAGCTGCGACTCGTGTCAGGGCTGCGACGCGCGCCGCCAGCGTTCGCCGGCCTCGATCTGCCGCATCCGATCCTGACGGGCGGCGTACCACGCTTCGAGGCGCTTCCAGGCCGCGGCGCTGTCGGTGCCGACGCGCGCGAGTTCGCGGGCCGCGAGTTGGCCCGCTTCGACGTCGCCGAGCCGATCGAGCACGTCGAGCACGAGAATCCGCACGGTCACGTCGTCGGGACGGTCGGCGGCGAGTCGCGCGAGCTCGCGTCGCGCACCACCGCGGTTGCCCACTTCGGCCTGCGCCAAAGCCAGGAGCCGTCGTGAATCGAAGTCGCCGGGTTCGTGCTCGAGACGCGACTCCAAGCGCCGAATCTCCTGATCGTGACGCGAGAGCGCTTGGAAACGCTCGCGCGCGGCGCGCGAGTCCGGTTCGCGACCGAGATCGGACAGCGCTGTCGCCAGGACGAACCAGGGCCGCGGCGACCATGGCGCGAGATCGCGCGCGCGCTCGGCGGCGACGCGTGCTTCCTCGGACTGATCGAGCTCGAGGAGCACTTGCGCTTTCCAGGTCCACGCGTCGGCGTGCACTGGATCGCGCTCGAGCACCTGCGTGAGGTCGGCGAGCGCGCCCTTCGCGTCGCCCAGTCGGTACTTCGCGAGCGCGAGGCCGCGCAGGTTCTCGAAGTCCTTCGGCGCCGCCGCGAGCACGCGTTCGTAGTGCGCGCGCGCCTTCGCGTACTCGCCCAGCGAGTAGTACGCGTGCCCGAGACCGCGCGTGTCGGCGATCCGCTTCGGCACGACCTCGAGGTAGCGCTCGAAGCACGTGCGCGCGTCGCCATAGCGTTGCAGTTGGAAGTACACGACGCCGAGCTGGTGCAACGCGGGCGGGAAGTCGGGCTCGGTGTCGAGCACGGCCGCGAGTCGCGCGACCGTCGTGGGCAAATCGCCCTGCGCGAGCGCGGCGTGCGCGACGAGGAAGTCTTTCGGCAGAGATTCGGGCGTCAGTCGCTCGGGATCGAAGTCCTTCCAGCGCTCGGCAGCTGCGCGCGAGAGCAGCGCGGGATCGCGTGCGAGCGCGGCGCGACGCACGTCTTGCGCGTCTTGCGCGACTTGCGCGACTTGCGCGACGTGCACGTCGGGCACGGCGGGCACGGCGGTCGCGGCCGGTGCGGCGGTCGCGGCCGGTGCGGCGGTCGCGGCGGTCGCGGCCGGTGCGGCGGTCGCGGCGGGTGCGGCGGGTGCGGCGGTCGTCGCCGCCGCGACCGCAGGTTCGGTCGGTATCGGTTTCGCTGGAGTTTGTTGCGCGCTCGCGCCTGCATCGATCACGACCGACGTGCTCGCGAGCAGGCCGATGAGCACGAGCGCGCGCCTCACTTTGGCGCCTCCTGCTCCAACACGAGCACGCGATCGACGGCGACGTCCTTCACGGTCGTCTTGGCGCCGCTGGGCCAACGAACCTCGAGTTCGTCGAGTTTCGCGGCTTTTCCGAGCCCGAAATGTGCCTCGGCCGGACAAGCGGCCTGAAAACCTCCGCTCGTCCTGATCTCTGCCGTCCAACGCTTCTCGCCGGCTTTCGCCACCAGCGTCGCGCCGATCGCGTCGCGATTCGCATCGCGCGCGACGAGTCGCACGCGCAACCAGTGCGCGGCCTCACCGCGCTTCAAGTCGTTCCGGAACACGCGCACGGCACCTTCGACGCCCAACGCGACGACATCGAGGTCCCCGTCCCCGTCGAGATCCGCCGCGGAACTCGCGCGCAGCGTCATCGGCGGTGCGTTCGACATCGCCTCGAGGTGGAAGCGGCCCGCGCCGTCGTTCACGTAGATCTGCGCGACCTGCCCGTAGCTCGTGTCGGTCCCGACGCGATCCGCTTCGGGGTACACGTGTCCGTTCACGACGGTGATGTCGAGGTCACCATCGAGATCGAAGTCGGCCATCTGCGTCCCCCAGCCGAGGAACGGAATGCTCTGGCCACCGAGACCCGTTTGTGAACTGCGCTCGCGGAAACCAGCGCCTTTCGAGGCATAAAACGCGTTGTTCTCACCCGAGAAGTTCGTGACGAAGAGATCCGGTCGGCCGTCGCCGTTCGCGTCGGCGGCGGCGAGGCCCATGCTGGCCTGCTCCTTCCCGTTCGCGTCGTGACTCACGCCGCGCTGGAAGCCGACTTCGCGGAACGTGCCGTCGCCTTGGTTCTCCCACAGGAAGTTCGGCGTCGAATCGTTCGCGACGTAGAGGTCCGTGTCGCCGTCCAAGTCGTAGTCGAGCGTGATCGCACCGAGACCGAAACCGGCGGAACTCGGCACGAATAGAGCTTTGGCTGTGATCTCCTCGAAGCGACCGCCCGCGAGTCCGCGGTACAGCCGATCGTGCTCTGGGCTGAGTCCCTCGGGCCCGCACATCACGTCGAAGCCCTTCCAACGACAGTTCCCCACGCCGCGCTTGGCGATCTTCGTGGTGTCGAAATCGAGATAGTTCACGACCGCCAGATCGAGGCGTCCGTCGCGATCCGCGTCGAAGAACGCGGCACTCGTCCCCCACTCGCGAGCAGCGGCGAGTCCCGATTCGGTCGTCGTCTCGCGGAATCCGCGCCCTTCCTCGTTCCGGATCACGCGCGCGCGGCCCCACTCCGTGATCACGAGATCGAGGTCGCCGTCACCTTCGATGTCCGCGGCCGCGATGCCCATGCCGAATCGTCCGGGCGGTATCCGCCACGGTTCACCCGCAGGTTCGAACGTGCCGTCGCCGCGGTTCAAGAAGAGCCGCGGTGGATTGCCCGGCTCGCCCTTCTCCGCGCGCTCGACCGTCGAGCCGTCGACGACGACGAGATCGTGATCGCCGTCGCGATCGAAATCACCCAGCGCGAGCCCGCCGCCGTTCACCTCGAGGATCCAATCCTTCGCCGGCGAACCGCACGTCGTGACGACACCCGGCAGAGCTTGCGCTCCGACTTCGGTGAAGCGCGGCGCCGGCACGCCGGAGCCGGAGTCGCCGGAGCCCGAGCAGGCGAGAACGAGTGCGATCACGCCTTGGACGTTACGCCGTTCACGCGCCCCACACGATCGCGAACCCGTTCGACAAGTTGAACGTGTCCGCGGTGCAGAACGCGGCCGCGTTGCGGTACCAGACTTGGTACGTGCGCGAGCCCGGCGCGCTGATCGCGCCGCGCACGGACACGGTCTGGTCGCCGCCCGCCGGGTAGATCGACGATCCGCCGACGTTCGTCTTCGTGCCGAGTCGCACGATCGATCCTCCGGCGCAGCGCAGACCGTCGCCGAACACCGCGCCGAGTCCGCCGCTCTGCTGCGTCGTGCCTTGGAAGTAGAGCGCCGAGCTGTTCGGCATCCCGCTGCCCGCGAGGATCACGGTGTCGGTGGAAAGGCTCGGATTACCGGTCGCTTGCAGTCGCGCGCCGATCGCGGAGACCGAGCTGGCACAGCCTCGGCCGGCGCCGCCGACGTTGCCGCACGGACACGCCGTGCCCGAGCCGTCTCCCGCACAGAAGGCCGTTCCCGCGAAGCCCGGCGTCAAGTCGAAGTACCCGGTGATCGCGCGCACGTTGCCCGGCCAATCGCGAGCGCGCAGTTCATAGCTGACGCGTACGCCCGCTCCGCCCAACGTATCGATGAGCGTGTAACGCTGGATCTGCGAACCGGCCTTGCGCCACGCGCCCGTGCTCGTGGATCCGGAGACCGTGACCGTGCAGGTCGCGGCGCTCAGCGTGTTCTGGAAGACATAGGTGCCCGGCTCGACGACGACGGCGTCGAACGTGCCGCCGTTCGCGAGCGTGCCCGATGCGAAGGCGTACGGATCCGTCGAGCAGACGATGTTCGCGTTCCCGCCCGAGGCGTTGGTGAAGGTGAGGCGCGTGCCCGTGGACGCGGCGAGAGCCGCGGTCGAGAACGCTCCGCCTGCGACGACCGACACCGCGGCGTCCACGGCGACGGCTTGCACGACGTAGGTCGTGGATCCGGTCACGTAATCGACGCTGTCGTCGAGAACCTGATCGCGCACTTTGCCCTTGACGACCCACGGACCGCTCGCCGCCGGGGAGACCGGAGCGTTCACGGCGGTGTACACAGGTGCCAACGTGTCGGAAGCACCCGTATTGCGCAGGAATTTGTTGATGAACGAGCCCGACTCGCCTTGGACCGTGACGATGTCGTACTTGCCGTCGTTGTTCAGATCCGCGACGGTCAGGTCGAGCGTGGCATCGGCCGTGTTCTGCACCTGCGCGCTTTGATCCGTGAACGAGAGCGCGCCGTTGTTGCGGTAGAGCTTCTCGCTGCCTGCGCGCAGGGACCCGACGAGCACGTCGTAGTCTCCGTCCACGTCGTAGTCGAAGAGCGCGATCTCGTTGTCGTCGTCCCCACCGAACGTGGCCAGGTTCGTGAACGTGAGCGGGCCCGCGGGCGCGAAGTTGTTGCGCGCGATGCCCTCGGAGAACCCTGAGAGCGAAGTGAAGAAGAGGTCGAGATCGAGATCGCCGTCGAGATCACCGACCTCGCCCTCGTACACGGAACCCGAGTTCGCGACGACGAGCGACGACGAATCGCTGAACGCGCCCGCGCCGTTGTTGCGCATCACGTACTGGCCCGGTGCGGACGAGGCCTTGTTGAAGCCGACGAAGTCGAAGTCCCAGTCGTTGTCGATGTCCGCGAGCTGCACGTCCATCTGCGACGCCTTGTTCGGCGCGCCGAGTGCCGCTGCGTTCTCGGTGAAGAAGCCGGCGCCGTTGTTGAAGAACAAGTGCGGCGCGCCGCCCGTCCCCGAGTTGTAGCGCTCGTTGATGATCACATCGAGGTCGCCGTCGTCGTCGAGGTCGGCGAACTGCGCTCCGCCCGACGAGTAGTTCGTCACGAAGCCGCGCGCGACGCCTTCGAACGTGAAGAAGCCCGGGTTCGGGGCACCTTGGTTCACGTAGACGAAGGGCGGCGAGGTGAAGAACGCGCTGACGAACAGCGCGTCGACCCAACCGTCACCGTCGATGTCGCCGGTCGTCACGCCCTTCGCGTGCGACGTGTGCACGCCGAGGCGCGCGACGCTCTCGTCGACGAGGCCGTACGGCGTTCCTTGCACCGTCTGGTTGATCCACAAGAGGTTCTGGCGCGCGATGCCGGCCGCGTTGAAGTTGCCGCCGTCCGCGACGAAGATGTCGAGGTCGCCGTCCTTGTCGACGTCCGCGCACTCGACGCCTTCGCTCCACAGGGCCGCACCGGGGAAGTTCGTCGCCGACTGGAACTGCTGAGCGGTGGCGGGAACGGCGCAGAAAAGCGCCAGGAATGCAGTCGAGGAAACCAGGTTGCGCATCGCGGTGTCGCGAAGCTCCGCACGCTCGAATCGAGTGCCGCGACCCGCACCCCCCGTGGGCCGCGGCACCGCGCACCCGGGGACGACGCCGCGGGGCCTTCGGATCAGGGGTATCCACACAGAGTACCCCGAGTCTGTGGGAGCGAAATGGGTCGCGCGCGACACTCGGAACATCTTGCGCGGCCCGTACCGCTTCCGGGCTCTGGGTCGCCGTGCGGCGTGGGTCCCACAGCCAAGAACTCGGCGATCGTCCGGCGCGCGCTGCTTCTCTTGCACTTCACGACCGAGCTTTGTGGAGCCCGCGATCCGCTCGAGGTCGTCGCCGCGACGCACCGTTCGTGGATGTCGTGAGAAGTGCGCCCCGAGCGGTCGGAGAACTCCAACGCCGGCCTGGTGAGTGGCGGACCGCCACTCCAATGCGGCTCTGGTGAGGCGTGCGCCGCCTTCGACGCAGTACGCCGCGGACGCGGACCGAGCGGATCCCCGCGGTCGGGGTCATCCGCTCGAGATTTCCTCGTCTCTCAGAACTGGTAGCGCACGCCCAGCGTGACGATGTCGACGAAGTCGCTGATGGTCTCGTAGTTGAGGCCGACGCTCAGCTGCTCGTCGAAGTAGTAACGCCCACCGAGGCCGAGCCCCAGTTCCTTGTCCTCGAAGTCGACGACCTCGATCAGTCCGTTCAGTTCGATCTGCTCGTTCGCCATGTAGCGCACGCCGCCCTCGAGCGCCCAGCCGGTGTCGTCCCCGTTCCCGACTTCGACATGCGCGATCGAGAAGAGCCCGTAGACGTCGAGAGCCGGTTGGATCGGCACCGCCCAGCCCGCGCCGACTTTCAGCAACGACAGGTCGGCGTCACCGCCCGAGTCGAGGTACGAAGCGCGCACGAAGAGGTCGCGCCAAGCCCGGTAGGACCCGACGACCTGGACGCCGATTTCCGAGTCGGCGCCGGGCGCATCCACGTCGACGAGAGCGAGGTCGAGCTCGGCGTAGGTGTAGTTGAAGTGGGCCTGCCCGGGTTCGGCACCCGTCGCGGAATCGGTGTGGCCCTGCCAGTTCGGAGTCGGGGCGAGAGCGAGCGTGAGGAGCGACAAAAGCATCTTCGTGGTCCTTGGTTCGTGTCCGTGCGGACGTCGACGACTCGGGGAGGGCGCCGAGAGGATAGAGCGGCCCGGACTCGGACGTCAGAACCATGTGGACGACTTCCCGCCTCGGCGGCGCGAGATCTCGTGAAGCGCCTCGGCCGGCTCGTGTCCGTGCGCGCTGTCCGCGCACGCCCCACTCGGCTCGGGCGGTCGGGTAACTTGCGCTAGTGACCCCGGACCGATTCGAAATTCGCGATCGGCTGTCGCGCGCGCGCGTGCTGCTCCTGTTCACGCCCGAGCTGTGTGGATCCCGCGATCCGCTCGCGGTGCTCGCCGCGGCGGCGCCGTTCGTGGATGTCGTGCAAGTGCGCCCGAAGTCGGTCGGGGGACTCCAGCGCGGACCCTGCGAGGCGCGCGCGACCTTCGAGTGGGCGCGCAGGGTCCTCGCGCTCGAGGCCGTGCGCGAGTTCGGGATCCTCGTGACCGTGGACGATCGCGTCGACGTCGCCTCGGTGCTGTGGTCCGAAGGTCTCGCCGGCGTTCACGTCGGTGAAGACGACATGCCCGTTGCGGCGGCTCGAGCGTTCCTCGGCGACGGTCCGTTGATCGGCCTCTCGACGCACGACTTCGATGCGGTTCTCGAAGCCGAGGAGGGTCCAGCGGACTACCTCGGATTCGGACCCGTGCACGCGACGAGCACGAAGGGATACTCCAACGGTCTTGGATCCGATGCGTGCTGGATCGCCTCGGAAGCCGCGGCGAAACCGCTTTTCCCGATCGGCGGCATCAGCTCCGACAACGCGGGCGAGCTCGCGCGCGTGGGCCGTGCGGCGGTGGGTTCTGCGATCCTCGGGGCCGCGGATCCACGCGCTGCCGCGCAAGCGATTCGCGCCGCGCTCGAAGCGCACGACGATTGACTCTCGGAGCGTGTGCAGCGATCGCACGCTCGCGGCAGCACCGCCGCAGCGCCACCAAGTTCGGAGACAGTGAATCCTCGATGCTCTCACGGGCGATCCGCGCGCGACGATCGGCGCGAGTCAGGGCAAGAGCAACATCGCGTCGCCGTAGCTGAAGAAGCGGTACTCACGCTCCAACGCTTCGGCGTACAGACGCAAGATGCGCTCGCGACCGGCGAACGCGCTGACGAGCATGAGCAACGTGCTGCGCGGCAAGTGGAAGTTCGTGAAGAGCACGTCGACGACGCGGATCTCGGTGCCCGGTCTCACGAAGAGGCGTGTCGCGCCGCGATCCGCGCGCACGAGTCGGTCGGGCTCGGCGCACGATTCCAACGTGCGGAACGAAGTCGTCCCGATCGCCACGACGCGACCGCCGCGCGCGCGCGTCGCGGCAACGGCCGACGCGACGTCGGGACCGAGCTCGAAATCCTCGGCGTGCATGGCATGACGAGCCGGATCGTCGACCTCGACGGATTGGAACGTGCCCAGTCCGACGTGGAGCGTGACCGCGGCGCGCTCGATGCCGCTCGCGGTGAGTCGCTCCAGGAGTGCGTGCGTGAAATGCAGCCCCGCCGTCGGCGCGGCGATCGCTCCACGTTTTCGGGCGAACACGGTCTGGTAGCGCTCGCGGTCCGCGGGGTCCTCGGGGGTTTCGCCGCGCGCTTTGCGCAAGTACGGCGGCAGCGGCATGCGTCCATGAACCTCCAGCAGTTCGTCGACATCGGCTGCGCGATTCCCGCCGGAGCGCACTTCGACGATCCACTCGGCGCCCGGTTCACCGTCGTCACCGCGCGGCCGTTCGATCGCACGCGCATGGAGCGCACCGCCCTCGAGCTCGAACTCTTCGCCCGCGACCAGCCGCTTCGCGGGTTTCACGAGCGCGCGCCAACGACCCTCGCCGAGCGGCGCGAGGAGCAGGACTTCGAGTGCTCCGCCCGATCGCCGTCGCCCGAGAAGTCGCGCGGGTCGCACACGCGTGTCGTTCACGACGACGAGATCCCCCGCCGACAGGATTTCGGGGAGATCGCGCACGTGGAGATGGCGCGTGCGATCCGCGGCGATCTCGTGAACGAGGACTCGCGCTGCGTCGCGCGGTTCCGTCGGGTGGGCCGCGATCGCGCGCGCGGGCAGCTCGTACTCGAAGTCGGAAGTCTTCACGTCGGAGTCGCGCGAGGATGCATGCGCCAGGCGTCGAGTGCCAGCCCAAGGGCGAGAGGCAGCGCCAACGCCGGCCAGATCCACGCGGGCTCGACCCAAGTTCCGTGACTCTGCCAACCGACGACGGGCACGAAGAGGAGCGGCGCTGCGCACGCGAACCAGGTGAACGCGCGCGAGTCGCGGAACGCGAGCCACGGCACGATCCACAGCGCGTACCACGGATGCAGCACCGGCGTGACGACGATCCACGCGCCGAACAGGTCGAGCGCCGCGCGCACGGGATCCTTCTCGCGTCGCCACGTTCGCCAAGCCCAGGCGAGCCACAGGAGTGCGAGGACGGCGCGCGCCAGGCGTCGCGGGTCCGTCCACGACAGATCGGGCGACCAGCGGAGTGCGAATGCGCCCTCGACGAAGCGGTGCACGAGCCCCGAGTTCTCCCAGCGAAACGCGTACTCGCTCACACCCCCGAGCACGCCGCGCTCGGTCCCCGACAGCCCGAACGCCGGCACGAGGAACGGCGCGAAGCCCAGTGCGACGACGGCGAGGACGACGGCGGCGCGCAACACGGCTCGCGGTCCGCGCAGGAACCACGGCAAGAGCACGATGGGCAGAAGTTTCGCCAGGACCGCGAGCGCGAACAGTCCGGCCGCTCCCGCATGATCCGCGCGAGAACGGGCGCGCTCGGACCAAGCCCACGCGCCGAGAAGCGGCGCGAGCGCGAGCGCTTCGAGGTGTCCCGATCCTGCGATCTCGAACGCGGCGAGAGGCGACCAACCCCACACGACCGCGAGTCCGTCGGGAAGTCCGCGTCGCCGCAAGAGGAAGACGAGTGGAACGAGGACGAGGAGATCCGCCAAACCGAAGGCGGCGCGCACGATCCGTCCGGCGAGTTCCGGCTCGTCGCGACCGCGAAGGGTGAGCGCGGTCAGCACGCCGACGGCTTGAACGAGAGGCGGGTAGGCCGCGGCCACGTCGCGGTGGTTCACAGACCCGTAGAGGCGCGGGTTGCGCGCCGCGAGGGCCGCGACATCCGGCGCATCCGGCGTGTGCGCGTAAGGCGAGAGCCCCTCGAGCACGACCGCACCTTCCCACGCGATGCGCTGCACGTCATCGGACGAGCGCAGGTCCGACGCCAGCGCGAGGACCCGCAAGACGATCGCGCCGACCACGACGAGACGGAGCGGAATTCCGTTCCGACGCGCGCGCTGGATGGACCACCACCAGCCGACCCCAGCCAGGAGATACAGGCCGAGCACGAGTTGCGGGCGCTCGACGAGCGGCCCGGCGATCGCGAGCGCGAGCGAGGCGGCCCCGACGAGTGCGAGCGGGCCGAGCGCGGTTCGAGCAGTCGGGTTCACGAGGTCTTCATGCGGCGCGTCTGCGCCCGAGATTCGAGACACAAACTTCACCTGGACGGGGCTGCTACTTTCGGGGCGGCGGTCGTAGAGACTGCCAGAGATCAGGAGATCTCCCGACACCGACCGCGCCCGGGGGGGCCACGGAACGAGTCGGACCTTCCGACTGGGAAGGTGAACTACGGCCGGTCGGCTCACGCCGACTGGCCCCTTTTTTTGTTTAGGACCCGGCGGGTCGCGCAGGCGGCGGGGTGCGCAGCCGGCGGGTCGCACAGCCGGCGGGTCGCGCCGCCGGCGGGTCGCGCAGCCGGCGGGTCGCGCAGCCGGCGGGTCGCACGGCCGGCGGGGTGCACGGCCGGCGGGGTGCACGGCCGGCGGGGCCGCAGAGAATAGGAGGTGCCGGTCGGACGGCGCATCGATCTCAGCGCAACGTCCCAGGGCTCGCGCAGCTCGCTACCGAGGCTCAGGCGCTGCGGGTCCGACCGTGATTTGGCGAGACCTCGCCGACCCTCTCCTCAAGGGCGCTCGGGTCGTGGAGCACTTTCGGACCCACGCAACGCGGCCTCGTTTCCGACCCTCGGCGAGGCCTCCGCTCCTCCGCCGAGCGCGAGCGTCCAGGCCTCCGCGTCGCCCACTTGCCCGAGGAGTCCGGCCGCCCGCAAGCGCAGAACCAGCGTGTCCGGATCCCAGCCGAGGTAGAGCGCCGCGCGCGTCTTGTTGGCGCGCGCGCCCATCGTGCAGGTGGTGCGCAACGCTGCGCGGAGCTCGCGCGGATCGGGATGGCGCGTCGGAATCCGTCGCGCGAGTGACGCGCCCGCGTTCTCGGCGATCCGCGCGACGTCCACGGCGGACAACTGCTCGCCGGGTCGTTCGAGCACGATCTTGTAGACGAGGTTCTCGAGCTCGCGGATGTTCCCGCGCCACGGTTGCCGCCAGAGCAGCGCACACGCGTCGTCCGCGAAACGAGGCGCGGCGACTTCTTCCTCGGCCGCGAATCGGCGCGCGAGTGCGGCGGCGAGACCGGGGATCTCCTCGCGGCGCTCGGCGAGCGGTGGCACTTGGATGCGCAATCGGTCGAGCCGCGTCGCCAGGTCCTCGCGGAGGCCGGAGCGTGCATCGTTCCGGCTCGACGCGGAAGTACTGCCTGTTGAAAGCCCCGCGCGCGTCGTCACCACGATCCGCGGCGCGTCGGACGGCTCGCGATCGCCCGCGCCCTCGAGTTCGTGCAGCAAGAGTTCCTGCAGTCCCGGTTCGAGCTCCTCGACGTCGTCGAGCACGAGCGTTCCGCCGACAGCGCGGGCCACGAGACGGGGCCAATCCGCCCGGCTGCTCAGTCCGCGCGCACCTTGGACGACGAACGGGCGGTTGCGCCGCGCCGACTCGAAATGCAGCCACCGTGCGACCACGAGCTTGCCCGCACCGGCTGGCCCCGCGATCGTGGCCGCGCCGCGCGAGCGCGCGCTGCGCACGAGGCCGCGTGCGAAGTTCTGGAAGTCGTTGCCGCGGCTCGCGAACCAGGGCTCGAAGCCGAAGCGCGCCGTGTGCCAGGCCCCGAACTGCGCGACACCGAGCGCGATGGCGGCTCGATCGGCGCAAGCGGACCAGGCCTCGAGATCGAGACCGTGGAAATCGCGGCGGCGGCTGGACTCGACCGCGAGGAGGCCGCGCGTCGCGCCCTCGGATCGCAGCGGGATCACGATTCCCGAAGCCGCGCCGGCGTGCACCGCGACGCGCGGATCGGGATCCTCGAATTCGATGCGACCGTCCGTCGCGAGCGCGCGTGCGAGCCCGCGAGCTCGACCGGCTCGAAAGTCGGCGAAGCCTTGACCTTCGCCGCCCTCCGCGACGAGGAAGGGTTCGCCACCTTCGATCGAAAAGCCGCACCAACGCCGCTGCACCGTCTTGGGACCGAGGTCGTCGACGAGCGCACGGAAAACCGCTGCGTAGGCATCGGGGACCTTAGCGCGCGTCTCGCGCGCCGGTTCCGCGGCGACGCGGCCGCGCGCATCGAGGATCGCTCGCCGCCACGTCGCCGTGCAGTGCTCCAACCGATCGCGCGAAGGGACCAAGTGGTGTTCGAACTCGAGGTGCACCCAGCCGGCGGCATCACCCTCTTCGTCGAGAACGGGCGCGAGCGCGATGGCGCGTGTGGCTCGCCCGCCCAGCGCTCCGCGCAGCGTTTCCGTCGGGCCCGCGTGCTCCACGGACACCGCGACACGCGCGACGAGCACCTGTTCACGTTCGCCCGGGATGGCGCAGGCTCCTTCGCGCTCGGCGATCCACGTGTCGCGGCCGTTCGCGAGCGCGGGTGCCGCATCGAACACGACCACATCCGTGCCGCGTCCCGGCGTGAACGCGAAGACGACGAGCGCCGAGGCACCGCAGTCCGCACGCTCGCGCAGGTCGTTCCCGGCACTGGAGTCTGGGTGCAGGCGCGCGAGCGGTGCCTTTCCGGACTGGACTTTTCCGGACTGCACTCTTTCGGGCGTCACGCTTCCCGGCGCCACTGTTTCGGACTGCACGGCTCCGGACTGCACGGCTCGGGGCGTCACGGCTCCGGGCGTCACGGCTCGGGGCGTCACTGTTTGGTGCGTCACAGCTTGGTGCGTCACAGCTTGGTGCGTCACGGCTTGGTGCGTCACGGCTTCGGGCGTGCCCGTTTCGAGCTTCTGGGTTTCGAACTGGGGCCTGCCGCCCGAGGCGTCGATCCGACCCGCGAGTGCGAACACCCACGCCGGACGGACGGTTCTCAGTTCGATCAACGCTCGCGGCAGCGGACCATCCCACGGCCGCAAGCCTTGCAACACGGCGCGCGCACCCTCGAAATCGTCGAGGGCCAGGCGTGTCCACGCGAACAGTTGGCGCAAGTGCGGATCGATCGAGAGTTGCAGTGCGTGCTCACCGAGCCAAGCGCGCGCCTCGCGCACGGCACCGCGCTCCAGCAGACACTCCGCAACGCCTGCGATCGCAGCGCGCTGGATGCGCGGAGACGGCCGTGAACGCCGCGTCGGTGCGAGCAGCTCGCGATGGATCCGCTCGGCGTGACGCGGACCCTCGACCGCCTGCATCCAACGAGCGCGCCACAGCTCGGCGTGCGGTTCGTGTGCCAGCGCGGAGAACGCCGCGAGGATGCGCGTGCCGACCTGAACGGCGGTTTCACCGGGTCGTGGAAGGTCGGGCAGGACGGCGCACTCCGAGCGAGCGGCTTCGATCTCGCGCCACGCGTCCGCCGAGGACGTGCGTGGGTCCCCGGGCCAGGCGAAGGTGTCGAGCGGCTGCACGGCGACCGCGTGGTGACGCAGGAGGTCCTCGAGTGCGCGCTCGAGCGCCGCGCGGCCTTCTTCGAGGAGCACCCCGCGCGCGTGTTCGAGGTCGAGGCCGACCCCGCGGTCGCAAGATCGACGCGCGTCGACGCACAGCAGACGGAGGAACTGGGCGATCTCGCGCGCGCGTCGCAAGGCGGGCGCGTCGGCTCCGGGCATGAGCATGTCGAGCGACTCGTCGGCCGAGTTCCTGTCGGCCGAGTTCCTGTCGGCCGAGTTCCTGTCGGCGGCGTTCCTGTCGGCGGAGATCCTGTCGGCGGCGATCCTGTCGGCGGAGACCATCTTGCTCCTCCTCAGCGTGTGTGGATTTCCGGGACCCAACCCAGGCGACGCGCGTCGGCGGCCAGAGCTCGCGCCGACGGCCAAGCGTGAGAACCCTGGGCGATGCACGCGCCGAGGGACTCTGCGAGCGGATATCCGTCGTGCGCCACCAGCAAGGCGCACTCCGCCGCACGCGCTCGCCAAGCGCGCAGCACCAGCGCACGCAGTCGTCGCGCGTCGATCTCGCCGGGCGCGCCCCGGAGTGCCGCCGCCTCGGCGAGGAGCTGAGCTTGCTCGCGGCGGTAGACACCCCACAGTTCGATCTCGGCCTCCTCGAGCAGCACACGCCGCGGACGACGCGGTGCGCATTCGCGCAAGAGACGAAGGAGACGGGCCAGCGTGCGGCGATCGTGAACGGAGGACTTCATCGGGGTTTCTCGCGGTGAACGATTCGGGCGGACGCCGAACCGGCGGTGGGCGGGATGGAAACGGGTCGAACGGTCGGGCGCGAGTCGGTGGAGCGGGCGCTCGTGGTCCTCGCGGAGGGCGCAGAAGGACCCGCCGTGCGAGTCAACGGGGGCAGGTCCGGATGATTCGCGCGCGCCACGGCCTCGAGCCCGCGCCGTGCACGGCGACCGACCTCGTTGGTGGTCGCGCCGCTCGCGCGCGCATGCGCTTCGAGGCCGACGTCTTCGACGACCAGTGCGAAGAACGCGGCGCGGTCCTCGATCGGCAAGCGGTTGAAGGCCACGCAACCGCGACGCATGACTTCGGGATCCAGCCCCAGCGGGCGCGCGAATTGGGCGAAGGCCGAACCGGGATCGACCCGCGGCGTGTCGAGATCCTCGGCCAGGATCTCGGCGACGGCGTCGGAGGCCTGGGCGACGAGCCACGTGCGCAGCTCGAGGCCGGAGCTCCGGTAGCGCAGCGCGGCGCGAGCGGTTCGCGCCAACGCGCGGAGGTGCACGCGGTCCGCATCGAGGAAGAAGCACTGCGAGCGCAGGACGTCGGCCACGACGTCACGAATCGCGAGCGGATCGCCGGGCACGATGCGCGCGAGGACTTCGCGCGGGCTGCCGCACAACAGCGTGTCGGCATCCACCGCCGCGCGTGCTGGGGCGGCCGCGCTTGCTGGGCGCAAGTCCGCCACGCCGGCGCTCACGGATGCGGCTGCACCGCCGCTCGAGGCACCGGCAGTACCGCCGCTCGAGGCACCGGCAGGATCGTCACGCTCTCCGTCGGCGTTCATGCTGTTGGTGACCACGAGCGGGCCACGACTCGCGCCCTTGAGCACGGGGTGAACCCCCTTGAGCACGGGGTGAACCCCCTCGAGTTGGGGCTGGACGACTGAAATTCGGCGCGAAGAACGAGCGCGCGGCTGCATCGGGGGGCACTTTCTGGCGCGCTGGGGCATCAGCGCGCTCGACCTCCGAAGTCTAGGAAGGCGCTCCGCTCCTGGGTTCCGGCTCCGCCGCGCGACCAGCGATTCCGGTCCCGGCTTCAGCACACAAACGGCGTGCACAGCAGGACTTCCCACGGACTCCGGCCCGCGCGTCGGGGCCCCGTGCGCGCCCCAAGCGCGGCCCCGTTTCCCCAGTTCTCTGCCCGGTGAGCGCGCGAGCCCGCTCCTGGAACCTGAGCCGCGTGTAGCTAGCATGCTGCGTGGCCCAGACCCCGGGCCGAATCCCGGACACCCCACCGAGCCCGCGCGTGCACAAGTTTCTCGAGAACAAACGAGGCGTCGTCTTCGGCGTCGCCAACAAGCGTTCGATCGCCTGGGCTTGCGCCCAGTCCCTGGCGCGCGAGGGCATGCAGATCGCCTTCACCTACGCCGGGGAGCGACTCGAGCGCGGCGTGCGCGAACTCGCGTCCGAGGTGCCCGGCTCGTTGTGCCTCCCCTGCGACGTCACGCAGCCCGAGTCGATGGACAAGGTCTTCGAACTCCTGAAGTCCGAGTGGGGCTATCTCGACTTCATGCTCCACGGCGTCGCGTTCGCGAACCGCGCGGAACTGCAAGGCGATTTCTTCAACACGACGCGCGAAGGCTATGCGCTGGCGCACGAAGTGTCGGCCTACTCGTTGACGGCGTTGACGCGCCGCGCGCTGCCGCTGATGGAAGGACGCGCGGGATCGATCGTGACGCTCAGTTACATCGGCAGCGAGCGCGTCGTCCCGAACTACAACGTGATGGGCATCGCGAAGGCGGCGCTCGAAGCGTCGGTGCGCTATCTCGCGCACGATCTCGGGCCGCGCGGCATCCGTTGCAACGCGATCTCCGCCGGTCCGATTCGCACGCTGTCCGCGAGCGGCGTGCAGGGCTTCACCGAGATCCTCGATCACATCGCCAAGCAATCGCCATTGCGCCGCAACATCACGGCCGAGGAAGTCGGCGACACGTGCCTCTTCCTCGCGAGCGATCTGTCGCGCGGCATGACGGGCAGCGTTCTGTACGTCGACGCCGGCTACCACATCATGGGTGTCTGAGTGGCGAAGGGTCCGCGCGAGGAACATTTCGCGGTCTGCGCACCGGGCCTCGAACCGCATCTCCACGCGGAGATCCGCGCTCTGAAGTTCGCCAACGTCGAGTGCCAAGTCGGTGGCGTGCGCTTCGACGCGACGACCGAGGATGCGTGGCGCGCGAATCTCGAACTGCGCACGGCGGTGCGCGTGTTGAAGCGCGTCACGCGTTTCACCGCGAAGAACGAGATCGAGCTCGCCGCGGGCATCGAAGAAGTCGACTGGTCGAGATTCATCCATCCCGACGGCACGCTGCGCGTGGATTCGCGCTCGAAGGAGTCGGCGCTCGACCACACGCTCTACATCGAGCAGCGGACGAAGGACGCCGTGTGCGATTCGTTGCGCGCACGTTTTTCCGTGCGGCCGACGGTGAGCCTCGACGATCCCGATCTCGGCATCGACGTGCACCTCTTCCGCGATCGTTGCACGGTGTCGGTGGATACGTCGGGCGATTCGCTGCACAAGCGCGGTTGGCGGCGATTCCAAGGTCGCGCCCCGTTGTCGGAGACGTTTGGCGCTGCGTGCGTGCTCGCGTCCGGATGGGATCGACGATCACCGTTCGTCGATCCCTACTGCGGCTCGGGGACGATTCTCGTGGAAGCCGCGCGCATCGCCGGTGACATGGCGCCCGGAGTCTTCCGCGGTCGCTACGGCTTCGAGCGTTGGCCCGGACACGACGCGCAGGGTTGGAGCGCGTTGAAGGCCGCGGTGAAGGCGCGCGGCGTTGTGCCGAAGAAGCTTGTCCTGCGCGGCAGCGACGCGAACCGCGAAGCGATCCAAGGTGCGCGCGAGAACGCCGAAGCGGCGGGAGTGCTCGACTCCATCCAGTTCGAGGTCGCGACCGCCGAGTCGATCGCGTGGAAGAAGGGTTGGGCCGCGTGGCTCGTCACGAATCCGCCGTGGGGCGAGCGCGTCGGCGACGAGCGCGGCGCGGATACGACACTGAAGTCGCTCGGCGATCGCCTGCGCGCGATGGCGCAAGGCTATCGATTCGGGTTTTTGCTCGGGAAAAAGGGCCTCGATCGGTCACTCGGTCTCACGATCGCTGCGCGCGAGGCTTGGCTGAACGGTGGCGTGGACTGCGAGTTCGTGAGCGGGGAAATCGGCGACACTTCGCGGTAAGGCCGATTGTCAGCACGCGCCTCACAAGGCTCCCCGTCTGGCATTGGGCGCACGCCGCTTGAACGATCTGATCGAGCGCTAGTCTCGCTCCGATCGCGACGAGCTGACTGATGAGCGACTCGTATGCGTGGCCTCACCGCGACCCCTGATCAGCCGCGATCGCGACGCCACTCCGCATCGTCTTCGCGCAGCTCTCGGTCGAGCGCGAACGTCGCGAACGGGATGAGGGACGCGACGCCGATGCGCACGCCCCAAGCAAACGATTTCGCTCGTGCGCGCATCGCTTGGAGGGTGAGCGCAGCCAGCGCCAGGAAGAGAGCGCCATGCGCTGCGCCGACCATCGTCACGGCGAGCGGCATCCCGGCCCAGTACTTGAGCGGCATCGCGATGCCGAGCAGCACGAGGAACGAGCAGCCCTCCAGGAACGCTGTCGCCCGCAGTCGGGCGGGCGGCGTGTCGAAGCGCAGGACGTGAGCGAGGGACATGTCCCCGCAGAGTGCAGGGTCGCGCGCCGAATCGCCACGTGGAGCGAACGGAAGAGCTGAATTGGACGGTCGCGGTCGAGGCCGAACCGGGCGCGCTGGGCGCTGCAGTCGGTCTGCGAAGAACGGGGCTACGAGGTCGTGCTCGTGCTCGGCTCGGAGAAGAACCTCGAGGTGCTTGCCGTCCAGCATCGAGCGTGGAGCGATCGCTTGCAACTCACGAGTGACAGTCCGCGCAGGCTCGAGCCCGGCATCTTTTTCGGCCTGATCGGCAACCGCGCGCGGGGCGCGTTCACGGTGTTCTGGGACGCCGGGGTCGTGATCGGCGACGAACGGCGAATTCCGACGTGGACCGCGGAGATCGAAGCGCTGATCGGCGCAGCGCGGCGCAGGCTCGGGGGAATAGTCGTCCCCCCCCGCGCCGTGTCTGCTCGAGAGTCGGACGCGCACGCTCGGGCGATTCCACGCCGAGACCTGGTGGGCAGGCCTCATGCTCGGCGCAGGGCGCGCTCATCCTCGCGTGCCGCTCCTCTGGATGCGCACCGGTACAGCGCCCGTCGAAGTCGAATGTCCAATCGCCGCTACCTCCTCTGCCTCACCGCCCTCTTCGCCGGTTGGTGGGCGCTGCTCGCGATCGCGCCGTACGACCGCGCGGCATGGCGAGTGCAGAACGTCGGCATTCTCGTCCTCTTCGTGGCGCTCGCCCTCTCGCGACGGCGCATGTCCTTCTCGCGGGTTTCGTACACGTTCCTCTTCGTGTACTTGTGCCTCTTGGCCGTCGGCGCGCACTACACGTATGCGCGGACGCCCTACGACGAGTGGTTCATCTCGCTGACCGGCCGATCGTTGAATTCTTGGGTCGGGTGGGAACGGAACAACTTCGACCGGATCGTGCACTTCGCGTACGGGCTGCTCGTGGCCTACCCTGCTCGCGAGCTCTTCCTGCGCATCGCCGATGTCCGCGGATTCTGGGGCTACTTCCTGCCGCTCGACGTCGTGATGTCGACGTCGATGATCTTCGAGCTGATCGAGTGGGTGACCGCGGCCGTGTTCGGCGGCGGCGATCCGAACTACATCGGCATGCAGGGCGATGTGTGGGACACGCAGAAGGACATGGCGCTCGCGACGCTCGGTGCTTTGCTCGCGCTGTGCGTCATCGCCGCGGTCAACGCGCGTTATCACCGCGATTTCGCGCGCGAGTGGAACGAGAGCGTACGCGTGAAGCGTCGCGAAGCCACGGATCCGGATGGACTCGCGTGGCTCGCGCACAGGCGGAAGTGATCCGTTCGCTAGGGGGCCGCGCTCACCCGCTCAAGGCGCCCAGGCGATCGACCACCCATTCGACAGGTTGAACGTCGAACTCGTGCAGAAGGCGGCCGCGTTGCGGTACCAGATCTGGTAGTAGCGCTGACCACCCGGAGCCGGGACGAGTCCGCGCACCGATACGGCCAAGTCCCCCGGCGCCGGATACTGGGACGAGCCGGCGACGTTCACCTTCGTGCCGAGCCGAATCACGGTGCCCGCGGCGCAACGGAATCCGTCGCCGAACACCACGCCCGCGCCGCTGCCGAGCGGCGCTGTGCCCTGGAAGTAGAGCGCCGACGCGTTCGGCATCAGTGTGCCGCGCAAGGTCAGGCCGTCGTTCGAGACACTCGCCGGCCCGTCGGCGCGCAACGTGCCGCCCGTGCCGAGCGAGCTCAGGCAACCCTGATCCGCGCCCACCGCACTCGCGTTCCCGCATGGGCACGCGATCCCGCTGCCGTCGCCGAAGCAGTAGCCCGAACCTGTCGTCGGCGAAACGTCGATCGAGAGCCGCGTCGTGAGGCCGTTGTCGAGGATGTTCGGGAAGTTCGGACTGCTGCTCGCCTGCACGCGCAGGCCGATCCAAGTCGCGCCGCCGCCGAGTAGCGTGGCGACCTGCGACGTCACGTCGAACGAGTACGCGAAACTCGATTGCATCGGCGGGTGGTACGAACCGGTGCCGACCAAGGTCGCGGCGATCGAGTAGTCGCTGAGTTCCGCATTGCCGTTGCCGGCGTAGAGGTGGAACTCGAACGTCCGCACGCCGTTGTCGAAGGCGTTGTTCACGAATACGGTGCCGGTGAGCGTGGCGCTCAGCACGGGCTGTCCGGCGAAAGGAGCGACCGCGTACTCCTGGATCGCTCGATCTTCCTGTCCGGGGACGACGCGTCGGATCAAGCCTCCGAACCCCGCGCTGTTGAAGCTGTCACCGATGCCGTCGATGGGCGCGTCGTGGATGGAGGCGATCACGGTCGGCGCGACGTCGGTGGCGAACGCGGACGGAGCGCAGAGGACGAAGACGAAGAGACTGCTGCGGATCATCGGGGAGGCCTCGAGTTGTAGGGACCCGAACGAGCCTAGGCGCAACGCGATGATCCCGCCACGACACGCCGAGGAAGCCTCTGGAATGCGCGCTACTCCGCCTCGCCCCACACCCGCGCCGAGCCGTCCTCGGGATCGAACTCGACGTGCACGATGCTCGGTCGACAGCACACCGGGCAGTCCTCGACATAGCTCTGCTCGAGTCCCCCACTCGGATCCAGCGGCACGACGATGTCCTCGCCGCACGCGTCGCACACGTAGCTGCCCTCCGTCGGCACGCGACGGTCGGGCCGCATGCGACGGCGCGGGATCGGAGTGGGTTCGTCCTCCACGAAGCGACTCAGTGGTGGTGACCGTGCTCGTGGTCGTGCCCGTGCGCGCCGTGAGCATGTCCATGCTCGAGCTCTTCCTTCGTCGCGGGCCGCACCGAGTCGACCTTCACGTCGAAGTGCAACGTCTTGCCCGCGAGCGGGTGGTTCTGGTCGATGACGACGTGATCGGGCGCGATCTCGGCGATCCACACGACGTGCGGCTCGTCCTTGTCGCCCTCGCCGGAGAATTGCATCCCGACCTCGAGTTCCATGTCCTTTGGGAACGAGTCGCGCGGGACTTTGCCGCGCCCGAGCGGGTTGTGCTCGCCGTAACCGTCCTTCGGCGCGACCGCGACCTTGAGCGCGTCACCGACTTTCTTGGCCGTGAGCTCGCGCTCGAGCCCGATCACGATGTTGCCGTGTCCATGCAGGTACTCGAGCGGATCGGCACCTTGCGAGCTGTCGATCACGGTTCCTGAGTCGTCGGTCAGCGTGTAGTGGATCGTGACGACCATGCCGTCGGCGATCGCGGGATTCGGAAGAGCCATCTTGTTTCCTTCTTGGTTTCAGGCGGGATGCGGACCCTCGCGCAACGTCGCGAGGAGGTCTCGCGATCCGTAGGTGCGCACGAGGGAGACGAGGAGCAGCACGGCGAGCACCGCCGCGGCGGCGTAGGAGATCCAGATGGACGCGTGGCTGTGCTCGGCAGACATCGCCGCGGAGGGCTGGATCGCGAGTAGCTCGTAGAGCCGATCGACGGCGAACCCCAGCGCGACGGCACAGATCGAGAGCGTTGCGATCTGTGTCGCGACGACACGCCCACCGAGCCCGCGTGAGAGGACGACGAGCGTAGCGGCGTTCGTCGCCGGTCCGGCGAGCAGGAACACGAACGCAGCGCCGGGCGAGAGGCCTTTGAGGATCAACGCGGCTGCGATCGGCGTCGAAGCGGCGGCGCACACGTAGATCGGGATGCCGAGCGCGAGCATGACCAAGTAGCCGGCGAAACCGTGGGCGATCGGGTTCTCGAGTGCGCCGGCGGGCAGTGCGACGACGATCGCGCCCGACAGGAGGAGGCCGACCAAGAGCGACGGCGCGAGGTCGTCGAGCATGTCGACGAATCCGAAGCGCATGGCACGCGCCAAGAACGGTGCTTCGGCCTTTTCGCTTGGCGCAGTCACGGTCGTCGTGGCTGCGTGTGCATGCCCGGCGTGCAGGTCCGCATCCGGTCGGCTCGGTGTCGTCGGCGTCGTGGGAACAGCAATCGCGGGCGTGGCAGCCGAATGCCGGCGCGCCGCACTCTCGGCGGTCGCGAGCGGAACTTCGTCGTCACAGCACGACTTCGGCGGCGGTTTCGGCGCCTCGTGCGCGCAGCAATCGGCGGCGGCCGCGCTCGGCGCGATCGGGTTCGACGACGTGTCCCATCCGCGACGGACGAGCCAGTTCACGGCACTCCCCGATGCGATCGCGGAGATGAGCGCGCCCACCGGCCGCGCGATCGTGAGCAACGGATCGAGCAGCGCCCACGTCACCGCGATCGAATCGACGCCCGTTTCCGGCGTCGAAACCGTGAACGCACTCGTCGCGCCCTTGCTCGCGCCGGCCTTGCGCAAGGACATCGCGACCGGAATGACCGAGCACGAGCACAACGGCAATGGTGCGCCGATCAACGCGGCCCAAGCGACGGACTTCAGGTCGTTCCCGCCGAGCTTCGGCACGACGCGCTCGGGTTTCAGTACGAGTCGCACGATGCCCGCCAGTGCGAAACCGACGAGCAGGTAGGGCGCCATCGCGAGGAAGACGCTCCACGACTCGATCAGCGCCTCGCGCGCGAAACTCCCGAGCCACTGCACGCGCTCCAAGTTGAGCGTCGGAATCGTCACGCCGACGAGGACCGCGCCGACCTTCCAACGTGTGTTGCCCCCGCCGTGGAAGACCTCGGGGAGCAGATCCGCGACCGCGACGTAGAGGAACGTTCCGGCCGCGAATCCCGTGAGGATCGGTGCCGCGGCCGGCAGCGCTTGCGCGATTTCGCCGCCCAGCAAGAGCCCCGCCGGTTCGATCAGCGCGAACAAGGCGAGGAGCACGAGCGCGCGCGCGTTCGGGAGACCAGCGAGCCGCATGACGGTCGCGAGCGAGAAACACTCCGTCCCTTTGTGAACGAGGATCGACATCACGAATTGAGAGCGTCCCTCGGGAACTTCGAGGATGCCGGACAGTGCGATGCCCGCTGTCGCCGCATGCAGCGCGAGACCCGCGTACGTCGCCGACCAGAGGAGCGCGTGCGGATTCGATCCCGCCTCGCGCGTGCGCGACGGCAGCCACACCTTCTCGAGCAGGAACAGCAACAGGATTCCGAGCAGCGCCGCGCCCCACGGCCACACGGAATGCGCGATCTCCTCGGCGCCGGTCGGATGCGCGGTCTCGTGGTCGTGCCCGACGCCGGCGAGGTGCGGCAGGAGATGGAAGAAGATCGTCCCGAGGAAGATCCCGGCCGCGAGCGCCACGAAGAAGTGGAGTCCGCGCTCCGACCAACGCCGGTAGAGCGGCAGCGCGGCGCCCAGCGCGCTGGCTCCGAGGAGGGCCAGCGCCGTGGTGAGGAGGATCGGATCCAAGGGTCCCGGCCGGTCGTCGCGACCGATGGCCAGCCACACGTTATAGCCGCTGACACAAGTCCCCGATCCGCCAACGCAACGCCCGCACGGTGCGTAGTGGGCGGTTCCATCCGGCTGCCTCGAAAGCGTGCTTGACCCAGCAGGCCCTCGGCCGGTAGTTCCTTTGCCCCCCCATACCCGGATTCGTCGGCCCGAGGCGGGCCGTGATCCGGTCCACCACGCCGATCGCGGCTCGGGCGACGGCCGAGGAGATGTGCTCGATGATCGAGATCCAGAACCTGACGAAGGACTTCGGCCCACTGCGCGTGGTCGACTCCATCACCTTCACCGTCAAGAAGGGCGAAGTGCTCGGCTTCCTCGGGCCCAACGGCGCGGGCAAGTCGACGACGATGAAGATGATCACGGGGTTCTTGGCCCCGACCTCCGGAACGGCGCGCATCTGCGGCCACGACGTCGAGAAGGAGTCGATGGCGGCCAAGAAGAAGCTCGGGTACTTGCCCGAGGGCGCGCCGGCCTACACCGACATGACGCCCGGGGCGTTCCTCGACTTCATCGCCGACATCCGCGGATTGTCGGGCGCGACGAAGGTGACGCGCATCGCGGCCGTCGTGAAGCAAGTCCACCTCGAGCAGGTGCTGCACCAACCCATCGAGACGCTCTCGAAGGGCTTCAAGCGCCGCGTCGGGCTGGCCCAAGCGATCCTGCACGATCCCGAGGTGCTCGTGCTCGACGAACCGACGGACGGGCTCGATCCGAACCAGAAGTTCGAGGTCCGCGGCCTGATCCGTTCGATGGCCAAGGACAAGGCGATCGTGCTGTCGACGCACATCCTCGAAGAGGTCGAGGCCGTCTGCACGCGCGCGATCATCATCGCGAAGGGCCGCGTGCTCTTCGACGGGACGCCGGAGTCGCTCGCCTCGCGCGGGCCGCTCGACGAAGTCTTCCGCACGATCACCCAAGCCGAGCGCGTCAGCGCGAGCTGAGACCACACGTCATGCGCACCACTTGGATCCTCGCGAAACGCGAACTGTCGGGCTACTTCTCGACGCCCGTCGCGTACGTCTTCCTCTTCTTCTACTTGGCGTTGATGGGGTTCCTGACGTTCTACGTCACGGGCTACTACGAGCGCGGCGTCGCGGACCTGCAGCCATTCTTCGCGCTGCATCCGTGGCTCTACCTGTTCCTCATCCCGGCCATCTCGATGCGCCTGTGGGCCGAAGAGCGCAAGAGCGGGACCATCGAGCTGCTCATGACTCTGCCGGTTTCGCTGGGCGAAGCCGTCATGGGCAAGTTCCTCGCGGCGTGGCTCTTCTCCGGCATCGCGCTGGTCCTCACGTTCCCGATGTGGATGACGGTCAACTTCCTCGGGAACCCCGACAACGGCGTCATCATCGCCAGCTACATCGGCAGTTTCCTGCTCGCCGGCGGTTACTTGGCGCTCGGCTCGTTCCTCTCGGCGATCACGAAGAACCAAGTCATCGCCTTCGTGCTGACGTTCGTCGTCGGCCTGCTGCTCGTCCTGTCGGGCACACCGCTCGTCCTCGAGTTCGCGCGCCAATTCGCGCCGGACGTGATCGTGGACTCGTTGCGTTCGTTCAGTTTCCTCACGCACATGACGTCGATCGGCAGCGGCGTGATCGAGGTCCGGAGCCTCGCGTTCTTCGGTTCCTTGATCGCTGCATGCCTCCTCGCTTGCGTCGTCACCCTCGATCTCAAGAAGGCCAGCTGAGGCCCATCCCATGAAGCGCTTCTGGACCTCGATCGGCGGACTCCTGACCCTCCTCGTCTTGTTCGTGGCGTTCAACGTCATAGCTGGCGCTTGGCTGCGCGGCGGACGCGCGGACCTGACGGAGAACAAGCTCTACACGCTCTCGCAAGGGACGAAGAACATCCTTCAGAACCTCGGCGAGCCCATCACGCTGCGGTTCTACTTCTCGAAGAAACTCGCGCAACAAGCGCCGGGCCTCGTGACGTACGCCGAGCGCGTGCAGCAGATGCTCGAGGAGTACTCGACGATCTCGAAGGGCAAGATCCGGCTCGAGATCGCCGATCCAGTGCCGTTCACGGAAGTCGAAGACGCGGCCGTTGCATACGGATTGAAGGGCGTTCCCGCCTCGGCCGCGGGTGAACTCCTCTACTTCGGCCTCGTCGGCACGAACACGACGGACGGCAAGGAGCTCATCCCCTTCTTCCACGACGAACGCGAGGAATTCCTCGAGTACGACGTGACGCGACTCGTCGACACGTTGCGCGACCAAAAGAAGCGCGTCGTCGGCGTGCTCACCGCCTTGCCGCTCGACGGCAACCCGATGGCGCGCATGGCGAACCCGCAAGCGTCCATCGAGCCGTGGTACGTGCTCGAGTCGCTGCGCCAGAGCTTCGAGGTCCGCATGATCGACGCGACGACCGAGCAGCTCGAGAAAGACCTCGACCTGCTGTTCGTCGTGCACCCGCAGGCGCTGTCGCCGCAACTCTCCTTCGAGATCGACCAGTTCGTGCTGCGCGGCGGCAAACTCGTCGCGTTCCTCGATCCCTACTGCGAAGCGCAGGAAGTGCGACAGGACCCGCAGAATCCGCTGTCGGCGATGATGGCCGACCGCTCGTCGAAGCTCGACCCGTTGCTCGCGACGTGGGGTCTCGAGATGCCGGCCGAGGATCTCGCGGCCGACAAGGACCTCGCGCTGCGTGTCGGTTGGCAGGGCGGCGCCGTCGACTACGTGCTGTGGCTCGGACTGCGCAAGGACAAGGACTCCTTCAGCAAGGACGACGTCACGACGAGCGAGCTCGACAACGTCCACATGGCGAGCGCGGGCTTCCTGCGCAAGAAGGACGGAGCGGGCACGACCGTCACGTCCCTCATGGAGACCACGCGCAACGCGATGCGCCTCCCGAAGTCGCGCGTCCAGTTCGGGCCCGATCCAAAGGACCTGCTCTCGACCTATGCGTCGGGCGGCGAGGCTTTGATGCTCGCGGCGCGTGTCACGGGCCCGGCGAAGACCGCGTACCCCGAAGGACGTCCGGCGAAGCAGGAAGGCGACGCCGAATCGACGCCGGATCCGAACGAGGAAGTCCTCAAGGAGTCGAAGGGCCCGATCCAAGTCGTCGTCGTGGCCGACGTCGACTTGCTGTCGGATCGCATGTGGGTCCGCACGCAGAACTTCTTCGGTCAGACGCTGGCGACGACGCAGGCCGACAATGGTGCCTTCGCCGTGAACGCGGCCGACAACCTGTCGGGATCGACCGATCTGATCTCGCTGCGCAGCCGCGGGCGATCGATCCGGCCGTTCGACACGGTCGACGAATTGCGCAAGGACGCCGAGTCCAAGTTCCGCCAGAAGGAGAAGGATCTCGAGGCGAAACTGCGCGACGCCGAGACGAAGATCAACGAGCTCCAGGGCAACAAGGACGAGACCAGCGCGTTGATCCTGTCGCCCGAACAAGAAGCCGAGATCGAGCGCTTCAAAGACGCACGCAATCAAGCGCGCAAGGACTTGCGCGGCGTGAAGGCCGACCTGCAGAAGGACATCGAAGTCCTCAAGACGAAGCTCGTGCTGATCAACGGCCTGTCGGTTCCGATTCTGATCGCGCTCGCCGGCATCGCCGTGTGGAGCGTGCGACGCAAGAAGATGATCGACGCGCGGCTAGGCCGCGCTGGGAGCTGATGCGATGAACTCGAAGACCTTGACGATCCTTCTCGTCGCCACGGGCGCGACAGTCGTTGCGGCGGCAGTCGCGCTGAGGGGCAGCTCATCGAACGCGGAAGCGTCGATGGAGAAAGCGAAGCTCTTCCCCGAACTCGCGAAAGTGCGCAACGACGTGACCGCGATCCGCGTGCAGCGCGCGAGCGGCGGTTACATGCTGCGTCGCGTCGGCGACGTGTGGACGCTCGAGGACAAGGGCGGCTACCCGGTGCAGATGGAGCAAGTTCGCAAGGCCGTGCTCGCGCTCTCCGATGCGACGACGGTCGAGGCGAAAACGGCCGATCCCGCGCGCCACGCGAAGCTCGGCGTCGAGGACTTCGACGCGGCCGACTCGAAGTCCACGCTCGTCACGCTCTCCGACAAGGAAGGTCGAGAGGTCGCCAAGCTCGTCGTCGGCCGGGAACTCGACTCGGCCGGCGTGCAAGGCAACGGACAGCGCTACGTCCGCAAGAGCGGCGAAGCGCAGTCGTGGCTCGCGGTGCTGAAGCTCGACCTGCACGAGGAATCGACGGGCTGGCTCGCGAAGGAGATCCTCAAAGTCCCTCAGGACAGCGTGCGCTCGGTCGAGATCCGTCAACCGGACGGCGAGACCGTGCTGGTCGATCGGCCCGCGGCCGAAACGAAGGACTTCACGCTGCACGGCATCCCCGAGGGCAAGGAAGCGACGTATCCGACCGTCGCGAACTCGCTCGCGACCGGGCTCGAGTACGTGAACCTCGAAGACGTCGCGCCGGCGTCCGAGGTCGATTTCTCGACCGGAACCGGGCCGATCGCGCGCTTTTACACGTTCGACGGACTCGTGGTGACGGTCACGACGAAGGACCAGGACGGGAAGTCCTACGCGAGCTTCGCCGCGAGCTACGAAGCGCCGCCGCAGGCCGCGACCGAGGCTCAAACGGATCCGCCGAAGGATGGGGAAGCCGCGACGCCGCCTCCGAGCGCGAAGAAGTCGGCTGCGGAAGTCACACAGGAGGCAGCGGCCCTCGACGCGCGACTCTCGAAGTGGGCCTACGTGATCTCGTCCTACAGCCGCTCGCAGCTCGGCAAGAAGTTGACGGAGCTCGTCAAGGACAAGGCTCCGCCGCCGGACGCCGCGAGCCCCGCCGGTGCAGCTCCCGAGGAAGGCGCTGACTCCGCGGGCAGCGACGACGACGAGAAGCCGATGATCATCCCGGGCGACCTCCCGCAGGAGATCCAGGATCAGATCAAGGCGCACCAGGAGTCGATCGGGAACACGACCGTGATCGGCGAACCGCGCAAGAAGGCGGAAGGCGACGTGCCGGCTCCGGAGGAGAAGCCGGTGGACGAGGGCGTCCCGCAGCCTGATTCGAAGCCGCCGCAGCGCTAGGAAGGTGGTGACGGCCGCGAGCGAGGCCGGAGACGACCTCGCGATCGGAGTCCGGCCCAAAAGAGGTGCGCGCGGTGAGCGTGAACTCGCGAAACCCCGAGGCGATGGTCGTGCCTTCCCGTGGGGCGCGCTGTCCTACCGGCCGGGATGCGCGGCTTGAGCGGGCCGACCGGTGGCACGGGTCCGATGGACGTCGCTCGTGCCGCCTTCGAGGTCGACCTTCCGCAAGCGCAACGCGTTCGCGATCACCGACACGGGCGAGAGGCTCATGGCGGCGCCGGCGATCGTCAAGCTGCACGGAGCTTCCATCGACGTCGAAGTCCTCGAAGCGCCGACACTCGTCGGAGTCGTCGTCGCCGTGATCGACGGCGACGGCGCAGCGGTGGAAGGCGTCTCGATCGAGGGGCGCGGCGTTCACGGCGGCCGCATCGAAGGCTCGACCAACGAGCGCGGCGAGTTCAGCGCGCAGCGAGTCCCGCTCGGACGCTACCTCGTCTCGGCGAGCGATCTCGAGCGCGGGCGCGTCGAAGGGTGGGTCGCGCTCGAGAGGGACGCGAGCAACCGCTGCACGTTGCAACTGCGACGTTGAGGTGCGCTCGAGTCGCGTCGAGCGAAGCTCACCAGAGAGGCTTGCCGCTCGCGAGGATCGCGCTCGAGAGTTCGCCAGCGATCAGCTTCGCCGTCGCGAGCTTCGCGGCCTCGCTCGCACCCTTGACCGTGACGCCGATGGCTGCGATCGCCTTGCCCGACGCATCGACGACCGGAGCCGTGTAGTCGAGGTTCTGGCCTTCGCTCAACGTGACCGGCTGCTTCGTCTCCATCGCGTGCAAGTCCTCGGGGTCCGAAGCCTTGCCGAGCTTCGCGTGGACGTTCGACGCGATGATGCGGCTGTGCGAACTCTTCGCCGGCATCGCGTGGATCGTCAGGCGCACGACGTCGGGGTGGCGCGCGGCGACCTGTTCGACGATGTGTTGCGCTTCGGGATAGGAGGCGCGGCCGTGATCGGGTGAAGCGCACGCGACGACGCCGAGGAACGCGAGGGAGGCGAGGAACTTCATGGGAACACTCGATCTCTGCGGCGGGGGCGCCGCGGCTTGGTGCCGGACGAAGGTTGCGACAGCGATGCGCGCGCTCACGAGCGCTGCGCATCGGTAGAGCGCGATGGTGCGCCTGGAGCGCAGCGCGTGTCAACGCCGCGGAACGTGTCGGCGCGCCTCGCGGCCGCTTGGGTGCTCGATGCGCGCTGCATGGGGCACACGTAGAGCGTCCCCGTCCCGGCGCGCTGCGGGGTCGGCCGTGCTGCGGTGGCCGCAGGAACCGCCGGGTCCGAGCGGGTGCCGCGCTGCAGCTGCACCTGCGCTTTGGACGCCTGCAGGTACTTGACCGGATGCGCGATGAACTTCTCGCGGCAACCCGTGCTGCAGAAGGAGTATTCGACTCCTTCGTGAACCGCTGAGTCGCCGCGCGCATTGGCGGGGTCGACTTGCATGCCGCACACGGGGTCGAGTGCGTGGGCGGGCCCTCGAGGCTCCGGGCGTGCGTCCTGTTCGGGTGCGTGGGCTGGCTTCATGGTCTTTCCGAATCCTGCCCGGCAGGCGCAGCGCGGCCGAGTTCCTGACAGCCCTCTCCTTGGTTCTTGGATGCTACACGTGCACGAGCGAAACCCACCCCGTGCGGACGTGAGCGGGACCAGTCGGCCGCGTGCGTGCTACCGAGTGCACGTGCTGGATCAACGTCATCAACTCCGGCATCGAAGGCACGGGCGCACCGCGAGCCGTGTCAGGCAGACCTTCCGGTTTCACACACGTCGACAGGGCCCAGCGACGCACTCCCGGAGTGATTCCTGCGCTGGTCCTTCTAAGCACCCGCGCACGACCCTCGCCGAGCCGGTCCTCCCCTGGAAGCCGATCCCCGCGCAGGTAACCGCGCACCGTGTTGCGCGATACCCCAAGGGACTTCGAGATCGCGCGGACCGACTGGCCTCGCGCATGCAACTGTTTACACTCTAAGACCTGACTCACTTCGAGCATCCTTCCTCCCGGTAGCGTGCGGCGTTGAACACCTACAGCTTCCGGAACAGAGCCCGGGGTGGGTCAGCTTTCGCTCGTCGGGTGGGTCAGGTTTGGTTTACCGCTTCCAGCGGGCGATGTACCGCGCCGGGGAGCAGCGTCCGAACCTGCGCAACGCATCGCCTTGATGCCTACGGGGCCGCTCCTGTCCGAGGACGAGATCGCCGCACTCCAGGGTGGCCTCTTCGGCGAAGCCTGATCGATCGGGCGCCTTGACGGAGGTCGGGTCGCCGCGCGCCCGCACCACATGGTGCCTGCGGGGTTCACCGAGTGCAGCGCTTGCGCAGCACTCCAGGAAACACCGAGGGCCGCGCTTGCGCAGCACTCCAGGAAACACCGAGGGCCGCGCTTGCGCAGCACTCGAGGAAACACCGAGTGCAGCGCTTGCGCAGCACTCCAGGAAACACCGAGTGCAGCGCTTGCGCAGCACTCCCAGATCGGGATAGGGGGCGGCGGTCTCCCGCCGCCCCCCTCCCACACCACCGGACATGCGGGCCCGCATCCGGCGGTTCGATGAGTTGAGGTCAGCGTCCGAGTCGGGGGATGCCCAGCTCGTCGAAGAAGCGTTTGGGAAACGCGACGTGGGTCAGTTGCGCCGCTGTGCGCCACCAGCTCCGCACGTGGAGAGCGATGCCGATCGCCGTGTCGTGCGAGACACCGCGTGCTCGCAGTTCACGGTAGGCCGTCCGCCCTCTCTTCCACTGCTTGAGCTGGATGACACGCAGTCGGTGACGGATCCACTCGTCCGTCGTGGTCATCACTTGCGGCGTTTGCGCCAGCCGGAAGTACCCGCGCCAGCCGTGGAGGTAGCTTCGGAGCTTCTCCGCCGTCTGTTTCAGGCTGCGTCCGTTGTTACGGCAAGTCAGCTTGCGTACGCGGTCTTTCAGCTTGCGCATCGCCTTCTTCGAAGCGCGAATCTTCACTTCGCCTCCGGGGGCTACCCAGAAACCGAAGCCCAAGAAGTCGCGCTCGAAGGCCGATGCCACGGCGCTCTTGTTCGCGTTGACTTTCAGCCGGAGGTTGCCGTACAGCTTCGTCAGCCGTTCCATGATTCGTTCGCCCGCTCGTTTCGACCGCACGTACACGTTGCAGTCGTCGGCGTAGCGCGCGAAGGCATGACCGTTTCGCTCCAGATCCTTGTCCACTTCGTCCAAGAGCACGTTGGCCAACAGCGGTGAGAGCGGACCGCCCTGCGGCGTTCCTTCCTCACGCGCCATCACCACCCCGTCGGCCATCATCCCGGCCTCCAGGTAGCGACGGATCAGTCGCAGCGCGCGTTTGTCGTCGATCCTCTTCGCCAGGCGCCCCATCAGCACGTCGTGGTTCACGCGGTCGAAGAATTTCTAGAAGTCCACGTCCACCACCACACGTCGGCCTTCCTGGATGTATCCCCGAGCGCGCACGATCGCCTCGCGCGCACTGCGACCAGGACGGAAGCCGAAACTGCTGTCGGAGAAGCTCGGATCGAAGATCGGCTGCAAGACCTGTAACAGGGCTTGCTGGATGAAACGGTCGAGCACCGTCGGGATCCCCAAGACGCGGACTCCGCCGCCGTCCTTGGGGATCTCTTGCTTCTTCACCGCTTGCGGACGGTAGGTCTCTTCGAGCAGTGCTCGCGTGAGGTCCTTCCAGTTCGCTCGCAGGTGAAGCCGCAGCTCGTCCGTCCGCATCCCATCGATGCCAAAACTACCCTTGTTGGTTTCCACTCGCTTCAGAGCGGCTTGGAGATTTCGGACCGAGGTCACTTCCTCCATCAGCTCGCTCCTGCTGCCTGAGCGCTCGTTTCCTTGTCCCGCCGTCGACGTTCCCTCGCGTCGCGGTACCCTCGGGGCTGCACCCCTACTCTCCCGCTCTCGCTCCGCGACCACGGACTTCTGAGGTTGCTCGTCTTCGAGGTTCATGGGCGTTTCACTCTTCTCATCGTTCGGCCCTTCGTCGCACACGCGACTACTACGGCCTCTGCTGACTTCTCGCTCCGCCGTTGCTTTGGCGTCGCCCTTTCAGGCGCGAGGCGAGATCTCCCCAGGTAAGTCCACTTCCCTTCAGCGCGCGATCGCCGGATCTACGACACCGAGTCCTTGGTCGATGAAACTTCGCGGTCATTTGCCCGCTCGTCACTTCGGCGTCGCCTCGTATCCGGTTCCTGTTCGTCGATCCGCGCCTTCGCTACCCGCTTCTTTCAGCACCTTCCTCGCGGCAGGCGCCTTGCGGTTCACTTGACTCGACGCGACCTGCTCGTCAGAGGACTCTCACCTCCAAGGCTGTGGACATGCTGGGCACACAAACACCGAGGGCGGCGCTTGCGCACCGCCCTCGAAGCTCGGAAGGCGTGAGCCCTCCGCGATCGATCACGACTCAGTTGTTGTCGTAGAACGGACCGATCGGCAGGAGGTCGCCGTTCGGGTTCTCACCGATGCCGTACGGCAGAGAGGCGTACGTGCCGACGTTGACGATCGCGGCCTGGAAGGCCGGGTTCGAGCGCTGTTGGGCCGTCGAGAAGGCCGTTTGGCCGTCCATCCGGATCCAGCCGCCTTCGAAGATGCCGAAGCCGAAGTCGCTCTCGTCGTCGTTCGTGCTCTCCAGGAAGCTGTCCGTGAAGATGCCCGAGATCGACGGGAGGGACTTGATGTCCCAGCAGTCGAACTGGATCTGACCCGAGAACGCTTCTTCGTTGTCGTTGTAGGCCAGGTAGCTGACGATCGTGCGGAACCCGAGGCCCGTGAGGCCGACGAGGATCAGCTTCGAGGCCGGGAAGGCGACGAAGCTCGGGATGTGGAGCTGGTCCGAGGAGACTTCGTACTCGACCCCGTTGAGGTCGCGCACGCCGTCGCCGTCCGTGTCCGTGTTCGCGCCTGGCGCACCGATCGCGCGGTAGACGATCGGGGCGAGGTTGGCTTCACAAATTTCCGACGACGACCCGATGACCGAGGCGCCTTCGAGGTAGTTCCACGAGATCGCGGCGCCCGACGTGGGGCTCTTCGCGAAGACGTAGATGTACCCGCGCGGGTCGTTCGGGTTGTCGAAGCCCGTGTTGACCGTGATCGTGTCGTTCGGCGTGAGACGAGGCGTACGGTTGAACTCGAGGCAGGACTCGCCGTCGATGTAGACGAACTCGACGTCGACCGTGCCGGCGAAGAGCTGGCCGGCCTGGTTGAAGTCGCTGTTCGTGTTCGTCACCGTGATGAACGACGATTGACCGCGGCTGTTGTCGAAGAAGGGGAAGAGCAGAAGGCTGCCCGGCTTGTCGAGGCTGTCGGCGCTGGCTTACGAGCCCAGGCCGAACGCGCTGCCCGCGACGAGCAGAGCTGTGAGAAACCTGTTCATGGTTGCGACTCTTGCTGAGAGGCGATTGTGGGAATCAGGGCCTCGGGGCCCCGAAGCCCGCGTTGGACCCCATTGGGAACCTATTTACGCGCGCCGGGCTCGATGGCCAAAACCACGGCAGTGTAGCTATTCCCTAGGAAGGTGCAATATTTTCAAGGTGGGCCTGGCGAGCCGGGCGAGCTGATGTCGGCAGAGGCCTTCCCTCGCAAGGACTTGTGACGATTTCCCTGCCCCGCTTCGTGACCCGCGAGCTCGAGCGCGCCCTCACGTGCGGCGTCCTGGCGTCCTGGCGTCCTGGCGTACGGCTTCGCGCGCGTGCGTTGCACGCAGTGCGGCCAGGACGAGCTGGTCGCGTTCTCGTGCAAAGGCCGCGGCTTCTGCCCCTCGTGCGGCGGCCGGCGCATGGCCGACACCGCCGCGCACCTCGTCGACGAGGTCCTACCCGAGGTCCGCGTGCGCCAGTGGGTGCTCTCCTTCCCCTACCGCATCCGCTTCCTCTTGGCCTTCGACCCCGCCCTGTGCAGCGCAGTGCGCGGCATCTTCGTCCGCACCATCCTGGGCTGGCTGCGCGACCGCGCCGCGGCAGCCGGCACGATCTGGAGTTCGTGCGGGTACCGGCCTCGCTGTTGATCGGATTCTGGGTCCTGCTTGCAGGTGATCTTCAGTTTCGTCGGGCCCTCGTTCGGTGCAGTCGCATGGACCGTGCACCTTGCGGGCTTTGTGCTCGGCGCAGTGTTCGCATCGATTTCACGCCAGGCACTCGCACGGCGCCAGCGACACTGGGCGATCACGAGAGCGCGACTTCCTGCCGACTTCGTTATCGGGGAAACTACCGCCATCATGCTGCTTCCAATCCTGCTTGCGCTGCCCTTTACTGCAGCGCTGATCCTGCTGCTTGCGCCCCGCGTCGGGCGCAACTTCGCCGCCGGCGTGGTGGCGCTCGCCGCAGTGGCGGGCATGGGCGTGCTGGTGTGGATCGCGCCGGCGATGATCGATGGCGAAGTGCTGCGCTTTCGCGTCGAGTGGCTGCCGCTGCTGGGGCTTTCGTTCTCGCTGCGCATCGACGGCTTCGCGTGGATGTTCGCCGCCATCGTGTTGGGCATCGGTGCGTTGGTGGTGCTGTATGCGCGCTGGTATCTGGCCGCCGACGATCCGCCGCGACGCTTCTTCGGTCTGCTGGCGCTGTTCATGGGCGCGATGCTCGGCATCACGATCGCCGGCAACCTGCTGCTGCTGGTGGTGTTCTGGGAGATGACCAGCGTGTCGTCGTTCCTGCTGATCGGCTTCTGGAACCACCGTGCCGATGCGCGCCTCGGTGCGCGGATGGCGCTGACCATCACCGGCGCTGGCGGCCTGTGCCTGCTGGCCGGCGTGCTGTTGATCGGCAACATCGTGGGCAGCTACGAGCTCGACGCCGTGCTGGCTGCGGGCGATGTGATCCGTGCCGATCCACTTTACCTGCCGGCGTTGATCCTGGTGCTGCTTGGCGCTTTCACCAAGTCCGCGCAATTTCCGTTTCATTTCTGGCTGCCGCACGCGATGGCAGCGCCCACGCCGGTATCGGCCTACCTGCACTCGGCGACCATGGTCAAGGCCGGCGTGTTCCTGCTCGGGCGCATGTATCCGGCGCTGGCCGGCAGCGACGAGTGGTTCTGGATCGTCACCAGCGTGGGCCTGGCCACGATGGTTATCGGTGCGGCGCTCGCCATCGTGCAGCAGGACCTCAAGGGTCTGCTGGCCTACTCGACGATTTCGCATCTCGGACTGATCACGCTGCTGTTCGGGCTGAATACGCAGCTCGCGGTGGTCGCCGCGGTGTTCCATATCCTCAACCACGCCACCTTCAAGGCCTCGCTGTTCATGGCCGCAGGCATCATCGATCACGAGACCGGCACCCGCGACTTCCGCAAACTCAACGGTCTGTGGCGCTACATGCCGGTCACCGGCGCGCTGGCGGTGGTGGCCTCGCTGTCGATGGCCGGAGTGCCGCTGCTCAATGGCTTCCTGTCGAAGGAAATGTTCCTCACCGAGACGCTGTCGATCAGCGCGCATCCGCCGATGGACTGGGTGGTTCCCGCCATAGCGTTGCTCGGCGCGATTTTCTCGGTGGCCTACAGCGTGCGTTTCGTGCACGACGTGTTCTTCGGCGGCGAACCGCTGTGCCCGGCTGGTATCCCGCATGAGCCAGCGCGTTTCATGCGCGTACCTGTTGAAGTGCTGGTGGTGGTCTGCCTTGCGGTCGGGATCGCGCCGCAATATACCGTGGCCCCGCTGCTGGAGATTGGTGCGCGCGGCGTGCTGCAAGGCCCGCTGCCTGACTACAAGCTGTCGGTCTGGCACGGCATCAACCTGCCGCTGATATTCAGCATGACCGCGCTGATCGTCGGCACGGCGCTGTACTTCCTGCTGCAGCGGGGCAACGCGCTGCATCGGCGCGACTATCGGCCGTTGGCCAAGCTCGGCTTCGATGCGACGCTCGAGCGCGTGCTCGCGCTGGCGCGGCGAATCACAGCCGCACTGGAGAACGAATCCCTGCAGCGCTACCTGCTGCTGTTTGTCCTGTGCGTGCTCGCCTTGGGCAGCGCGCCGTTCCTTGCAGCGCCATCGGCACCAGCGGCGTTGCCCGCGCTGGCAGCGCACCCGCTGGCGATCCTGCTGTGGGTGATGGCCATCGGTGGCGTGATCGCAGTGCTGCGCTGGCATCGCGAGCGGTTCCTGGCGGTGATCCTGGTCGGTGCGGTCGGACTGGCGGTGAGCCTGACCTTCGTGCTGCTGTCGGCGCCCGATCTGGCCTTGACACAGTTGCTGGTGGAAATGATCAGCGTGATCCTGATGCTGATGGCGCTGCGCTGGCTGCCGCAGGTGGGCGCAGCGGAGAAAGCCGGCGCCATCCGCTGGCTGCATGCTGCGGTCGCGGTGACCTGCGGTGTGGGCACTACCGCATTGGTGTATGCGGTGTTGAGCCGCCCGACGCAGAGCATTTCGGAGTTCTTCCTGCGTAACGCCGTGCCGGAGGCCGGCGGCGCCAATGCGGTCAACGTGATCATCGTCGACTTCCGCGCCTTCGACACGCTGGGCGAGATCGCGGTCTACGGGATCGCCGCGCTGATCATCCACGCGATGCTCAAGGGCGCTTCCAGCGCGACGCTGCCCGTGCAGTCAACGCCGGGTCCACATCGGCCCTCGCTGCTGCTGCAGATCTCGACCCAGGTGCTGCTGCCGCTGGCGATCACGGTATCGCTGTACCTGTTCCTGCGCGGCCACAACGCACCCGGCGGCGGCTTCATCGCCGCACTGCTGCTGGCTGTCGCTCTGGTCCTGCAATACATGGCAGCGGGCGTGCGCTGGAGCGAAAAGCGCATCGCCAGCAACTGGCATGCGTGGATCGGTTACGGGCTGCTGGCAGCGGTGGCGACCGGCATCGGCAGCTTTGCGTTCGGGTATCCGTTCCTGACCAGCAGCACGCCCTATGTGGCAATACCGGCGATCGGCGCGGTGCCGTTCGCCAGCGCGATGGGCTTCGACACCGGCGTCTACATGGTAGTGTTCGGCGCCAGCATGTTGATGGTATCGATGCTGGCGCGCTTGAAGAGCGAGCGGGGGCCCGACTGATGGAGCTGCTGCTGGCCAGCGCAATCGGCGTGTTGATAGCCGCAGGCGTGTACCTCGCACTGCGCGCGCGCAGTTTCGACTTGATCCTGGGGCTTACCCTGATCTCCTACGCGGTCAACCTGTGCATCTTCGCCATGGGCAGGCTCGCGCCGGGCAAACCACCGGTGATCCGCGACGGCGTGGCGCTGACCCTGACCAACCACGCAGATCCCTTGCCGCAGGCGCTGGTGCTGACCGCGATCGTGATCAGTTTCGCGATGACCGCGCTGCTGCTGGTGATCGCACTGCGTGCGCGCAGCGCGGGCGCGAGCGACCATGTCGACGGCCGCGAGCCGGGAGACAAGGCATGAATCACCTGCCGGTACTGCCGGTGGTTGTGCCGCTGCTCGCCGGCGCCGTGCTGGCCCTTCTGCACACCGCACCGGTCAACGTGCGCCGCGTGGTGGCCCTGCTGGCAGCACTCGCACAGCTCGCGCTGGCGATCGCGTTGCTGCGCGGTGCTGCCGACGGAACGCAAACGGTGTACCTGCTCGGCAACTGGCCGGCGTATGCCGGCATCGTGCTGGTGGTCGACCGGCTCGCCGCGCTGATGGTGCTGCTCACGGCCACACTGGCACTGATCGGACTGCTGTATGCGCTCGCGGGACAGGATCGCCGCACCCCGCACTTCCACGCGCTGTTTGCATTCCAGGTCGCGGGCCTGAGCGGTGCATTCCTGACCGGCGATCTGTTCAATCTGTTCGTGTTCTTCGAGGTCCTGCTGATCTCCAGCTACGGCCTTCTGCTGCATGGTGGCGGCGCCAATCGCCTGCGTCGCAGCCTGCACTATGTCACTTTCAATCTGCTCGGTTCGGCACTGTTTCTGGTCGCGGTCGCGGTGCTCTACGGCGTACTGGGCACCCTGAACATGGCGGACCTCGCGCACAAGATCGCGCAGGCGCCGCCAGCCGATGCGGTGCTGATCCAGTCGGCCGGGCTGCTGCTGCTGGGCGTGTTCGCGCTCAAGGCCGCCTTGCTGCCGCTGTACCTGTGGCTACCCAACACCTACGCGGCGGCCAGCGCGCCGGTGGCGATGCTGTTTGCGGTGATGACCAAGGTCGGCATATACGCCGTGCTGCGCGTGTACACCCTGTTGTTTGGGGCGGATGCCGGCGTTGGCGCGAATCTCGCGTGGCCGTGGTTGCTGCCGGTAGGTCTGGCCACCATTGCGCTGGCGGCCCTTGGCGCACTGGCTGCGAACTCTCTGCGGCGGCTGGTCGGGTATCTGATCGTGGGCTCCGCAGGCACCCTGTTCGTGGCGATCGCGAGCGCCACCGAGGCCTCGATCGGCGCTGCGCTGTACTACCTGTTGCACTCGACGCTGGCCACCGCCGCACTGTTCCTGCTCGCCGATATGGTCCGGCGTGGCAGGCAGCATGCCGGCGACAGCCTGCGCCGCGTCGATGCACTGGCGCACCGCAACGCGCTGGGTCTGGCCTTCGTGCTCGCCGCGGTAGCGGTCGCCGCGTTGCCGCCGATGGCGGGCTTTCTGGCCAAGGCGTTGGTGCTCGATGCGATCGGCGCGCAGGGCCACGGTGCGTGGATCTGGACGGTGATCCTGTGCAGCAGCCTGTGCGTGGTGGTGGCACTCGCGCGCGCGGGCAGCCATCTGTTCTGGCGCGGCGAGGAATCGCCGGATGCCGCAAGTAGTGCCGGGCTGCGGCCACCCCTGCCCGAGCGCGCGGCGCTGGGCCTGCTGCTGCTGTCGAGCGTCGCCCTGACGGTGTTCGCCGATCCCGTCACCCAGTTCACTCGCGCCACCGCCGCGCAACTGCTCGCACCGCAGGCACTCATCGCACGGGTGCTCGGCGCACAGCCGCGCGCCGATACGGATGCGCCGCCATGAAGCGCTGGCTGGGCTCGCCGATACTCGGCATCTTGGTGTTCATGCTGTGGCTGCTGCTCAATGGCGTAAGCGTTGGGCATCTGCTGCTTGCAGCGGTGCTGGCGATCGCGCTGCCGGCGATCACCCGTGCATTGCGCCCGCAGCAACCCACGATCGGCAACCTCCCGGCGACGGTCAAGCTGGCCGCGGTATTCCTGTACGACATCGTGGTCGCCAACATCGAGGTCGCGCGCCGCATCCTCGGTCGCGAGTCGGCGATCCGGCCCGGTTTCATCTGGGTGCCGTTGGAATTGACCGATCGCCACGCGATCAGCGTACTGTCGAGCATCATCACCCTGACCCCGGGCACGCTGTCGGCCGATGTTTCGCCCAACGGACGTCACCTCCTGGTGCACTGCCTGCATGTGGACGATGCCGATGGCATGGTGGCCACGATCAAACAGCGCTACGAGCGCCCCCTGCTGGAGATCTTCCGATGACCGCATTGGTGCTGCCGTGGGCGATTGGGGCGGTGGGGCTTGCCCTGCTGCTGACCCTGTACCGACTGCTGCGCGGGCCCGGCGCTGTCGACCGCGCATTGGCACTCGACACGCTGTACGTGAACGCGATCGCGTTGCTGATCATGCTGGGCATCGCGATCAACGACAACATCTACCTTGAGGCCGCGCTGGTCATCGCGATGCTGGGGTTTGTCGGCACCGTGGCGCTGGGACGCTATCTGGCACGCGGCGAGGTGGTCGAATGATCGCGGCCTTGCTCGACGCATTGATCGCATTCCTGCTGGTTACCGGCGCATTTTTCGCGCTGGTCGGCGCCTGGGGTCTGGCCAAGCTCGGCGATTTCATGAAGCGTATCCATGGCCCGACCAAGGCCACCACCCTCGGCATCGGCTGCATGCTGATCGCGTCGATGGCATGGTTCATCGCGCACGGCACGCAGCCGGCGGGCCACGAGCTTCTGATCACCGCATTCCTGTTCCTGACCGCGCCGGTCAGCGCACATCTGCTGGTCAAGGCCGCGATGCGCACCGATCCTTCGGCACGGCCGCCACCACCGCCACAGGACTGATGTCAGCCGCCGCTGGAAACTTGCAACTGGACGGCGATGTAGGCCGCGTAGGCCAGCAGCAGGAATACGCCGTTGGCGCGAGTGATCTTCAGGCCCATCAGCATCATCGGCACCAGCACCACGGCGAAGCCGATCATCACCGGAATGTCGAGCCACATCAGGGTCGACGCGGTGGTCGGCAGCGGGGTCACCAGCGCCGAGACGCCGAGGATGAACAGGATGTTGTAGATGTTGGAACCGATCACGTTGCCGATCGCGATGTCCGCATGTCCGCGATAGGCCGCGGCCGCCGATGAGGCCAGCTCCGGCAACGAGGTGCCTACCGCCACCACGGTAAGACCGATCAGAAGCTCCGACATGCCCCACAGGCGCGCCAACGAGGTCGCCGATTCCACTGCCAGCTGCGCACCGCCGATCAAGCCCGCCAGCCCCAGCACAATGAACAAACCCGATCGCCAACTGGCCTTGCCCTTGGGGTTCTCGGCCACGTACTCGTCCTGCACCTGCTTCGACTCGTCTTTCGAGGTGCGCAGCAGGAACCACATGAAAACACCGAATGCGGCCAGCAGCAGCACGCCCTCCCAGAGCAGGATCACCCCGAAACTTGCCAGCGCCCACAACAGCAGGCTCACGCCGATCATGATCGGCAACTCGACCCGTACCATGCGCATCCGCACGGCCAGCGGTGCCACGACCGCGGCCAAGCCGAGGATCATGCCGACGTTGGCGATGTTGGAGCCGACCACATTGCCGACCGCGATGTCGGTGCTGCCGCTGAGCGCCGCACCTACGCTGACCGCGAGCTCCGGCGTGGAGGTTCCAAAGCCCACCACTACCAGGCCGATGACGAACGGGCTCATGCCCAGGCGTTCGGCGATACCGCATGCGCCGCGCACGAATACATCGGCACCGACTGCGAGGATCGCCACGCCGGCGGCCAGTATCAGGATCTGGATCAACATATCGGGTCAAAGCTTCTCGGGGAGTTGGACATCGATCGCGCGCTGGGGATCACCGCAACACCGACCACCACTGGTACGTGTGCAGGGCAGCGAAGGCGAGCAGCAGCACGAAGCCCGCTCCGATTTGTTCGAAGCCGTTTGGCGCTACGCGGTGCGCGTGCCGGCATCCGCCGACTGCAGACCCGTCGAGCGATCGCCCGCCGTGCGAGGCCGGGTCCTGAATCCCTGGCCGTTGCCTCTCGCTCGCGCCCGATGGCTTGGTGATCTACGCGCACCGCCGTCGCCAGCGCGATGGCACCTCGTGCGATCGCGTTCGAGCCGCTCGACTGTCTGGCACGGCTCGCGGCACTCGTGCTTCGGCCGCGAGCGCACCTTTGACGATTCACGGTGTGCTGGCGCCAGCCGTTGTGTGGCCGCCGAGTTCATCGTGCCGCGCTCGAGATGTGCTGCGAACTGCACGCACGGCGGCTCGAACGGCGAACAACCTCAACGGCCGAGCCAGCGCTCGATGCCACGGCCACGGCTCGCAGCCTGAAGCGCCCCACGCGCGCGACGTGACCGCAACTGATGTTGCATGCGTTCGCGATCGACGTCCTGACTCGAGGCCACGGCGGCGGACTACGCAAACAGATCGCGTTCCTCAGTGACGAGCACGTGGTCAGGTCGCGATCCTCGCGCAATTGGGGCTCCCGACGGAAGCGCCGCGGCCGGCAATGAGACTCGCACCGCCTGAGTTCGAGTTCGCGTTCGCGGAGTCGCCGCGTCATGTGCACGTCGTCGGATCCTGTGCCTGAGGACAGCGCGGGCCGGCGAGCAACCTGATGCGGTCGCTCGTGCGCGCGGCGCTCGACCGCAACGCGCCCGACCTGCTCGGGAACCGCGCGCTGCGCCGTCTCGCCGCGCCGGTCCGCGCCTGACCGCCGTTCGCGTCTACGCATTCCGCCCGCAGGCCCCTACGCACCGCGGCCTAGCCTGCGCGCCGACGAGACCCGTAGCATGCGCGCATGGACCACTCGCACCGGCTGCTCCTGTTCCTCCTGGGCTCGCTATTCTCCTGCAACGTCGCGCCCCAGCCGGTCGGCGCGCGGCGTGCGACGGACGCGCCGGTCACAGCCGAGGAACCGGCACTGCGCGGCGAGGATCTCTTCGCGGAGCACTGCACCGTGTGTCACGGCGCGCGGGGCCGCGGCGATGGGCAAGCCGCTCCGCATCTCTTCCCGCCCGCGCGTCGCTTCGACGCCGGGCGCTTCCGGCTCGTCAGCTCGGAGAACGGTGCGCCCGCTGACGCGGACCTGGTCGCCACGCTGCGCCGCGGCATCCCCGGGTCCGCGATGCCGGGCTTCAGCTGGCTGCCGGAGGCCGACCTGGCGGCATTGGCCGCGCACGTGCGCGTGCTGGCCGAGGAGGGCCTCGCCCTCGGTCTGGCCGAGCGCGCGCGCAGCGAGGGCACGCCGATGCCGCCCGCGGAAGCACGGCGGCTGGCGCGCGAACGCCTGACGCCGGATCGGCCGATCGTGCCGGTCGCGGAGGCGGCCGCCGACGTGGCCACTCTGGAACAGGGTCGGCGCGTCTACGTCGAGCGTTGCGCCCAATGCCACGCGACGGACGGCACGGGAGAGCGCTCTCCGCGCTACGACGAGGACGGGACCTTGAACTGGGCGCGCGACCTCACCGCCGGTTTCCTGAAAGGCGACGCCTCGACGCGCGCCCTCGCCTGCCGCATTCGCGGCGGGATCCCCGGCACGGCGATGCCGCCGAACCGGATCGCGCCCGCGGACGAGGCGGCGCTGATCGTCTTCGTGCAGAGTCTGATCCCGCCGGGCGTGGCCGATCGCCTCGTGCACGTGCGCTCCACGCTGTCCGCCCACAAGGTCGCGGCCGTTCCGCGGGATCCCGACGATCCGGCCTGGACGCGCGCCGCCTCGATCGACGTACGGCTGTCGCCGCTCTGGTGGAACGAGGAAGCGGTCCTGGCGGCCACCCTCTCCGCGCTGCACGACGAGGACGAGCTGGCCTTGCGTCTCACGTGGGCGGACTCGACCGGCGTCGTGCGCCTGTTCACCGACACCCGCGCCACCGATGCGGCCGCGCTGCAGTTCTCGGCATCCGCGCGCCCCGCGCTGTTTGGCATGGGCGCGCCGCACGAGCCCACGAACCTGTGGCACTGGCAGGCGCTGCGCATGGAGGACATGGCCGGTGCGCTCGACCTGCTGGATCCGGTCGCGCACACGGGCCCGCCCGGGAAGCCGGGCGAAGTCCGCGCCGACGTCCCGCTGTACAGCCGCTTGCTGGGCCGGCTCGAGCCCTCCGAGCGCGCCGACCGCATCGTCGTGCGCGGCATCGATTCCGTGTCGGGCGCGGACCGCGTGCCCGACGAAGTGCATGCCGACGCGCACTGGCAGGACGGCCGCTGGAGCGTCGTCTTCCGGCGCGCGTTGCGCCCGGCGAGGGCGGGGCTCGTCGCGTTCGTGCCGGAGTCGCCGGTCCAGGTCGCCTGCGCGGTGTGGAACGGCTCCGCGGGCGACGAGGGCGCGAAGAAGTCGATCTCCATCTGGCAGGAGCTGGTCCTGGAGCGTTAGCCAGGATCTCTCACCACGTTCGTCGCGACGCGGTGCCAACTCGTGGCCTGCAAGGAGTTGCGGCCGATGCGCACGCAGCTGATCTGGCTGGTCAGCGAGGATCGAATCGGGCGCAACGACGCCGCAGGACGCTCAACCGTCGCGGCTCAACCGTCGCGGCGTGCCGCACGCAGCGCGTGGGCGCGCTTGGTGATCCACTCGTCGCGGTCTCGCTGCGCATCCTCCGAACTCCGAAACCTGCGCACACCACGCGGCGTGGCGCCCGGCGCGAGGCACGACGGGCACCAGCGCGATCGTCTTCGAGCCGGGGGCGGTCCAATAGCGTTCCGCAAGCCCACC
>Ga0163152_10000871_pt1 | contig 49844 bp, 46 predicted proteins | sample OliLakLV19MP8IB2_FD_148635 | JGI IMG/M metagenome (GOLD analysis project Ga0163152, IMG submission 148635) | Freshwater microbial mat bacterial communities from Lake Vanda, McMurdo Dry Valleys, Antarctica - Oligotrophic Lake LV.19.MP8.IB-2 | ecosystem: Environmental > Aquatic > Freshwater >... | reverse complement strand
TAAGTATTTATTTTGAAGAGGCTGACTCAGATTTGGGTCAGTCTTTTTTATTTACTTATCGAGATTAAAATCCTTCCAATCCGCTTTTTTAAGAGCAAGGTATTGATTGCGGCTCACATCATAAGTAAGAGTATCATAAATAAGAGGAATGGCACTAAGCCCGTGCATTGAAATTACTCCGTATTTTTTATCACGACCAACAATCAAATATCCGTTCTCAAGATCTTGAAGAAAATCAAAGCGCGGCTCAATAAGAATGTTTCCATACTCATCAGCTAATCCAATCAGATTGGCATTATATAATTTTAGTTTTTTATTGACTTGACTTTTAATTGAGTCATACTGAGCATTCAAAATATACTTACCAGATTTTTGAATCACTCCAGCTTTCTTATTTCTACGAACAATACATAACCCATTGCTAAAAGACTCTACCGATTCAAATTGTGGATTGATAACAATTTGATCTTGTTGATTAAGAAAGCCCCATTTGCCAAGCAGTTTTATCGCAGCCAATCCTTCATGGAAATCACCAATACCATCATAGCGATTCGCAATACGAAGGCGGTTACGGGCATCTACAAACCCATACTTGTTGTCGCGTTTTATGCCCCGCATGCCTTCATATTCTGCATACACTTCTTCCAACTTATCTAAAACTGGCGGATCAATTCGTTTAATCAGGCGGCCGTGATAATCTACAAGCTTAATTGTTCCATCTGGTAAATATTCTTTCCAAAATGAACTCAGGAGTTCAACCTGATTATCAGTAAAATAGATTACTTCACCCGAAAACTTTGTGAGGAATATATTTTGTGGCTGCACTTGCAGGTAACACGAATCATTTACCAGGCGTAATGGGAAATTCTGTGGAGACACCAACCACTCTTCTTTGTTGGAAATGATTCCGTATTGGTTCTTGAATTTAACGACCAGTTGATTTTCCGAAATCTGAATCAAAGAATCAAAAACGCAATGGATTATTTCGGTACCCGAGTTATTAAGAGCGCCCCAATATCCAAAATTGGTTACCGGATAAAGGTCAGCTTGTTTTGAACCAATCCAATCAAATTGCTTTTGTGTTTTAACCTTATTTTCATTGTCGACTAATATCCAGCCATTCGATTTGTTGAAAACCCGAAAAGAGTTGCCTTCAACAAAAAGAGAATCATACATAATTGGTATGCCGATAGAATTATCAGGATGGATAACACCCGACTTTCCTTTTTTCTTGGCGGTAAAAAGCCCATTTCGAAGTGGCTTTAATTGATCGTACTGGGCAGGTAAAATAATATTCATGTTCGGCCCAAGCAATCCATATTTGTTGGAGTAGCCATATATGATTGCATCTTCGGAGACAGGTAATAACTCATCGGCTTGAACACGAAGTTGAACTTCATTTTTTTCATTTAGAATAAACCACTCATGGTGAGGAAGTGCTGCGGCTTTTTCGGCATCAGTAATTTTTATTTGTTGAAACTTAGCCTCAATCACAATATTGCCATCCTGGTCAAGTAAACCCTGATCAAGATTTTGATACAGCGTGGCATAGCCCAACTTGTAAGCAGAGATGCTATCGATTTTAAATTCAGTTACGGGTTTGCCGGCATCGTTGAACAAGGCAAATTTTCCAGCTTTATTCTCAGCAGCAAAACGAAGTGTGCCAAGTGCGATTATCTTATTGTATTGTAATGGAACGAGAATATTGTTTTGTAGGTCAATCAACCCATACGAATAATGCCCAAGGTGAAGGTTAAAAACAATGGCGCGTAAACCGTGAATGCTGATGCCATCATATTGAAACGGAATTTTTACTTCACCTTTTATATTTAAACATCCGATTTTTATTTGAGTAGGATTTATTTTTTTGCTCACAATAAAATATTCTCCCGAGGTATGAATAAGAGTTTCATACTCCGCTTTGGTAACAAACTCTTTTTTGAGATTAAGAATACCCCATTGGTTATTCGCCCGATAGCCAGTAACGCCATTAATCACGGAAAAACTTCCGTCCGACCAACCCAAGGCTTCGAAAGAAGCTGGAACAACTACCTTTCCCTGCTCGTTTTTAATCCCCATTTTACCATTCTCCTCATATACGAGAAATGATTCCGCCAGACTTAATCTGGCAGAAAGGAAAAGAATCAGAAAAAGAATACCCCTCATTGCACAACAAAGGTATAAGGTTAAAAGGGATTAATAAATCTTTTGAGCGATTGCAGAGTTAAGTGGCAAGTTTTTTCTTTGATGATAAAGTGTCTAGCCTAACTTCTCAAGATCTTCGGGTGTATCAATATCAATCTCACCCTTTTCAAACGGAACCAGCGAAATAGTACCGATATGCTTTTCTATAATTTTCCGCGCTCCTTGTTCATCGCCCAGCGTTATTAACTTCGGGAACATGGATGCATTGAAAAGCGCGGGAACACCTTTTGTGGTGTTGTATGTGGAGGCAACAATTTCAGACTTTTGTTTTCTATAGGTGCTGATCAACTTATTGAGGTGCGCAGTTGTCAGGTAAGGCTGATCGCAAACCATAACAATAATGGCTTGTATTTCGGCCGTGCTGCTTAAAAGGTGATTGAGTCCAACCTTTAAGGAACTGCCCATGCCCGCTTGCCAATTCTTATTTTCAATTATCTCAACCCCCAGTGGTTCAATTTCTAATTTATGCGATGGGGAATTTGATCCAAGTACTACTATTACAGAATCCGCTTCGGAGTCAAGTGCTGACTTTGCAGCATGTTTTAATAATGATTTCCCGTTTACTTGAATGAGTTGTTTTGATTGCCCCAGGCGTGATGAGGAACCGGCTGCAAGAATTACAATATTGATTGACATTCTAGCGACTACTCTTGCGATGAAGCCCTTCTCCTTCCATGTAAACTTGCTTAAACACCTGATCGCTTTTTGCATCGCGCTGGTGAATAGGGCCACTGTGATATTTTAAGAAACCACCGGAACGATTCGAAAACTTACTTTGAATTTCAGAAATGATTGAAAGGGCAATTTCATCGGGCGCCTCCGCACCAATGTCTAACCCAATAGGGGAATGAATTCGTTGTAAATCAAATTCACTTAATGTTATGCCAGCAACAGAAAACTCTTGTTGCATTTTATCAAATCGCTTGCGCGGACCAAGTATGCCAATGTATGGAGTGTGCGCGCCAAGTAGTTTCCTTAGCACATCACGATCATACTCATAATTATGCGACATGAGTACGCATGCTGTGAATGGAGTAATCTCAAAATCGCGGTCAATAAACTCGCGTTGGCAAAGCGAAAGCTTGTCAGCTGTTGGGAAGAAGATGGGTGCAATGTGAGCGACACATTCATCTGTTACGGAAACATTCCACCCCAGTGATTTAGCCAACTCACTTACTGGCCTCGCATCAAAGCCGCCTCCAAAAATAATTAGGGATAAAGTCGGTTGAATAAGTTCGATGAATACTTCAAATTGCTCATCACCTATTACATAGGTTTTTGCTTCGGATCTTTTTGATTCAATGAGTTTTAATAAATCAGATTGAACTAATTTGTTCAACTCTATATTTGAAAATGAACTAGTAACATCACCCGAGTTGGATAGCAAAAACTTTTCACCAACTGAATTGAGGCCACTAAAAATGGTAGCAAGTACAACTGGTTCTTTTGTGTTGACTAGTGAACTAAATTGGTTGATTGCATTTTTTTGATTGTGTTCATCCAATGGTTCAATCAAAACATCGATTACTCCATTACAACCTAACCCGATTCCAAGATTCTGATTACTCTCCTCGCGGGTATCGTAAGTAACCGTCATGGGATTTTTATCGGCCATTACCGTGCGCGCCTTTCTCAACGCATCACCTTCAAGACAACCGCCACTAATTGAACCCACCCAACGACCATCATCCGTAATTAACATCCGCGCACCCGGACTGCGATAAGACGAGCCTCGAACTTTAACTACCGTGGCAAGTGCAGCCTTTCGTTGACTAAAATCAACTTGCTTATACGCGTCAATTATGGCTTTAAAATCTTTCACAATTAATACTTAAAATCTTTTTCCAGTTCGGCATCTTCTTCGTTGTGCGAAAAGTAATCAATCCCCAACAATTTTTTTGAAAGACTCATTTACTATTTCCTTACTGCTTTCACTTCTTCACGTGTCACGGCTTCACCTTTATTACCAAATGAATTGCGAACATAATTCAATACATCACTGGTTTCCTGGTCGGTAAGCTCAAACCCAGTCATTTCACCAGAATAGATTTTTCCATTCACTTTTATTTCGCCACTTACACCATAAAGAGTTTGCATGATTGAACGTTTTTTATCGGCCATCAGATAATCAGCCTTTTCCAGTGGCGGAAATACATCTTCAATTCCTTCTCCTTGTTCCTGATGGCAACTCATGCAATACCCACTATAAACTTCTTTGCCTCGTGAAATACTTGCGGCCAGATCAAATTTTTGTTCCTGCGGATAAATGAAAAATGTTGAGACTGAGCAAAAAGTGAGTGCAAAAAAGAAAAGTTTGATCATAAATTTTAATGCTTAATGTTCTTCTAAGGTAAAAAATGTTGGTGCAAATTAAAGCAAACCTTATAACACAATCGATTGCGGAAAGCTATTTAGCCACAACTAAATATTTACCAAACTCAATTGCCCTTCATTTGTTACTTTAGCGGCCTTCAAAATGGTAAACTAACCCTTGTTTCATGATTAAGCCCTCAGAACTGTTCCCTTATAAAATTGATAAAAAGTACTCCAAGTCCGTGGCTTATTTTTCGATGGAGTTTGCAATAGACCAACCTTTGAAAATATATAGTGGCGGTTTAGGTTTTTTGGCCGGTTCGCACATGCGCAGTGCCTTTGAGCTAAAGCAAAACATGATCGGGATTGGTATACTTTGGAAGAAAGGTTACTACGATCAGGAACGCAACCAGGATCAAACCTTAAAAGTTAGCTTCCGCGATAAGGATTATTCTTTCCTTACCGATACGGGAATTGTCTATCCAATTACGATTCACGGAGCAAAAGTATTTGTGAAGGCGTATCTGCTAAAGCCCGAGGTATTCAATACTTGCCCGATGTTTCTCCTTTCTACTGATATTCCTGAAAATGATTTTTTGGCGCAAACAATCTCTCATCGGTTATATGATCCCAACCAAACAACCCGAATAGCCCAATCAATTTTATTAGGTATTGGTGGTGCAAAATTATTAGACGAGCTACAGCGCGACACTGAAATCTACCACATGAATGAAGGCCATGCGCTTCCAATGTGTTTTTATTTAATGGATAAGTACAAAGACCTAGAAGAAGTAAAAAAACGTGTTGTCTTTACAACGCACACGCCTGAGCTTGCTGGGAATGAAGAACACAGTCTTCCGATTTTAAATGGAATGACTTTTTTTAATGGTCTTACCCAAAAGGCAGTTGAAGATCTTGTGCATCCGGAAAATGGAATGTTAAACTATACCCTTACAGCTTTGCGAATGGCAAAGCATGCGAATGGCGTATCGCAATTGCATGGTGAGGTTGCGCGTAAAATGTGGGGTGGCTATAAAGGAATTTGTGACATCACGGCTGTTACCAATGCGCAAAACAGAACCTACTGGCGAGACGAAGATCTTGACAAAGCAAAACTTGATAACGATGACAAGGCACTTGTTAGTAAAAAGAAAGAGCTGAAGAAAAAACTCTTCCGTGTTATTGCTAACCAAACTGGTAAATTATTTGATGAGAATGTTTTAACTATTGTTTGGGCCCGCAGGTTTGCCGGTTATAAAAGAGCAAATCTTATCCTTTCAGATTTTGATCGGTTTATGAAAATCGTCTCTAATAAGGATATGCCGGTGCAATTCATCTGGGCGGGTAAACCGTATCCCGAGGACTACAGTTCTATCAACACCTTCAACGAAATTTATTGGGAGACAAAGCCACTTCCAAATTGCACCGTGGTAACTGGCTATGAACTTTGGATTTCAGCTCATTTGAAAAAGGGCTCTGATCTTTGGTTGAATAACCCGAGAATGTATCGTGAAGCTTCGGGTACCTCGGGAATGACAGCCGCGATGAATGGATCGATCAACTTGTCTATCCCTGATGGTTGGGTTCCGGAATTTGCCAAGCACGGAGAAAATGCATTTGTGATTGAAACGGCTTCGGATTCCATGTCGCAAGAAGAAAAGGATAAAATTGAAGCAACAAATCTCCTTGACTTGCTGGAAAACGAAATCATTCCACTTTATTATGAATCACCAGCCAAATGGTTGGAAATAATGAAGGCGAGCATGACAGATGTACTTCCATTCTTTGATTCTGGCCGCATGGCCGATGAATATTACGAAAGAATGTACAAGAAGTAGGCACTATTTGTCAATCCCTTGACAGTTTACTTCGTGATTTGAAGTGTATCTTTACACTCCATGACTAATATTGTTATTATAGGTAATGGTATTGCGGGGGTTACAGCTGCAAGACACATCCGCAAACGGAGTGATCATCGGATTACAATAATCTCGTCAGAGACAAAACATTTCTATTCGCGCACCGCCCTTATGTATGTTTACATGGGGCACATGAAGTTCGAGAATATAAAACCCTACGAGGATTTTTTCTGGAAAAAAAATCGAATTGATCTGGTCTTTGATCATGTTGAAAAAGTAGTTCCTACATCAAATCAGTTGCAACTGAAATCGGGGGGTACGATTTTATATGATGTTTTAATTATTGCCACGGGGTCTAAGTCAAACAAATTTGGTTGGCCAGGTCAGGATTTAAAGGGAGTTCAAGGTCTGTATGGTTATCCTGATCTTCAATTGATGGAAGAAAACACAAAAGGTGTTGATCATGCAGTGATTGTAGGTGGTGGTTTGATTGGTATTGAGATGACTGAGATGTTGCTATCTCGGAAAATCGGAGTAACCATGTTGGTGCGTGAACCTGAATTTTGGAGTGGCGTGCTTCCCATGCAAGAGGCCAATTTAATTTCGAGGCACGTTCGGTCGCATCACGTAGATTTGAAATTAAATACTGAACTGAAGCAAATTGAAAGCGATGCTACTGGCAGAGTTAAATCAGTGGTAATAAATTCTGGAGAAACAATTTCGTGCGGGTTTGTGGGGTTAACCGTGGGGGTTGCTCCCAATATTGATTTTCTAAAAGACTCGGGCATTGAAACAAAGCGCGGTGTGCTGGTAAATGAATATCTGCAAACAAATTTTGAGAACATTTATGCGTTGGGCGATTGCGTTGAACGAACCTATGCGTTGCCTGGCCGCAGAAATATTGAGCAGGTGTGGTACACCGGGCGCATGATGGGCGAAGTAGTAGCGCAAACTATTTGTGGCGACAAAACAAAATATGAACCCGGCCCGTGGTTTAACTCAGCCAAGTTTTTTGATATAGAATATCAGACTTACGGAACTGTCAATAGTGAACTCAAACAGAATGAAGCTGATTTTTATTGGGAGCATGAGTCGGGAAAGAAAGCTGTGCACATTATTTGGAATAAGGAGACCGAACAGTTTCTTGGAATCAATGTGTTTGGAATTCGCATGCGGCATGAATGTTTTGACAGTTGGCTGCGCGATAAAAGAGATGTACATTTTATAATAAATCATCTTACCGAGGCGAACTTTGATCCTGAGTTTTTTGCCCGCCACGAATCTGAAATCAACAGTACATTTAGTCAACAAATAAAATTTACGCAACCAGCGTAGCCCAATCTATGAAAACACTTAAACTAATCGGTCTCGCTCTGTTTATCACAGGCTTTACTATTTTCAATATTTCTTTCTTTTGGGCAAATTATTCTCTCACGCCAGCGATCGTTGGGGAGAAAATTTCGGATCAGAAAAAATCTCAATTGTTTCTTGCGCAGGTACAATCAATTCTCAATCATCCTGTAAGTTCTAATTTTTCTTTCGTAAGTGAACTAAAGCAATCATTTGATAAAGTGAACGAGCAGCAGATAAAAATTTACGAGATCAGTTCAACCGATATAAACACCTTGGTAGGATTAAATAGAACTTCATTTTCAATTGCCACAGTTGATTCGTTGTATAAAGGCAGTAATGAAGCAACAAGTTTTAAGAATAAGGCATTTAAGGATTTCGGTGGTGGGATTGATGGTCAACATTTTGAATCGCCAGAGCAATTGAAAGCAAGGCTTGAGGAAGTAGCCGCTAAAATCAAGGCCTACGGAATAATCAATCAAGTAGGTTTTGACCGCTACCAAATTAAAGACCTTACCTATTCAATGACGAAAGCTTCAGCGATTAGTCCGGTAAAGAATAGTCCATTTGGGTTTTTAATGTTGACTATCGGCTTGTGTGTAGTTGGAGCACTATTATATATTTTACCGAAACTTAAATTAGAACCTGGAATAAAGAACAATGGCATTTTCTTTAACATAATGAAAAATGCAAGTTGGCTTGGAATTATTACGGGTACGTGGCTAATCACGTTTTACGTGTTACTTTATTTCTATCCAGAGTATATGACCAACTGGATTATTATGGTTGATCCTTTGAGTGCCTTGCTAAACGGAAATGAAGCCAGCCGTTTTTTCTTGTATGGATTTATTTATACACTGTGCATTTTAGTAATGGGCGTTCGTATGATCATTCACTACAGACATAGCAAGTACCAGATCCTGCGTACCTGTTCCGTTATGTTTTTCCAAACATCATTTGCATTTCTGCTACCCGAAATCTTAATCCGACTAAACAAACCGTATTTCGATTTCAAAAATATCTGGCCACTTGATTATTCTTTTTTCTTTGACTCTCGATTAGATACACTCACCCAAAACGGAACACTGGGTTTATTTATGTTAGGGTGGGGGATTGCGCTTATTATAATTGGTGTGCCCGTGTTTGTTTACTTCTTTGGCAAGCGTTGGTATTGCAGTTGGGTTTGTGGTTGCGGGGGTTTGGCAGAAACCTTGGGCGATCCTTATCGTCAGCTTTCAAACAAAACATTAAAGGCTTGGAAAGTTGAGCGCTGGATGGTTCATGCGGTATTAGTTTTTGCAATTGTGATGACTGCCGGAGTGCTCTACACTTACTTTACAGATTCCGGGTGGTTTTTATTTTTTGATAGCTACCAACTACGTGAAGTGTATGGCGCATTTATTGGAGCTGGGTTTGCCGGTGTTGTAGGCACTGGATTTTATCCGGTGATGGGTAATCGGGTGTGGTGTCGTTTTGGGTGTCCATTAGCTGCCTATTTAGGAATTATTCAACGCTTTAAATCACGGTTCAGAATTACAACCAATGGTGGTCAATGCATATCATGTGGCAATTGCTCAACGTATTGTGAGATGGGAATAGACGTGCGTTGGTATGCGCAGCGGGGTCAAAACATTGTTCGGTCTTCGTGTGTAGGCTGCGGAATTTGTTCCTCGGTTTGCCCGCGCGGAGTTTTAAATCTAGAAGTGAAAAATGAAGCAGGTCGTTTTGGTAATCCGATCTTAATCGGGAATAATAACATCACCGTTACGGATCATTAAAAGAATTTCCGTGAGATCTCCGAATGCAGTTGTCATTATTCCAGCCTTTAATGAAGAGAATGGAGTTGGTCAGGTTATTCGCGAGATACCACGCGAGTTTGTAAAGGAAATAATTGTTGTCAATAATAACTCAACGGACAATACAGAACGAATCGCGAAAGAAGCAGGAGCAACTGTGCTTCGCGAGCCAATACCGGGATATGGCCGTGCATGCTTAAAGGGGATTGATTATCTGAAGCAAATGAATCCTAAACCGGAGATCGTTATTTTTTTAGATGCTGATCATTCCGACTATCCCGAAGAAATCCCAACCTTGTTAAAATCTATTTTCGAGGGCGCTGATCTTGTAATTGGATCGCGGGCACTAGGTAAGAAAGAGCAAGGCGCTATGACGCCACAACAGATTTTTGGCAATTGGTTAGCTACCCGATTGCTCGATTTATTTTATGGTGTGAAGTTTACCGACCTCGGACCCTTTCGTGCAATAAAATACACAACTCTTATTGAGCTCGATATGCAGGATAAAACTTATGGTTGGACGGTGGAGATGCAACTGAAGGCAGCAAAAAATGGTTTTCGTTGTGTGGAAGTTCCGGTGCGCTACCGCAGGCGTATTGGTTTTTCAAAAATCAGCGGCACCGCAAAGGGAACCATTCTGGCTGGGTACAAAATTTTAGCAACTATCTTTAAATATTTATAAAGAGATTAATCCCATAAGTGGAGCCAATGACCATCCTGATTACGATATTATATAGTCTTTCACTGCTTTACATTTTCCTTTTTAGTTTAGGACAACTTCACCTTACCTGGGTTTACGTTTTAGAGCAAAGGAAAAGTAAGACTCCAGCCCCAAAGCTTGAAGAGTTTCCTCTGGTAACTGTGCAACTGCCTGTATATAATGAGAAATATGTTATCGAGCGGCTGTTGGATGCGGTGAGCAAATTAAATTATCCAAAAGACAAACTAGAGATTCAAGTGTTGGATGACTCAACAGATGAAACAACTCAAATTATTGAAAAGAAGATTTTGGAACTTCAATCTAAAGGTCTTGATATAAAATCAATACATAGAACAGATCGATCAGGATTTAAAGCCGGAGCCCTTGCGTTCGGGTTAGCGAAAGCGAAAGGTGAGTTTATTGCAATCTTTGATGCGGATTTTATTCCCAATCCCGACTTTCTAATAAATACGCTTGCTTATTTTAATAATCCCAAAATTGGTGTCGTTCAAACGCGGTGGAGCCATATCAACAAAGATTATTCATTGCTTACAAGACTTCAAGCTTTTGGGTTAGATGCGCATTTCTCCATCGAGCAAATTGCGCGCAAGGCTTCAGGTAGTTTTATAAACTTCAACGGTACGTGTGGTGTATGGCGTAAAATGTGTATCCAGAATTCAGGTGGCTGGAGTGCGGATACGCTTACAGAAGATCTTGATCTTAGTTATCGTGCTCAATTGAGGGGTTGGGAGTTTCACTACCTTGAAGAAATTGAAACGCCTGGTGAATTACCCGTGATCATGTCGGCAATTAAATCGCAGCAGTACCGATGGAACAAAGGCGCAGCAGAAACAGCTCGCAAGAATTTTGGCAACGTGTTTTTAAGTAAGTTGCCTTTAAAGAATAAGATTCATGCATTCTTTCATTTATTCAATAGCTCAGTTTTTGTGTTTCTTTTAATTGCATCGATGCTTAGTATTCCGATGTTGTTTGTCAAACACAATCACCCGGAAATCCGATGGCTATTTTATTTGGGAACCATTTTTCTAGTGGGGTTTTTCTCCATCACATTTTTTTATTGGATAGCCACCAAACGTTTTTACCCAACTTCATCCGTTAAGACTTTCCTTTCATTATATCCAAGGTTCTTGATTGTGTCTATGGGATTATCATTGCACAACGGTCTTGCCGTGTTTGAAGGTCTGATAGGCAGAGAGACTCCCTTTATAAGAACACCAAAATTTAATGTTAGTAAAAAGATGGACATGTGGAAAGGCAACACTTATGTGATGTCTAAAATCACATTAAATATTTTACTGGAAGGATTGCTGTGTCTTTACTTTATTTTCGGAATTGTTGCGGGTATTTGGCTTCGTGATGGTGGGCTGATTATCTTTCATGTTATGTTGGCATTAGGTTTTGGAAGTGTGTTTTATTTTTCTGTGAAGGCCGCAGTGCATGGCTAAGCAAAAGCCACTATACTATCTTCTTACTCTTTTTTCCATTATAGGTTACGCAGGCATTGCCTATGGCGTTCAACGACACGAAAGTGTTTTACTGCTGTTGGTCTTTGGTGCTTTGTTTTTAATGTATGGGTTGATAATTAGGCAGCAGGATAGTTCTATCGAATTTTGGATTGGTGCCGCTTTCTTGTTTCGCTTAATTTTTCTATTTGCACTTCCATCTTTGTCAGATGACTTTTATCGATTCATTTGGGACGGTCGTTTATGGAGTGCAGGTTATCATCCTTTTTTAGAATTACCATCCACCTATGTACAGCAAGGAATTGGAGGCATCGATCAACAACTTTTTTCTAAACTTAATAGCCCACAGTATTTTGCTATTTACCCACCGGTATCTCAATTTGTTTACTGGCTGTCTGTAAAAGTATCTCCGCATTCAATACTTGGAAGTGTAATTTTTATGCGTGCACTATTGATTGCCGCTGAAGTGGGAAGCATTCTGCTAATACAGAACTTGTTGAAACGATTTGCCCTGCCAGCTAAACGCATTTTAATTTATGCGTTGAACCCGCTTGTGATTATTGAATTGGCAGGTAATCTACACTTCGAAGCACTCATAATCTTTTTTGTTTTGTTGGTAGTTTATTTTTTAGTGAAAAATCGTTGGGTCATATCGGCTGGAGCGATGGCACTGGCGATAGGTTCAAAACTGTTGCCATTAATTTTCTTGCCTGCGTTGGCGAGTATGCTGGGAGTGAAGAATGTGCTTCGATATGGATTTTTGCTGATCCTTATTTTATTTGTTTTTTTTATTCCTATGTACAATAGTCAGGTGATAAACGGCATGAGCGAAAGTCTTGGTTTGTACTTCAATAAGTTTGAATTTAATGCTAGCATTTATTACCTGGTTCGTGAGTTTGGATTTTGGCAATATGGGTATAACATCATTCAAACCGTTGGCTGGAAACTGGGTTTGATAGCCGGAATCTTGATTTTAGCATTCTCTTTTGAAAGCGGATTGAAGTGGAATGCGTCTCCAGACATTAAAGCCTATCCAAAATTACTTTCAGATTGGATGTGGGTGCTGTGTATTTATTTTCTATTTGCAACCATTGTCCATCCCTGGTATATCACAACGTTATTGGCCTTATCAGTTTTTACCTCCTATCGGTTTGTTGTTTTATGGACAGGATTAGTTTTTCTGTCGTATGTTGGATACTCTCAAACCGGATTTAATGAAGTCTTATGGATTACAGCTTGTGAGTATTTGTTTGTTATCGGCTATCTGATATTTGAATTGAGGAATCGGTTTCTTCTTATTAGTCGATGAAAGAAAAATTACTCATAATTTTTTATCGCAACCCTGAACTTGGAAAGGTGAAGACCCGGCTAGCCGCTGCGGTTGGCGATGAAAAAGCACTTGCTATTTATTTAAAACTCGCAACGCATACGCGCGAGGTAGCTCTGGCAAGTGATTTCGACCGTGTTGTTTACTATTCTCATCATGTTGATACCGAAGATAATTGGCAAGAAAATTCCTTTCACAAGAAGCTGCAAGTAGGCAATGATCTTGGCATCAGGATGTACAATGCTTTTGAGAATGCCTTTCGAGATGGCTATGCTCATGTGTGTATTATTGGCACCGATTGTTTAGAGTTAACAAGCGAAATCTTGAGCGCTGCGTTTGAGCAGTTAAAAGCACATGATGTCGTAATCGGCCCAGCGCGTGATGGCGGATACTATTTGCTTGGAATGAAGCAATTACACAAAGATTTATTTGCCAACAAAGAATGGAGCACGAACACGGTTGCTAAAAGAACGATTGTGGATTTTCAAAATCTTAATCTAACATACAGTAAACTAGCAACTCTATCTGATATTGACAGAGAAGAAGATTTGCCCAAAGGCATATTTAAAGTTTAGGCTTAACGATTGTGAATACCCTCGAGATGGTAAACCCAAATCGGATATCTCCTTTAAAGAAGTTACCAGTTAATTCAGGTTAAAGCTTACTTTAAAGTAATGTTGATCAGTAAAGTAATACTCTATTTTAAATCCCTCGACATCACAAATCTCTTTAACGATAGCGAGGCCAAGACCACTACCGGTTGCAGTTCTGGACTCTCGATTAAAGCGTTGGAAAAGTTTTTCAGGATTTTTTAAGGGTTCACCCTGATTTAAAATATGTAAGGTGTTCTTTTCAATGTGAATTTTTAGCTCACTTTCTTCAGGGGAATGCTTCAAGCCATTTGAGATTAAATTACTCAGCAGAATGTCTAGCAAAGTTGGGTTTACATTAACTTTAGTCTCCGATTCATCTGTAACTGTAGTTTTCATTTTTTTTACCTCGGCTTTCTCTTTGTATAGATATAGTGTTTTTTCTACAGCCTCTTTAAGTAGTACAGGTTGCTTTGATGGAAACTGATTATTCTCAATTTTAGAAAGCAACAGTAAATTCTTATTCAACCTTGCAATTCGATCATTTGCATTGGATAGATCGCTGATTAAATCGGCTTGCTCACGGGTTATGTTATGAGTTTGCATAAGCAATTCCAATTTCGATTGAAAAATTGCCAGCGGGGTTTGTAGCTCGTGCGATGCATTTTCAGTGAATTCCTTTTGACTCAAGTATGCATTTCGATTCTTGGATACAAGTTGCTCAACTGTAATTCGAAGATCTTCAAATTCTGTAGTATCGGATGGTGGGAGTTTGATTTGAGTATCTTTATCAATTTGATATTGTTTTAATTTTTCAAGAATTGCATAGAAAGGACTCCAGATTTTTTTTGACAGATTTTGATTGATAAAGATGAAGCCAATCAACAAAAGTATTAACAGACTGGTTTGAATGACTACAATTGCTTGCACCAAATCGCTGCTGCCAACCACCGATTCGCGAATAATTAATTCATAGTTTTTATTCTGTATAATAACTCCGCATCGAAGAACTCTGAAAGGAATCAATTCTTGTTCAATGCTGTCGTAAACAGAATATGAATAAAGAGAATCAGAAACAGGCCAGTGGGTTGCTTCTTTTAGTTGAAACTCTTCATTCAGTAATTTATATATTGTAAGGTCGCTATCACTCTTTATGTAGGCAGCACTTTCAAAAAAATTTTTTTTATGATGAAAGAGCTCTTCTTCCATTTCTTCAACAAAGAGTTGTTGAATAAATAGATAAAACAATGGCGCGCAAACAAGTAGCAGCAGGGTTGAGTATAGGATGTAATTTTTAAATGTACGCCTAAGAAGTTTCATACCTCAAATTTGTAACCGAGTCCGTACACGGTTTTTATGTAATCAACACAACCTGCCTCAGCAAGTTTCTTCTTTAGGTTCTTCATGTGTGCATAAATAAAATCGAAGTTATCAAAAACTTCGGCCACATCACCCGATATATGTTCTGCTATTGCATTCTTAGATACAACGCGGTTTTTGTTCGAAACAAGGAATAGCAATAGATCATATTCTTTTCGGGTTAACTCAACCGGCAGCTTGTTAACTGAAACCACATTCCCAATTAAGTCAATCGTGAGTTCATGAAATGCAATTGCATTATTTCCCTCAAATCGTTTTCGCCTTATTATCGCAGAAATACGTGCGCCCATTTCTGAAAGATGATAGGGTTTTGCGAGGTAATCGTCAGCGCCAAGGTTAAGGCCTTTTATTTTATCATCAAGTGAGTTCCGTGCCGAAACTATGATTACGCCATCGAGTTTATTTTCAGTTTTCAATTTTTCGAGAATGGAAAGCCCGTTACCATCAGGAAGGGTGATGTCAAGCAATATGCAATCATATTCGTGCATTAATACTTTTTCTAAGGCTTCTCGGGCTGTGTAGGCAACTTCTACTACATAACTTTCTTGACGAAGGTATTGCTTCATGCTTTTTGCGAGCTCTTGTTCGTCTTCAATGATGAGAATTTTCATTACGGTAGATACATAACAATTTACTGATGCATTAAATTATGGCTAAAGGCAAAACTGGTTGTTTGGTACCAGGTAATTGCATCTTTTTCAATAGGGAGCAATAAACGATGTTTTGGTATTTGGCTAATTATTTCTTTATCTATTCCGAGCAAGTAAACAATGGATTCCTTCTTAGGCGCCATTACTACCAGGCTATCCTGTTTCATATAGCCAAGAAGTTGATAGGTACTAATGAAAACCCGCTCTTTACCTTTTGCTAACCTATTGATATCGAAGCCAAAGAATTTTGTCTCGTAAGAAAAGTTTAGCATACCCAACAATGTGGGGGCAATGTCAATCTGACTCATTAACCGATCCTGTATTCCTGGTTTAACATCAGCAGGGGAGAAAATCAGCATAGGAATTTTATATTTATTTATTGGCAAATCTGTTTTCCCCGCACTGGATGCGCAGTGATCGGATGTAATTATAAATATGGTGTTTGTATACCAGTCCTTTTTACTAGCTTCTTTTATAAACTTGCCGATAGCATAGTCGGTATATTTTACTGCCCCTTGCCGACTGGTATGCGATGGAATTGAAATTCTTCCATCGGGATACGTAAATGGGCGATGATTAGTTGTTGTCATGATATGAGTAAATGAGGGGTGTTGAGTAGCCACCGCTTTATCAATTTCCGCTAACGATAGTGTAAAAAGATTTTCATCGGCAACGCCCCAAATGTTTTCATAATCAATTTCAGAATCAGCAAGTGAACTACGATCTACTACTTGGTAGCCGTTGCTGCTAAAATAAGGCCCCATGTTATCGAAGTAGCTATAGCCACCATAAAGATATTTGCTTACATAACCTTTTTTGTTGAACACTGAGGCCAGCGTAAAAAGATTTTCGTTATTTGGCCTGCGCACGATCGATTGACCTGGCGTGGGAGGAACGGCTAGCGATAATGCTTCCAGTCCGCGCACGGTGCGGGTACCCGTGGCATATAAATTTGTAAAACTTAGACTGTGTTGAGAAAGCGAGTCGAGAAAGGGAGTGATACCTTCTGTGTTTCCGAAAATACCCATAAACTCGGCACTGAAACTTTCAATGCTTATCAAAACAACATTCAATTTGTTTTCCGGGTTGGGATTAGTCACATTTCGGCTAAGTGAAAACTCCTTATTAGGGACAAGCTCAGGTAACATTGAGCTGGTAAGCCTATCATTTACCTCTTGCTCTGGCAGGTGTGGATAAAACTGTGTGTAGTTGAGTTCGTTGTTTCGATAGGCGGCAAATAATTCGTAGAGCCCATTACCTGCTAACTCGTTGGCAATTGTATTTGAACTGAAGTTATGATAGGTGTTAGAGATAAGAAAGAAACTCAAAATAGGTAAACTAAAAATTCCTAATGCCCATACCGATCGGGACTTAAAATGTATAGGTTGTTGCAAGCTTTCATCAATGCGTGCTTTTATCAGATAAAAAATTGCTGACGATACCAATACAATCATGATTACGATCCACGTTATTGGATACGATTGCTGAATGTTGCCGATAACTTCGGTTGTATAAACCAGATAGTCAACGGCAATGAAATTGAACCGGGTTGTAAACTCGTCCCAGAAGAGCCATTCTGAAACGGCATTGAACAAGAGTAAAAAAATCTGAACAAAGAAAAATGCATAGAGGAAGAAACGATGCCACTTTTTTTCAAATAACTTACTCGGAATAAACCACAGATAGAGTAGGAGTGGTATAATTGCGTAGGTAGCTGAAATAAGATCAAAGAATGTTCCAAAAGCAAAGGCACCAACAAGTTGAAAAAAGGTTAGGTCGGCTTGCGCAAATGATTTGACAAGCAGGGAAATTCTGGTAACGAGAGAAACACCTAAAATCAGCCAAATCATTAAAAGGATCGCTCCAAAGCGAGTTGACTTAAGGTTTGAATAGGTAGTTGACATCCATGCAAAGAAAAGTGATGATTCTGAATGAATTCTGAAGTATCAAATGTAGATTGTTGAGCATACTTTATCTTTTAAAGCATTTTACTATGAGCGAAAAAGTAAGTTGTTCCATTTCAGGGAAGGAGTATCCTGTAGATCGCGCAATACCGGTTTCCTCGTTGGATAGAAACATGGTAACGTACATTAAGGAACAGTATGCCAATGTTACCGATGCGGATTTTTTGGGCGATGATCAGCTTCTTAAAATCAAGAAGGCGTATCTCAATCAAATGCTGGTTAGTGAATTTGGTGAACTGGATGAGCTGGAGAATGAAGTAATTAACAGCATTTCTGAAAATAAGATTCTTTCAGAGAATGTTGATTTTGACCAGGATGTTAACCTGTCATTTGGCGATAAAATTTCCGACAAGATTGCCGAGTTTGGTGGTAGCTGGACTTTTATAATTTCTTTTTTTGGATTCATTCTGGTTTGGATTGTAGCCAATATTTTGTGGCTCAATAATAAGTCGGTTGATCCGTATCCCTTTATTCTATTAAATCTGATTCTCTCTTGTTTGGCTGCCATACAAGCTCCCATTATTATGATGAGCCAGAATAGGCAGGAGTCAAAAGATCGTGCCCGCTCTGAGCACGACTATAAAATAAATCTAAAGGCTGAACTCGAGATTCAACTGCTTCATAAGAAAATGGATCACTTATTAATTAATCAAAGTAAGCGATTGCTAGAAATTCAGCGCATTCAAACTGAAATGATGGAGACTGTACTAAGCCGATTACCTGAAAAAAAAGAAGAATAATTATTTCAGCGTTGCCAAGTCGCGAATTAAAATTTGCTTCCGATCGAAGTTGATGAGGTTTTTATCTTTCAATTCGTTTAGAATAGTTGTTACTGTTTGGCGAGAAGTGCCCGTGAGCGCGGCAATATCTTTATGAGTAAGCCGCGTGGGGATCATGGTTTCAAACCCAACCTTCTTGCCTTTCCAAGCGGCCGCGTCTTTTAAAAATTCTACAACACGTGTGCGCGCATCTTTAAAAACCAGAAGTTCGAGTTTCCGTTCCAATTTCATTAACCGAAAACCAATAAGTTTTAATATCTTAAAACTCAATTCGCCATTTTGTTTTATCAATTCTTTTAAGTCTTCGATGCTAAGCGGGCAAATAGTGGTATTGCCATCCATTGCCTGCGCATAATCTTTTCGAATTTCTTCTCCGGCCATGGCCATTTCTCCAAAAATCTCACCAGTAGAAAGAATCGCTGTTACGGCTTCTTTACCGTCTTCCTGATAATGGCCTAACCGCACGCGTCCCGACACAATCATATATATATGAGTAGCGGCTTCATCCGGAAAGTAAATGAACTCATCTTTCTTATAATAATTATACGTGTGCCTGTCAGCCATATTCTTTACCCGATGCGGACAAAGCATGTGGTAAAGATTTACGCTTTCAAAGTACCAAAGTGACGAATTATTGCTCATTTCTAAATATTCAGTATTAAGTTAGCAAAAAATTAGCAGCAAAAGTTCCATGGACAAATTTACTCTGAGCGAGATTTGGATTTATCCAATCAAATCGTTGGCCGGAATTAGACTGCCTCGCGCAAAAATAGCCGAAAAAGGATTGCAGCATGACAGGCGTTGGATGTTGGTGGATGAAGACGGAAGATTTTTGACGCAACGGGAACATCCTGAAATGACTCTTTTTCAATTAACAATTGATAAGGGTCAATTGTTAATTAAAAGTCTAACAAGTGCTGAATCGCCAGAATCAATTTCAATTGATATAATACCCACTCTCAATGAGCAGCATGTTAAAGTAACTATCTGGGATGATGAAGTTGAAGCGGTTGAGTTAGACCCATCGTATAGTCGCTGGTTTTCAGAAAAACTAAAGTTGACTTGCAAGCTTGTATTTTTCCCGGAAGGAAATAAACGCGACATAGATCCAAAATATGCTCATGAAAAGGAACAAGTTAGTCTGGCTGATGGTTATCCGTTTTTGATTATCGGACAAAGTTCGCTGGATGATTTGAATAGCAGAATGGATGTCTCGGTTCCAATGAGACGCTTTCGCCCTAACTTTGTGTTTACTGGTGGAGCACCCTTTGAGGAAGATAGTTGGAAATTTTTTAAGATTGGGAAAAACAGATTTAAAGGAGTTAAACCTTGTGCCCGGTGCGTGTTAACAACAGTAGATCCGGAAACGGGAATAAAAGGTAAAGAGCCATTAGCTACCTTGGCAACGTATCGTAAAGTGGAGACCAAAATATTATTTGGACAAAATTTAATATCAATAGACAATGACGAAGTGTGTGAAGGTGATCAAATTGAATTGGCGTAAGACGGGTCAGCATCCAGCAACCAGCATCCAGCGACTTTTATTAAGTATAGCAAGTGCCATTTTCATTCTATCCTGTCAAGTAAGCGAAAAGCCCCTTCCAATTTTTGGGCAGCGCGAGGTAGTGGGTACCGATACAGTCTATCATACCATTGCACCTTTTGCTTTTGTTGATCAGGATAGTGCTTGGGTTACCAACAATACTTTTAAGGACAATATTTATGTGGCCGATTTTTTCTTTACCACCTGCCGCTCGATTTGCCCGATCATGAAAACTCAAATGCTTCGGGTATATAAAGCAACAGCCGATATGCCTGATGTTAAAATTTTATCGCACACCATCGACCCTGAATATGATACCGTTGCCTTGCTCCATGACTTCGCAGATCGACTTGGGGTAAAAAGTGCCCGTTGGCATTTTGTTACCGGAGTGAAAGACTCCATTTATAAGATTGCGCAGACAAGTTATTTTGCTACGGCTATGGAAGACAAAAGCGAACCCGATGGTTTTATTCACAGTGGAGCCTTTCTATTAATTGATAAGAAGCAGCGCATTCGCGGAAAGTATGATGGCACTAAAGAGGAGGAAGTGAACAAGCTTATCGTGGATATTCAAAAGCTCCGCGAGGAAAAATGACTAGACTCATTTCATTTCTGATTCTTTTTAGTGGAGTATTATCCAGCTGTGTTTCTGGTAACAGTGATAAACAAACAGGCTCAGCTAAGTACCAGCAGTATTATGTACAGGGTGAAGTGCTTTACAAAAATTACTGCTCTAATTGTCATCAGGCTGATGGTAGTGGATTAGGAAGGCTTTACCCCCCGCTTAACAAATCAGATTTTTTAACCGAGAACTTTGCTTCGGTTGTATGCCTGATAAAGAATGGTGTAAGTGGTGAACTAATAGTTAATGGAGTAATGTACAACCAACCCATGAAGGGCAACCCGGCCCTTACCGAACTTGAAGTGGCCGAGATAGCTACCTACATCTATAATACCTGGACGAACCAAAAAGGCATGATAGAAGTAAGTGAGGTAACTGCACTGTTAGATGCCTGTGGTGAAAATTGATGGTAAGGGTGGAGGTGTTCTACACATTCAACGTATAGTGGCTTTGGCTTACTCTGAAATAGATGATACTGACTTTTTACTCTTGATTTTTTTAGCTTATTTGGGTTCGTTAAATAAGCCGTGAAGAAACCTGACTATAGAAAATTACTCTATTCCCTTCTGGGCGTCTCATCCTTTTATGGAATAATTGTTTATATACTTCACGCCCTGGAGGCAGATGCTGCAGGCTCTATAATGCTGAACTGGCAAGACAGCTTGTGGTTTGTGGTGGCTACCGTTACAACCGTAGGGTATGGCGATGTAGTACCGGTTACGTATTGGGGACGTGCCGTTGGGTTCGTGGTAATGTTATCAAGCTTAGGCGTTTATGGTTTTGTCATTGGACAGATAGCAAATTTTATGAGTACACTAAAAGAACAGCGGGAGCTGGGCCTAAATGGCACCGACTTCAAAAGCCACGTAGTTATTATTGGCTGGAACGATTTCGGAAAATCAGTGATCGGCCACCTGGTGGCTGCCGGAAAGCAGGTAGCAGTGATTACGAAAGAACGATCGTCCATCGATACCATTCGGGAGTATTACGATAACGATAATGTGTTTACGCTCTATGCCGACCATATGAACTTTGAGATGCTGGACAAGGCTAATATCAAAGACGCATCTATCGTGTTTGTTAATTTGAATGACGACACAGAAAAATTGGTGTACGTTATTAATCTAAAAAAACATTTTGCAAATCTTAATTGTGTAGTTACGCTGGATAATGGGAACTTGAAAAATACGTTTCAAAATGCGGGAGTTACTTACACGATTTGTAAAAACGAAATTTCAGCCAAGCTGATGGCCAGCTATATTTTTGAGCCCGATGTTGCCTTGTTTAGCGAGGAGATATTAGCCTACGCCCATCACGAGCATGAGTACGACATAAAAGAAATGAAAGTAACAATTGGCAATGTGTTGGTGGGTACTTTTTATGAAAAAGCTTTTTTTGACTTTAAGAAGGGGTGCAATGTGATTTTAGTGGGCATTGTAAAAAACCAAGGTGAAAGAAAATTTCTTAAAAACCCGGAGAGCTCAGTTAAAATTGAGGCTGGTGATCTTTTGGTAATGATGATGGATGGCAAGGGAAAGGAAAAAATAAAAAAACAGTATCGGATTAGTGAGGAGGTTTAGGCTTAAATGGAATTTTATCTGACTAGAAAGTCTTTTTCGTAGATTAACTTCCCTCTGTGATATAGTTCAAATTTCCAGTTTCCTTTTACCAAGTCTGAATTTTCAACTATAGAGTAAGATAGAAGGAAGCTTTCGTTGGTAGGCTTTTCGATCATTGTTTTTACCTGCCGGAAATGGTTTCCTTCTTCATCTTTAATTTTTCTCGGAAAGCTCCAAACTTGCTGTAATTCTATATTCTCGTCTTTCGAAGTAATAAGTGTAATTTCTATTTCAACACCTACTTCAGTTCTTTGATCATGATTCTTAATGCATAGCTGAAATCCTATTTCTTTTAGTTCAATTTTGTGTGCGTTATTGAATTGTGCATTTCCGCTTAGGGAGAACATTATCATTCCAATAATAAAATAATTACGCATCAGCGAAACTTAAGTTTTCAGGCTAAATAGATATAGGGCATCTCTAAAAACTCCGCTTACCCTTCTCTCTTGGAGAAGGGGCAGGGGTTGAGGTAATGAGAGCAAGGGTTTTTAGAGCTTTTGCTAACTGGAAAATTCATTTGACTTTTGGCTTAGGTCTATTTCTGTAAGATGCTAACTTAAGCATAAAAGTTTGCTAGACATACCCAAAAAAGAAGAGCGGGCCCCTCAGCCCGCTCTAACCCCAAAAACCAAACCCCACACACTTTCCCGGTGAACCCGGGACCTCACTATCTTTAGTGACGTTAATTCACCAATTCTATTTCATCAACGTTCACAAATTTAAAATCAACCTCATTTACTAACTCAACAAATATCTCCGAGTCCTTGTTCACTTTACCTGATAATATTTGTTTAGAAAGTTCATTTAATATTTCTCGTTGAATTACCCGTTTCAATGGCCTTGCTCCAAACTGCGGGTCAAACCCTAATTTAGCAAGTCTGTCTAACGCAGTATCCGTGATATTTAATTTAATACCACTTTCCTTTAAACGTTTTTGTACCTGCTTAAATTGTATTTCTACAATTTTTCTAATATCTCCTTTTGTTAAAGGTCTAAACATGATGATTTCATCAATGCGATTGATAAACTCGGGACGCACCGATTTCTTCAATAGTGCCAATACCTCTTCCTTAGTGCTTTCAAGAACTTCAAAATAGTTTTCGTCCGTTATTTTCTCAAAACTTTCCTGAATAATGCCCGAACCAATGTTGGTTGTCATGATAATGATCGTGTTTTTGAAATTCGCCACCCGACCTTTATTATCGGTCAGTCGACCTTCGTCCAACACTTGCAACAAAATGTTAAATACATCCGGATGCGCTTTTTCAATTTCATCGAGCAAAATCACGGAATAGGGTTTCCTGCGCACAGCTTCTGTAAGCTGTCCACCTTCGTCATAACCAACATATCCAGGCGGTGCGCCAATCAATCGGCTCACGCTGTGTCTTTCTTGGTATTCGCTCATGTCGATGCGCACCATCGCGTTGTCATCATTAAATAAGTAATCGGCCAATGCTTTTGAAAGCTCTGTTTTACCAACGCCCGTAGTTCCCATAAATATAAACGAACCGATGGGGCGCTTTGGATCTTGCAACCCAGCCCGACTTCTGCGAACCGCATCACTCAATGCCCGGATTGCTTCTTCTTGACCTGCAACACGCCTACCTAACTCTTCTTCCAGATTCAACAATTTCTCGCGCTCAGTTTGCAGCATTCTAGAAACCGGAATACCGGTCCACTTGGCTACTACTTCAGCAATGTCTTCACTGTCCACTTCTTCTTTTAGTAAAGAATGTCCGCCTTGCATTTCTTTCATTTTAATCTGCAAGTCTTTCAGATTCTTTTCAGCCTCCGTAATTTTTCCGTAGCGGATTTCAGCAACCTTTCCATAGTCGCCAGCTTTTTCTGCTTGCTCAGCTTCAAACTTTAGTTTATCGATATCTTCTTTCCCTTGTCGCAAGTTTTGCACAATTGATTTTTCATTCTCCCATTGTGCTTTTAATTCATTTCGATCTCCGGTAAGATCAGCAATTTCTTTTGTGAGAACGCCTTCCTTGTCTTTATGCTTCTCTCTGCGCATAGCTTCGCGCTCAATTTCCAATTGCATGATTTTTCGGTTCAACTCATCCAGCTCTTCAGGAACCGAATCCATTTCCAACCGAAGTTTGGAAGCGGCTTCGTCCATCAAGTCAATTGCCTTGTCAGGTAAAAAACGATCAGAAATATAGCGGCTTGATAATTCAACTGATGCGATAACGGCATCGTCTTTAATCCGTACGCCATGGTGCAATTCATATTTATCTTTAATCCCGCGAAGGATTGAAATAGAATCTTCAACAGAAGGCTCATCAACTAATACAGATTGAAACCTTCGCTCAAGCGCTTTATCTTTTTCAATATACTTCTGATACTCCTTTAAAGTAGTGGCACCAATGGCATGAAGTTCACCGCGTGCCAAAGCAGGTTTCAATAAATTGGCTGCATCCATAGCGCCTTCGCCACCACCTGCGCCAATAAGCGTATGAATTTCATCAATGAATAGAATGATCTCGCCATTTGAATCCGTTACTTCTTTGATAACCGCTTTCAAGCGCTCTTCAAATTCGCCTTTGTATTTAGCCCCCGCCACGAGCAAGCCCATATCAAGCGAAACCAGAATTTTGCTCTTTAAATTTTCAGGTACATCGCCATCAACAATGCGTTGTGCCAAGCCTTCTACAATGGCAGTTTTACCCACACCGGGTTCACCGATAAGGATCGGATTATTTTTTGTTCTGCGCGAAAGAATCTGCAGCACGCGTCTGATTTCTTCATCGCGACCAATTACCGGATCGATCTTTCCTTTCTTTGCCAGTTCGTTCAGGTTTTTTGAATAGCGCTCTAACGACTTGTATTTAGCTTCTGCATTTTGGTCGGTAACCTTTGCGCCACCACGAAGTTCTTTGATTGCTTTGATCAATGTTGATTTTTCGAAGCCAGCATCCTTCATCATAGTGGATACTTTGTCTTTTGTTGAAAGCAATGCTAGCAGCAAATGCTCAACAGCAACATATTCATCTTTGAATTCACGCAGTTCTTTCTCTGCGTTTTGCAACACCGTATTGGTTGTATTTGAAAGGTATGTTTGCTGACCCGAAGCTTTCGGATATGAGTTTACTATCTCTTCCAATTTTTCATCCAACAAGGTTTCGTTGATAGTAAGTTTTTTGAACAAATAATTACTTACATTTTCATCTGTTTCTAAAATCGCTTTAAAAACGTGACCGGGTTCTATAGCTTGTTGTTGTCGCGAGGTTGCAATCTCTGCTGATTTTTGTAATGCCTCCTGCGACTTTATAGTGAATTTATCGAAGTTCATAATTGAGGTAATTTTTTCAACACTCCATCAAATTCGAATCCATCGTATCCAGATTATGTTTTTAAGAAATATTGTCATTAAATTGTTTCGTAATTCCGTAGTTTTCAGACACTTTGACTTACCGCCATGCCAAAAGGGAATCGAAACATCCAGCCCAAATCAGCACTACTGCTTGAAGTAGCGTGGGAAGTGTGCAATCAAGTGGGCGGTATTTACACAGTCATTCGTTCCAAAGCACCCACTATGGTGGAGAACTGGAGTGGACATTATTGTATGATTGGCCCTTATGTAAACAAACACATTCAGGCGGAGCTTGAGCCATTGGAGGATTCAGCGGATGTATTTGGATTGGCCGCTGCCAACTTGAAAAAGAAAGGGTATGATGTTATTTATGCTGAGTGGTTGATTACTGGAAAGCCGCGTGTTGTTTTATTGAATCCAAATGCAGTTGAAGAAAAAGTACTTCAGGTCGTTAAGTATTTGCTCTGGAAAAATCATCAGGTTAGTACGCCTGATAAAAATGAATTGATTGATCAGGTTATTGGCTTTGCATACCTCACCAAGTTATTCATTGATGAGTTGGTGAAAGTGACAGGCGGTGATCAAAAAATTCTTGCTCATTTTCATGAATGGATGGCGGGTCTACCTATCCTTGATATTAAACGCGAGAAAATGCCCGTGAAAACAATTTTCACTACACATGCTACACAACTCGGGCGGCATCTGGCAATTAACTCACCTTTATTTTACGCACACCTCCCTTTTTTTAGGTGGGAAAACGAGGCCGGCAAATTTGGAGTTGAAACAGAGGCTGCCATTGAATATGGGTGCGCGCAACTGTGCGATGTAATGACAACGGTGAGCGAGGTAACAGCGCGCGAGTGCAAACATCTATTGAGACGCACGCCCGATTTTATTCTGCCCAACGGATTAAATATTGAGCGATTTGAAGCGCTGCATGAATTTCAAAATCTGCATTCAACCTACAAAGATCAGATTCATCAGTTTGTTATGGGTCATTTCTTTTCCTCCTATTCATTCGATCTGAATAACACGCTTTATTTTTTTACGTCTGGACGTTACGAGTATAAAAACAAAGGGTTTGATCTTACCCTTGAGGCGCTTGTTCATCTCAATCAAAAACTGAAAGAAGAGAAATCGGAGATTACTGTGGTGATGTTTTTTGTAACGAAGCGTGAGTTCTATAGTATAAAGCCTGAAGTGCTGCAATCACGTGCGGTAATGGAAGAAATCAGACAAACATGTGAGGCTATTCAAAACCAGGTTGGTAAGCGTTTGTTTTTTGAAAGCACGATGCGACAGGATAATCGATTGCCCGAGTTGAATGAGTTCGTGGACGAATATTGGAAGTTAAGATACCGTAGAACGATTCAATCCTGGAAGAGCACAAAAATGCCACTACCGGTTACGCACAAGTTGGTGAATGAGGATACGGATGACATCCTTCAGTTTTTAGTTCGAAGGAATATTCTCAACCGCAAAGAGGACAAAGTAAAAGTTGTTTATCACCCTGATTTCATTAGTTCAACCAATCCACTTTTTGGAATGGACTACAGTCAGTTTGTGCGAGGTTGCCACTTGGGAATTTTCCCTAGTTATTATGAACCATGGGGTTACACACCGCTTGAGTGCATGGCCAGTGGTGTGCCTGCTGTAACCAGCGACCTCAGTGGCTTTGGAGATTATTTGTTAAGCAACATGCCCGATCATGAGAAGGGGGGCATGTTTGTAGTGGAGCGTGGTAAGCGCACGTTCGATTGGAGTGCGAAACAATTAGCCTCTTTCTTATATAAGTTTGTTAAGCAGGATCGAAGAAGCCGGATTATGCAACGAAACAATGTAGAAAACTATTCTTCAGCGTTTGACTGGAGTAACTTAATTAGCCATTACGAAGCGGCCTACAAATCCCTACTTTAGCGAAAAGTACTCTTCCTTTAACCCATCCATAGAAAAAGCCTATTAGAATTTATCTTTTTTCATGATATTCACTGCTTCTAAACTAACCTACTATGCATACTACCCGCAGAGAATTTATAAAAACAAGTGCCCTGGCTGTGGCCGGAGGAGTTTTACTTTCTTCATGCTCGCCTTCATCGTCCGTTAAAAAGGAATTGATGGGGCTTCAACTTTATTGCGTGCGCGATGAAATGAAAGCTGATCCGTTAACCACGTTGAAAGAACTGGCTAAGATTGGCTATAAGAATGTGGAACATGCGAATTATGTAGACAGAAAATTTTATGGTTGGAGTGCCACTGAGTTTAAAAAAATACTGAATGATTTGGGTATGAAAATGCCTAGCGGCCACACGGTATTTGGTAAACAGCATTGGGATGAAACCTCAAAAGATTTTACCGATGCGTGGAAGTATACTGTTGAAGATGCCGGTATTATGGAACAACAATTTGTAATCAGCCCTTGGTTAGATGAAACCCTTCGCCAAACCTATGATGATTTACTTAGGCAGATGGAAATTTTTAATAAAAACGGAGAGCTTTGTAAAAAATCAGGAATGAAGTTTGGCTACCACAATCATGATTTTGAGTTTAGCCAAAAATTGAATGACTTGACGGTCTACGACATTATGCTTCAACATACCGACCCTGATTTAGTGGTACAGCAATTGGATATTGGTAATCTTTATAATGGCGGTGCAAAGGCGATTGACATTGTGCAGAAATATCCAGGTCGGTTTGAATCCATGCATGTGAAAGATGAAATCCTTAGTGACGGGGGTCATGAAAAATATGAAAGTACCATTTTAGGTGAGGGTGTTGTGAATACCAAAGAAGTGATTGACCTTGGCCGTAAGTCGGGAGGGACAATTCATTTTATTATAGAACAAGAATCATATCAAGGCAAAACACCGCTTGGGTGTATGAAGGAGAATTTCGATATTATGAAAGGGTGGGGATATTGATTAATTATTCTGTATGCTAGGTGAATTAAGTTCGGATGAAGTTGAGCAAGTTCTAAAATCGAATGTTATAGGACGGATAGGATGTGCAGGGGACAATCGGGTTTACGTGGTTCCCGTTACTTATGTCTATGAAAATAATTCAGTGATTGGTCATACTGATGAAGGATTGAAAATTAAACTGCTGCGAGAAAATCCAAATTGTTGTTTTGAAGTGGATGAGGTAACAAATATTTCAACCTGGCAAAGTGTGATTGGTTGGGGACGGTTTGAAGAGTTAACAGGAGAAGAAGCAGATCAGGCTCTAAAAACAATAATCAAAAAGCTAGGTCCGCTCATGCCAAACGAACGTGATTATGCTGCCCGCATGGGGCCTATCTCATCAAGCCGCACATCCACGCAAGGACCGAACCCGATTGTTTACCGAATCAAGTTCACTGAAAAAACAGGTCGATACGAACGATAGAATTATTAGTTCAAGTCAATCCATGCATTAATTTCATGTGCCAGCAGCGGTATTAGTTTTTGTTTTCCAGCTTTAAAACTATGATCGGCCCCTTCGAATTTTATTAGTGTGGCGGTTGGTAATGAATCAGTGACTTCCGTTATCAAACTGAACTCAGCCAACGCATCGCGCGTACCTTGAAGAAAAAGCATGGGAATAGAAATACTTTTCAAGTGATCAGCTCTTTCGATGGATGGTTTGCCAGCCGGATGTAACGGAAAGCCTACAAAGACAATTCCTTTTACAAATTCTGTTTGATGCTTGGCGCGAAATTGCGAAGTCATGCGGCCACCAAATGATTTACCTCCTGCAAACACAGGTAACGTAGGAAACAATTCATGCGCTTTTGAAATTGCAGCCGCTACTGCCTGATGTGCTACTGCCGGAAAATCTGGGCGTTTCTTTTTTTGTTCCATGTAAAGAAAGTTGTAGCGGAGGGTGGCAATATTATGAGTAGCCAACTCTGCAGACAATTCTTTCATAAATGCATGTTGCATGCCTGCGCCTGCTCCATGGGCAAACACGTAAATAACCTTTGGATTTTCAGGAGAATATAGTTCTGCTGAAATAGTATCAGTTGCCGAAACCTGAATTGAGAAATTGGAAATCTTCATTAATTAAAGTTTAAACCGCTGAGGCCTACCTGCACGAAGCGTTTCGGCAAAGGCTGGCACGATGACGCAAAGTATCTTATTCGAGCTCATAAATAAACTTCAAACTTAACATTGCGCCTCAGCGTCATTGCGGTTAACCCTATTTCTTAACCAGTAATTTTCCACCCACAAACAACAACGGTAATCCATACACCGCAATCATTGCGTAGGCCATCATCGAATATCCTTTTGCCACTAGGTCTATGATTCCAACCTGTGCTAAAATCAAAGCCGCTACTAAAGCAGTTGCTGAGATAATTGCTTTCGAAATCTTCTTTATGGGTTTCTTCATTCGTTCTAAGTATTCAATCTCTACCCGACTAATGAACGCATGAATTACTCCGGTGGCAGTTTCAACTAACGTCCAGCCAACTACAATTCCAAAAGCAACTATCAGCGCGGGATGAAACGGTTCTAACATTTTTAACCAAGGCACAGTAGCCGCGAGCACAGTTGCATCGGGATAATATGCAAGGAGTGCAAAGTACGTAAGGAACCAGGGCACCGTCATGAGTAAGCCGGAGGCAAGCCCGGCTAAAATACTTTCACGTTTTGATTGAACTTGTTTGTAAGTAAAAAAGGAGGCAGGATAAACGCCTAGGTTATAGCCAACATACAGTATTCCCGTCCACAGCAACAGGCCGATGCCAGGCGCATCGGGTAAGAAGCTGGTATTCCAGCTGGAAAAAGTAGCTGCTATTTCGGTACTCTTATTTGAGAAAACCGTGACTGCAAAAACTATGTAAGCTGCAAAAAGCGCAATGGTACCGATGGTTTCCAGTTTAGCAATTACTTCATCGCCTTTGTAATTGAGAAACCCGACTAACAGAATAATCAAAATCACACCAATCCATCGCGGAAAGCCCAACGTACTGTTCAAGATTTCTCCGGCTGCCGAAGCCATTACGGCAATGATAAGAATGGCAAGTAGGAGGTAAACGATTTCGTAAGCGATCCATCCGGAACCGATTAATTTTTTGAGCAAAGATTTATAATCATACACTTGCCATTGGCGACAGGCTTCAATGGAAAGTGTGGTGATGAGCGAGAAGCCAACGAAAATCGCGAGGCCGCTAATCCACCCACTAGCTCCAAATTTTCCACCATACTCTACAATCTCACGACCGGTAGCATAGCCCCCACCAATGAGCACCGACTGCAGAATAATGCCGGGCAAAAGAATTCGTTTTAACAAAGAGGGAGCTTTTGAATTTGTCAACGGGATAAGGTTTTAGTTGTTCAATATAGAAAGAATAGAGATAAGCTGATGCGATAGTTTGATTGATCCCTCAGTAAATTATAGATAACTCTAAAACCTTGTCTGGTTGAGCCTGTCGAAACGTATCGCTTATTAAATTTGATAATAGACTTCGCCAGCTATCGGGCCAGTCTGATATAAAGATATGGTTTTAGAGTTTTTCTAATGTTAACTTTCGTGTCTACATAAATGCTTAATTAATTTCAATGACTTCAAAAGAAAAACTGCTTCATGAACTTACAAACAATACGTTTGTCATGCTTAGACCCTCTCCGGTAGGTGGGGTTGGTGTGTTTGCAATTCGTGAGATTCCGAAAGGCTGCCGAAGTATGTTTAGCAATACCGATGCAGATGAGAAGTGGATTAAAATCTCCAAACAGGAAATGGCCGCGCTACCAACGTATGCCCAAGATATAATTGTTAACTATTGTCTTTTCGATGAAGATGCTTACTTCGTTCCGGAGAAGGGCTTTAAAAAAATGGATCTCAGTTATTACCTGAATCATTCCGACAATCCAAATCTGGTTTCCATAAACGAGGGCGAATACTTTGAAGCGGTGCGGGATATAAAAGTCAATGAGGAATTGTTTTTGGATTACGGAACGATTGTGGAGGGTGATGAAGAATAAAATTTTGGGGTCATCGCGGGCGAGCCCCAAACTATAAACATTTAGCCAAATTTTAAACTCGACTCGTGATCTCTATGAAGGTTTATATTATTCGGAGATTTCGGGTCTCGTTTAGGATACTACTTAGTTGTAAGATTGACCACTCGCCCGAAATGACAGTTGAAGCCTGGGTATAATTAGCTCGCTAGAATGATAGCTTTTCCTTAACTTTAGTCTCCATCTATATTATGCCCGTGAAAACAGTGCGAATTCGGTTACTTCTTCTATGGAAAAAGAAGCTGTTTCTCAAACTGAAAAAACAAAAACCGAATCTTCAAATACTGTCTATGCAATTGAAGAAGGAAGCGTTTATACGAAGCCAAATATCAAATCTGATATTAAATATACGGCCAAGGCGGGTGTAGGATTCATTATAATTAGGGAAACAAAGTATTTTGCCTTTGTGAGCTTCACAACTCCAAATGCAAGAACAGATAAAGGATATATATTACTGGATAAGCTAAAGAGTAAATGAAGGAAATTTCCCTTTTAGCAGTTGCCTTTGCCGCTGGTTCTATTTTTGGATGGTGGTCTTCAAATATTTTTATCTCCAGAAGTGATAAGTATGGAGCCGCTCCAATGAGCATCTTCTTTAAAAGACTTGGGATAGCATTTTTTGGAAAACTTGCTTTTGTGTACTTAGTAATTAAATTTTTAAATAATAGTTAAGGATTGGGAAACATTGGTCTCTTCGCGTTGACTTCACCGACAAACGTGATAAAAGATTGACTCTTCAATTTACTATCTTGTACTCACCTTAACCTCATCACCATGCAACTCAGTCACCGCAGAAAATTCGTTAAGCAACTGTTGGCCACTTCGCTTACAGGCTTTGCTCTTCCTTCGTTTGCAGCTACAAGCAAATTAACTCCACCCAATTCAGTTGCTGATGAACAATACTGGGAGAATTTGAAAAAACAATTTACAGTACCAGCCGATCATATCATGATGAATGCGGCCAATCTTTGTCCCGGTCCCATAGTAGTTCAGGAAAAAGTACGGGAATTAACCAATGCACTTAACAAAGATGTTAGCTTTCAATACCGGGCTTTATTTGCTGCTACCAGAAAAAAATCTGTTACCCTGTTGGCGCAGTTTGTAGGAGCCAATGAAAGCGAGGTTGGCATTACGCGAAACACGAGTGAAAGCAACTGTATGATCGTTCATGGCCTTGATCTGAAACCGGGTGATGAAATTATTATCTGGGAACAGAATCATCCTTCCAACAATGAAGTGTGGCTGAGCCAGGCAAAGCGAATTGGTTTTACTGTAAAAAAAATCAGCGTACCGACTGAACCAAAGTTTGTAAATGATTTACTCCAACCATTTATAAACGCTCTTACACCCAACACAAAACTGATTGCCTTTTCGCATCTCTCCAACATAAGTGGTTTGACTTTACCCGCCAAAGACATTTGTCAGATGGCCAAAGCTCGTGGCATCATGACCTTAGTTGATGGGGCGCAATCTTTTGGGTCAATGAACATAGATGTGCATGACATGGGCTGTACGTTTTATACAGCCAGCACACACAAGTGGCTGATGGGTTCATTTGAAAACGGCATTCTCTATATCAATAAAGATTCTTTTGATCGCATTTGGCCAGCAGTGATCGGTGGCGGTTGGAGGGAAGCCACTACTGTGGATACGCAACTCTGTGTGTTGGGTCAACGCAACGATCCGTCACCGGCAGCATTGCCAGAAGCTCTTGCCTTCCACGAAACTATCGGGAGAAAAAATATTGAGAACAGGATTGTACAACTGAGTACGTACCTCAAACAAGAACTAAAAAGCAAAGTTCCGCAGGCAATTTTTGTAACTCCGTTAGCTCCGCAGTTTAGTGGTGGCATCGTCATCTTCAATTTACCTGGTAAAGAGATACATGAGGTAGCGGATAAACTGTATCATCAATATCATATTGCAGCGGCACCATCGGGCGGCATTCGGTTATCGCCACACATTTATAATACAATGAAAGACATTGATTATGTGGTGAAGGCGATTGGCGAAGTGGCGAGATAAATACGAGTACTCATTTTAATCCGGTTTCATTTTTTCGAGATCGCGGGTCTCGTTTCGATTATACTAATTTATTAAGTTGAGTTCTCGCCCGCGAAGACATTCAAATGACACATACACATACACATACACATACACATACTCATACAATCTTGTCATTCCTGGCGAGTGGTGAATTTTTATAATTTAGGCATGGTCATAACGAGACCCGGAATCTGTTTTCATTTTTTCGGGATCGCGGATCTCGTTTTTAGTTTTGGGTACTACGATAGAATTTCAGCTACTCGTCCGCGATGACTCTTAAATAGAGGATTCGCTATTTTGTCAGCAACTTCTCAACATCTTCATCCCCTTCTAAATTATTCATTTGAGTTAAAATCCAGGGATAGCGTCTCGCAATGCAGCTGGAGGGTGATTATGCGCTATACTTTTTTAGGGTTGGATAAACAGGCGGCTATCATGACAGCTTTGGTAAGCGTGAGTTTTTTCGTAGGTTTCTTAAAATATTTTAAAGCAAGATTATCTATCTTAACTCCATGCTCCAACTTGCCAATTGTCCTATTTGTAACGCCACGGCTATTGGTTCTTTTATTAAAACAACGGCTCAGATGCATTCGAATAAAAAGTTGTTCAATTTTGACCAATGTGCTGAATGTAAGCTGGTTTTCTTAAATCCGAGAGTACCGTTAGATCAATTAAAAAACTACTATACTTCTCATTACCTACCTTATAGAGGAGCAAAAGCTTGGGGTAAGTTTGAATACTTGGTAGAGAGTAGCCAGCGAATGTTAGATTTAAAACGCGTGAAGCGGGTCAGAGATGCTCATATCATATCGTCAAAATCTTTGATTCTGGATGTTGGTTGCGGCAAGCCAAGCTTTTTAAAGGCTTGTGCGCAAAAGTTAATTTGCCAAACCATGGGTATTGATTTTAGTGATGAGGGATGGAAAGATCAATCTGCTCATTTCGAAGAGCTAAATTTACAAGTAGCAGAAATTAAAGACCTACCTAGCAGCCTGCAACCTGATGTAATTACCATGTGGCATTATTTAGAGCATGATTACACTCCGCTCGAAAACCTACGATATCTAAAATCCATTGCCAAACCATCTACTACGCTCATCATTGAAGTTCCCAATTTCGATTCAACGAGCAGAAAAAAATATGGTAAAGACTGGGCAGGTTGGCATACACCTCGCCATATCTCAATGTTCTCCCCAGATAACGTAGAGTCACTGCTTCAAAAAAGTGGTTGGAAAGTTTCTAAACTTCTTACCTATGGCACCATGAATCCTTATTTGCTCTCCTGGATGAGCGCGATGGAACAAGAAGGCATTAAGTGGGATAAAAATTTAGAAGATGAATTTTGGGAATTTGTGCTTGGAATGATACTATTTATTCCAAAAAAATGGATGGAGAAAAGATCCTCTCTTGGAATTATGACAGTAATTGCCACGCCACAGTAGCGCCTTTTAAACCCCCGTTATGCAATAGAAATGCATTTGCGTAATTTCAATGAAACATCTAGTCTGTTTCCATGTTGCATAGAAGCGTAAAAGTTATCAATCAACTCTGAAGTGATTTTGTCATCCACATTCCATAAGGTCATAAGTACACTCTGCGCTCCAGCGCAAAAGAATGAGCGCGAAAAACTAATCGTGCCTTCCGACTGATAATAGGTTCCTTTTCCGGTTTGGCAAGCATTTAAAATAACAAGTTGAGCAGGCAACCTCACTTTGGCGAGCGCACCAACGGTAATGCTATCCGAATCGTTGAAAAACATGGATGAACGATATGGGCGCAACGAATCGCTAATGACGTGTGCAGTTACATGCAATATTCCAATATCATTTGAACTTGCAGGCAAGGCAGTTGTAGCCAGCCCATTAAGTTCACTACCTTTTTTGTCAACTAGTGAAGCCGAAAAAGGTATTTCAGAAAATCGCTTTGAATCCTTGAAGTTTGCAACAATGCCATGGAAGTTTTTTTTCTCTTTGCTTGTGCCGAGCAATTGACCGGGTGTTAGTACGGTGCGCATAACATAGCTATTTAATAGATAATTTATCTCTTTGAATGTATCAGTATGAATTGTGTCTTCAACAAGTGCATCCCAAGCGATCTCTTGCAGAATTCCATCTGGACAAATAACGAGTGTATTATGTTTCTCATCTAATGAGTTAACAATGGAGTCGAGTACTAATCTGTAAATAGTGTTAGCGCTATGTGCGTACTCATTGGGTCGCCTGGTAAGCAAGCCCGTTCTTAGATAGCGCACTTGGGCATCAAAGTTTTTAGGAAGGGATATTTTACTGATCTTAAAATCAGTAGAAGTGATTGCAGCTACGTACAATTCTTCACCGAACTTATAATAATCAACCAGGGTTTCTTTTTCTTTACTTAAATGATTTTGAACTTGCTTTAAGTAAGTAGTATCACTGGCGCGTGCGTTTAATAAGAGAGCATTGTTAACCGCTTCAGTTTTTTGCTTTATCGGTTTGGGCAATAGGCTAGCTATCACATCATCAGTTAACCCTTTGCAATTAAGTAGAATATTATGGGTCACTAACTTTGATTCTTCTTTGATCACTGAAGCCAATTCTAATTTCCTTAAAGAAGGATCAACATCGTTTCTAAGCAACCATGCGTATTTTCCAGATCCAATAAGCCCATATATCTTGGTAACAAACCTGATATCCTGTGTGCGTTGAGAGAGTTCGTAAGCAGTTTCGATTAATTGCTGATAAGCATTTGAACCGTATAGATGATTCATGTAGGTTACAGTTTGTTCATCTTGCGATTTACTGATAACGTAGGGATTGAACTTTAAAAGAAAAGTGAAATGCTCGTAGGCACTCTTTAAATCAGTCAGTTGATTGTTATTTCTATATCGATAAAAAAATTAGTGCCTTTTAGCGAAATAAGAGTAAGTAAGCGGGCATCATCTAACGTGGGCTGTAAAAGAGGTAGTACGGTAACGTCCAATGTTTTAAACTCTGGAATCAATCTATTTACACCAATCTGTAATTGATACAACGCTGAATCAAATAGTCCGATTCGTTCATAGGCCTTGGCAACAACCCAATCTTTTAAAGCGAGGTCGGTGGGCGAGCCAAGCTTTTGAAAGACACTGCGCGACTTTGAGTAGTAGTCAAGCGCAGTTAGCATCGTTTCTTTCTTTGTATCAAGGCTATACTCATTATTATAAGAGTTACCTAGGTTGTGATAGATTTTGCTTTTAGTCAATTCATCTTTACGGGATTGTTTAGCTAAAAATTGAAAAGCGGAATCATAATATTTCCGTGAAAGTATTAGCCTTTTTTTAAAGAGCTCTAGATTATTTGTGAAGTAGGCCAAGGATGCCGGATGAAAATGATATCCTAATAGGTTATAAATGCGAGGCAATAGATAGTCATTTACTTCTCTATCTGCTTTCGCTAATTTCAAAGCATTCGTTATCCAGTAGTAACAGCTATCGCTCTGGTTTTGAAATGCGAGGTAATAACGAGCTAACTGGAAATAATCTTCTATAAATTGATTTTCAGGAAGACCTAACTTTCTTTTAATTTTTATAGACTGTTGAACAGCATCTTTAAATTCACTTAGTCTTGAAGATGTATAGAGTGCCTCGGCTTTTACAAGATAATTTTCGGATAATAAAGAACTTGACTCCTCAAGTCGAATCTCTAAAAACTGTCCATTGGTTGAAAGTAATTCAAGCGCAAGGTTAACACCACCATAATTTCTTAGAATGTCGGCTATTTTCACCTGACAAAGTGCATAGTTATGATTTTCTTTCGTTGCTTGAAATTTATTGGAGAGTTTGATAAAAATTGGCAAAGCTGCATCATAGGCAGATGCTTTATGATATTCTAATGCTAATCGAAGCGAGTCTGTACTATATGCCCTATTACAAGTTAAGATAATTGTGCTGATGAGAATCCACAGTTTTATAGAATCGCTCACAGTGGATTTGTATTTGATAGGCAAGGTTTGAATTAGGTTGATTCTTAAAACTACAATTCAATTTGCTTTTTATAGCTTCATTATGTAGGATTTATTTCCACCATTCTTTTTGAACTATTTTCAGCATTTCAACATGGATATTTCCGCCTGCACATAATTCTTTTCCAAACAAGTAATTATCACCGCCCGAAAAATCAGTTACTACACCGCCTGCTTGTTGAACCAGAAAGGCTCCGCCAGCAACGTCCCAAGGTGAGAGGTTATATTCAAAAAATCCTTCAAGCTTTCCAGAGGCAACGTAAGCAAGATCCATTGCCGCGCTTCCTAACCTCCGAATACCATGGGTTTTTTCGAGGAACGTTTTTATAATTTCGAGGTAATTTTCTTTTTTATCGGAGTGGTGATAATAAGGAAATCCAGTGGCTAGTAAACTTTCTCCCATCTCAGTAATTGGCGAGATTCTGATTTCTTTTTGATTGCAATAAGCAGGTTGATTTTCAATTGCATGGTAGCAAGTGTGGTTACTAACATCATATACAATGCCTAAAACTGTTTTGTCACTTCGCTGCAACCCTATGCTAATCGCATAAATGGGTAAGCCATGCAGGTAATTAGTGGTGCCATCAAGGGGATCAATTATCCATCGATAGTCATTAGTTCCTTTAGTTTCGGTTCCTTCCTCGGCTAAAAATCCAGAACCGGGCAATAGGTTGCTGAGGCGCTCAACTAACCTTTTTTCCGATTCTTTATCGACATAAGAAACCAGGTTACTGAAACTTCCTTTCTGTTCAATCTTAGAAATATCAAAATTTTCGCTTTCCTTGTTCATAAACTCGCTCACCTCTTCGCACAGCGCAGTCACATCTTTTTCTAGCAAGGCTAAGTTCATTTTTTCTTGGTTTGATTCTTAACGAAGGACAACAGAATAATTAACACCGAAACCCAGGCTGCGGTTCGCGCAACCAATTCTCCCCCGGATTTTACTTGTAATATATTCGATTCACTTGAGAACGAAATCATTTGATCACGATTTATACCTAAGGTATCCATTTGGTAAGAAAGGCCAATCGGTATGGCGATTAGTAATATAGCCAATATGAAAAGGTAAACATTAAATGTTCCTTTATGGAAGAACGAAAGATAGAAAACAAGATTAACACTCAATATCCACAGTGATATACCAAGGTAGCCAGTATGATTTGTCCAATTGATCCAATCTGGCATCAGGCTTATTGAATCAGCAAGAAACAGTGTTTGTGCGCGCCACGGCAGATTTAAAAAGATGAATTCAAGACCTAGCCAAAAGAAGATGACGGTAAACTTACCAAGTCTGGAACCAAGATTTTGATAGGCGAATGAATACCCAACGAATGTGAGCGTAAACGCAATGGCTTGTATTAATACGAAAATGATTGAACGAAAATCAAAAAAACTTGCCGCGAATAATGAGGTGCTGAGTGCGAGGAGTATAAGCTCAAATCTATTCCAAGGGTTTTTAGCATCTCTGGCGTAATCCACTATTGCGAATAGGGGAGAAAAGCCAACAAAAATTAAAACGGGAAATGGCTTCATTAACCAACCCGCAGATAGCATCACAACGGAGAGTGCAAACAAACTCCAGGGGCTCCAGATCGATTTATTCTTCTTTGCCATTGATTACAATAACAATCTCACCCTTCACGTCTTTCTTTTTAAAATGCTCTAACACGTCAGTAACCGATCCAGTCTTAGTTTCTTCATGAAATTTGGTAAGCTCGCGCGAAACAGAAACCAATCGATCAGGACCAAAATATTCAATGAGCTGTTCTAATGTTTTAATCAGGCGATGGGGTGATTCATAGAGAACGATGGTACGATCTTCTACGCTTAATTTCTTGAGCATGGTTTGCCTTCCTTTTTTATGCGGAAGAAAACCTTCAAAGCAAAACCGATCTGTCGGAAATCCGGATTTTACTAAGGCTGGAATTAAGGCGGTGGCACCGGGCAAGCAATCAACTTTCAAGTCTGCTTTCAGTGCTTCGCGCACCAATAAAAAACCCGGATCAGAAATACCAGGCGTACCGGCATCACTGATTAAGGCCATTACCTCACCTTGTTGCATGCGGGTGATTAATCCAGCCAATGTTTTGTGTTCATTAAAAATATGAAAGCTCTGCAGTGGCTTTGAGATTTCGTAATGCTTAAGCAAAAATCCAGAAGTGCGGGTGTCTTCGGCTAATATCGTATCAACGGATTTCAATACATCCAATGCCCGTAACGTGATATCAGCAAGATTGCCGATAGGAGTTGGTACAAGATATAATGAGGTTGCTTCAGTAGACACAGTTATGTCATCGTTAAGTTAGGTCCATTTTGACAAATTCTTGTTTGAGTTAACTGTTGACGAAAATAAAATTGACAATACTATAAATTTATAAAATGAGATTGTCAGATGTTTAAATTTTGTCAATTGCACACTTGTCAATTGTCAATTACTTTTTTTGAAACACCACTTAGTGATTAACATTACGCTAATTGATCAATAGCTTTTGCCAGTTTTCGATCTTTGTCAGTAACTACATCGCCTGCATCATGAGTAGAAAGCTCGAAGCTTACGGTGTCATAGAGGTTTGTCCAGAAAGGATGATGATCAGCTTTTTCTGCAATGAGTGCCACTTTAGTCATAAAGCCAAACGCTTCGGTAAAGTCTTTAAACTTGAAAGTTTTTTTAAGTTTGTTGTTTTCTTCTGTCCACATAAAATTTTATTTATCTACCAATAAAGTTACGAGAAACGGAGAACCTAACGCAGTATTTTTTGAATATCGAGTTAAAGGGCAAGAATCCCTTCAATCTTGGCAGCAGCTTCATAGATTTTAATCACTGCTTCGCTGGAGGGGAGTAGTGCCGAAGTAGTAACACAGGTATATTTTCCGTTTTTCGAAGGCCTTTCGCTTATGGTATGATTTGGAAATAAAGCTTTGACTTCACTCTCCTTGCCAGTAGGCACAATAAACTTAAACGTATAAAGCGCAGGCCACGCGTAATATTCATCTAATTGAACCCGAAATTTTTCAAACCACTGCTCATCCATATCTACAAAAATAAAAAAGCGTCCTGAGCCTCAAACTCAGGACGCTTAAAGTAATGTCAAAAATTATTAAAAGAACTTATACCGTTCATCTTCAATTTTGGCCCCTTCTTTCAAAGCTTCTGAAATTGCATAGGCTGATTTTCCATTTAACCCTTGTAACAATTGATTTCTAAACATGCTGTAATCCCCAACAGCTGGGGCAATAGTTTTATTTTGGAGTTCGGCTACAAGAACTCCGTTTTCCCCGGCAAAAGGTTGTGAACGTTTTCCATTCTCTAATGAAAATATTTTTCCTACCGCAATTGGATCAAGGCCAACGCTCGGTAATGTATTTGAATTTAATTTTAAATCACTGGATGAACTTACAATGACATCGGTGCCAAACAGGCTTGCCATTTCGTCCAACGTTCCATTTTGGGCACTTAATTTTTCAATGATTTGCTTTCCTTTTGCCTCGTTGCGCACAGCAGGCGTAATTTCTTCTTTCACATCTTCGAAAGAACGAAATCCAGCTTCTGTTTCGCTTGTCATAATGGCAACCACATAGTCATCATCCAAATCAAAAACATCTGATGCTTTGTCAACTTTCGCCTCGCGGAAAAGCCAGGTTACCATACTGCGAGCATCGCCAAGGTTATTAATTCTGCGGTCGGCAGTTTTCAAGTCATTTGCTTCCATTACCACAAGACCTTCCTTCTTTGCTCTTTCTTTAAAATTAGCCACATCCGAAATATCGGCTGCGAAATTCTGTGATTTCAGGAAAGCATCATTTTGTGTTTCATCACTTGGTGCAATTTCCAATTCAATGGCAGCAACAGAGTAAGAAGTATAATCAGCTAAACTGGTAACATCGATAATGTGATAGCCGTATTGAGTTTCAACAACATCATTAAGTAGTCCGGTTTTTTTAGCAGAGAAAACGGCTTGCTCAAAAGGTTTTACCATTTGACCTGAGGAAAAGGAGCCAAGATCTCCACCGCGGGTTTTTGTGCCATCAGTTCCAAACTCACTCGCTTTAGCTGCAAAGCTGGCACCTCCTTTAATATCATTCAGAATTTTTCTTGCTTTTTCCTTCGCTACTTTTTTTGAAGCATCAGACTCTTCATCCCATTTAATGAGAATATGACTTGCTTGTGCGTTGCCAACGGTATCTTTTCCAAAAGCAACAACCTTAACTACTTTATACGATCCGCCATCTAAAAATGGACCGATCACAGTGCCGATGGTCAATTCATTTTTCTTATCGGCCAGAAGCGCAGGCAATGTTGCTGTTGTGTATTTGGTGAAAGCTTCTGCGCCTTCGGTATTGGCCGCTGCGAATATTGAATCTTCAGTAACGGTTTTAAAGTCCGTTGCAATTTTTTCTAACTCCTGACGAATTTGAGCCGAGTCACTTGCCGATGCTTGAATGGGAAATGAAACATAACTTAAGCTGCGTGCCTGTTCAGCTTTATATTTTTCTTTATTACGGTTGTAGTAATCTTTTAGATTGCTATCCGTAACCTTAACCGCAGAATCACTAACTACAAAGTAAGGAACATACAGATACTTAACTTCAGCTACATCGTTTTGTGTGTGATAATCGCGCTCAGCTTCTGCATCGGTAACGTAATTAGTTTTAATCAACAGATTCTCGTACTTAATCCGCTCGCGACCTAATCCTAAATCAGATTGGAAAGTAGTCCAGCGGTATTTTGCTTCGTTATAACCGGCTAGCATTTGTGGATTGCCGATAGGAGCAGGTGTATTGAATTGATTGATGTATTGCATCAACCTTGCACGATCAAAATTTCCGGCAGAGTCCAAAAACGAAGACTTTACGTTTTCGTCTATGTTTTTACCCTGAATCATATCCCACACCTCATCGGTTGTTACCTGCACACCTACTTTTTCAAATTGTGGTTTGATCGCTTTTTTAGCAATCAAAAGATCCCAGGCTTGCTGCTGCAATAAGGGTCTTTCACGGTCACCAGGCTGGCGTCCGAAATTAAGGATATAATTGTTTTCGCGTTCCTGAATGGCAGCCTGATATTCTTCTAGAGTTATGCTGTTACCGCCAATCTCGCCTACCGTATTTGAGTTTCCGATTATCGACTGCGGGCCATTACCAAAAAGATCATTTAATACAAAGGCAGCAATGGCTATTGCCACAAAACCAACTACCCACTTGGTCATCTTGTTCCTCAACGTTCCTATTAATGCCATAAAAGAAAATTATAATGTTTTGAACTTGTTTTACCGTATTTGTGGCCTGTTTCGCAAGAAACAAAGCCCGCTTTGTTTAAAGAACCGCAAATTTAACCCGATATATCAATTCGGCAAAGGAGAGTTTTAATTATGCGTCAATTAATGATCTATGACTGTCAGACAGTTAGCCTAGAAAATGCCTTTAAGGAAGCTATTTCTTTTTGCGATATGTATATATGAAAAAAAGCATTACCGCCATCATAACCAGCCAATAGGCCTGACCAATACCCACCGTCATAGTTTCATAAATGGCGATTATTACAAAAAAGGCTGCCAAGGAAAGGATTAGAATATCTACTAGTTTCATGGTCGAGGCTGTATAAAATGGTAAGCCAAAATTATTCCTTAATTTCAAATTCGCTGCCGCCCGGATTTGTGATTTTGTAATTCGATAAATCCTGATCAGCCTCGAGACCCGTTCCGTAGATCACATCATTTTCCAGCCTTATTGTGACGAACTTATCAGTAAAGATTTTCTTTGTGTCACGTTTCCAAAACAGCTCTTCCGTATTTAATTGATCTTGCTTTTCGATATTAATTACCTCCACTGCGCCTCGCCCACGCCATTTGTTTTCTTCTTTGAAGAAGTAGGCACTGTTTGCCTTAAGAGTAGAAGTCTTTTTTCCGAACTCATCGAAAAATTCGATGTAAATGCCTTCCGGAAATTCCTGATCACCATTTTGAAACTCAAAGATTTTTTTTGCTTGCAGTGTTACTTTTACAACTTCCTTTTCGGTGTAGTACATAGTAACATCTTCCGCTTCACTTAGAGGACCTTCATAGATAACAGGTTTGGCTGCTTCTTGCTGATTGCATCCCGCAAGCGCTAAACATCCAACCAGTAAAGCTTTTGAAATGAGATGTAAAGTTTTAAAAACAGATGGTGTTAGCTTATTCATAAAATAAAGAAGGCTGGCCTTACAGCCAGCCTTCCGTGAAGAATTAATTTTATTATTCTTTTCCGCGGGTGCGAAGTACTACCGTTTCGCCAACCCAACATGAAATTGGTTTTGATTCGCCTTCTTTCCAGTTTAACTCGAACAATTCAGTTACTGAAGGAAACTGCGCTTTAGCAGCAGCCATTTTTGGTCCGTCACCGGCTTTCGCATACATTTCATAGGCGGCCAAGTATACCAACCTGTCTTCTGCTAAGCTTACACCTTTCCTGCAATCCGCACCAGCGCCCATATATAAGTCTCCGATTTTTTCAAACCCTGCTTTACCAGCTTTGCGATATGCTTCGCGGGCAGCAGACTTGCTTCCCTTTTGAGCTAGTAAATCACCAACAAAAATAGTGGAGCTTTCTTTCTGATCAGGGGTTGACGCTAAAGTTGCAGCCTCGGTTGCAAATGTTTCTGCCTTTTCCATATTTCCGTTCTTCGCATATATCTTAGCCATATTAATTGCCAACCCGTAGTCTGGACTGTCTTTGTGGATAGCTTCGGCAACCTCCAACCAAAGCGGATCATCAATACAGCCATCAGCTGTCATGAATTGAAACATCTTTTTAGCTAACCCAAGATCTGACGGGTTTTTTCTAAACACCGGCTGCATGGTTGTCTTAACAAAATCACAGTTTACTGTCACAATCTTTGGAAGAATTTCATCAATAGAAGCTTTTGTTTTTTTAAGTTTATCTACATCAGCTTGTTTGTTCTCAATTTGTGCTTTTTTGATTTTAGCATCAATCACCTCGCTAAGTTTATCGTAGCGCTGCAACACTTGTTCATCGGTCATATTCTTTAACAAGGCATCGTTGATCTGAATCACCTGCATGTATGTCAATAAGTTATTATCCAATACATTGTTGCCACTGATTTCATAAACTTTATCGTATAAGGCCAATACCTCGGCAGTTTTGTCTTTGTTTTGAGCGTTATAGGTTGCTGCATAAATGGCTTTGCGATTCAATACGTTTTCCATATCACCACAATTGGCAATGCGCATATCGTACAACATCATTAGTGAATCAACCAAAACCTGTTTTTTTACAGGATTTTTTTCGGCTGCGGCCAAATTATTATAGATGTCTGTTCCGTTAATGTAAAGACCTGTATTGAGTTTAGGGGCATTGGTTAGCAACCATTGAAACCCTTTAACGGCACCACGATAATTATTTTGTTTTAGCGCGTCTGTATAAAGCGCGTTATTTTCTTCAGCTTTTTCTTTGTCTTCAGGCCAAGTTGTTCCCTTACACTGAGCGTAAGTTGTAGCCGAGGTTAGTATTACTAACATTAATCCAAGCAGCGATGATTTCATATTCATTTTCATTGTTCTGTTAATTTTATTCAAATCTCCTTCTAATAAACCATTGATCGTTAAAAGTCACACCAAAATAAACCTTAAAATAGTCTTCTTCAATGGTATTGTCTTGTAGATTTCCTCTTTTTCCAACCTTAACGGCAAAATCAAGACGCGATAATCTGCTTACAGGCAGAGCGAAACCAAAATTGATGCCAAAATCCTTAACTGGCATTCCGTTAATTAAATAAGGATATTTATCATAGCTAATGCCTGTTCGGTAAGTCATGCGCTTAATATAGCTGCCAAGCGATGTTGGGTCGGGTGTAAACTCCGTACCCACAGAAAGCCTCCAACCCGCAACGGCCTGCCCCGAAAAACCCCTATCATCACGAAATTGAGAATAATCGAGATAAGTATAGTCTATGCCCGTCATCCACTTTTCTCCTCGGCCAAATGAAATCCCTACGCCAAGCGCCTGAGGCAATGTGATTGACCCGGGCTGATTGTTTATAACGGTTGTAGAATCGAGAAGACCACCGCCAGATCTGCGCTCTATCTTGGCGGTATATTGCGTGTTTAGTTTTGCCCTTAAGTCATACACTAATCCAACATTTAGAAAGTAATTCTTTCTAAATACCGAATCTTTATGGTAGGATAGTCCAACTGTAAAATTAAAATCTTTCACAAACGTACGCTCATTCACTGTTGGAAAATAAATATTAGGTTGAACTACGGTAGCGAGTGAGTTGGTGTATTCATTAATAATGGAACCAAATAAATAGGTAGCTTTCAACCCAATGGAGAAGTCTTCATTAAGCACTACTCCGTTCGACCAAAAAAGTTGATTGATACCACCGCTGCCTGTTTCGGTAACGTTAACGCTATCTGCACTTCCGATAATTTCATCTTTATAATTAAGTTTATAGTTCACAGATGAATAGGGCGATAGTCCAAATGAGGAGGACCACTTGTTTCGTACGATTGGTAACCCCATAATCAGGTAGTTCAGATTCCCGTTAAAATTTTTCTCTGAATTTCCATTCCCTTTTACGGTTCTACTTTCGCCAATAAATCCCGCCTCAAAAACAGTTACGCGATTGAACACAAGAAGTGCCGGGTTTTGATTGTTGAGATAATAGTATTGGGGATTGCTTATTCCAAGCCCCGCCATACCTTGATTATGGGCAAGCGCGTTGCCATAATAATCGCCAATTCCTGCATACGAAAATGGGGACTTGGCCACTTGGCTGAAGGCATCTGAAAAACACAGCACAAGAATGCCAGTCAGGTAGGGAAAAATCTTCTTATAATTCGACATGATAGAGCAAAATCCTGTTTAATCCGTTAAAAACGAGATCAGGGGCTACAAATATGGGGTGTTTGAGCCTGTTTTCAAAAAACGAATGATCTCCACCACATAAAATCACTCGAATGTCGGGATACATTAATTTGTATTGATCTATAATTCCATTCACCTCAGCAATTACTCCATTTAGTACACCACTCTGCATGCAGGTTTCGGTGCTATCACCTATCAGGTTTGCTTCGGGAATAGATTTCACTAACGGGAGTTTTGATGTAAACGTATGCATCGCTTCAAATCTCATGGCAATGCCCGGGGAGATTCCACCACCCCGGTAATTTTCATCCCGATCCAAAAATTCATAATTGATGCAGGTGCCCGCATCGATTACCAAACAATCTTGTTTTGGAAATTGATGCTGTGCGCCACAGGCAGCTGCAATTCGATCTACACCTAAGGTTTGAGGAGTTGAATAAGCCAGTTTAATTGGAAGTTGTAGGTCAGCAGTCAATATTATTCTTTTTCCTGAACAAGTTGACCAACTAAGAATTTCTATTGCATTGTAGTTGACAGAACTCACCAAGATGTTTTCAAAGAAATTTTCTGTCAGGAATTTTTTTAATTCCTGGGGTTGGGTAAAGAATTCTTTTTGGATTAATAAATCTCCGACAAAAATTCCAACTTTAAAACGCGTATTGCCTGAGTCTATAACCAGATTCATAAATCAATTAAAATCAAAAATAAGCAAAGAAGATTCATGCTGATTTTAAAATACCTTTGGGGCACTAATAAACAGGTAAGATGAAACACCTTCTCGAAAAGTTTGAAACAAAAAGACCGGAAATTGTTTTTGAATGGAAAGATAGTGAAACAGAGGCTGAGGGCTGGGTTGTAATCAATTCGCTGCGTGGTGGAGCTGCGGGAGGTGGCACAAGAATGCGTGCTGGTTTAGATAAAAGAGAAGTAGAATCTTTGGCCAAAACAATGGAGGTAAAATTTACCGTGTCGGGTCCGCCCATTGGGGGTGCAAAATCCGGTATTAATTTCGATCCGAACGATCCTCGAAAAGAGGGTGTGCTACAACGTTGGTATGCTGCCGTTATGCCATTGCTCAAATATTATTACGGCACAGGGGGAGATTTGAATGTAGATGAAATTCATGAAGTGATTCCGATTACCGAAGATGCTGGTATTTGGCATCCGCAGGAAGGCGTGTTTACAGGACACTACAAGCCAACTGAACCCCAGAAAGTAAATCGTATTGGGCAATTGCGGCAGGGTGTTATTAAACTTATTGAAGACGAAATTTATACTCCCTCGCTTCAAAAGAAATATACTATTGCGGATATGTGTACTGGCTACGGGGTAGCAGAAGCAGTGCGTCATTATTATAATTTGTGGGGCGGAAAGTTGGCGGGTAAACGTGCGGTAGTGCAGGGCTGGGGCAATGTAGGTGCTGCTTCCGGATTTTATCTTTCGCAAATGGGGGTGAAGATTGTTGGTATTTTAACCCGCGAAGGAGGTGTGATTAATCAGGCAGGGTATTCGCAATCTGAAATAAATAATCTGGTGATAAATAGAGAGGGTAATCGGTTAATAACTGGTGAACTTTTGTCATTCGAAATTGTGAATCAAAAAATTTGGGATTTAGAGTTCGAAGTGTTTATTCCTGCAGCTGCTTCGCGCCTTATTACCAAAGATCAAATCGATCGCATGATCGGCTCGGGTGTGGAAGTATTTTCATGTGGAGCAAATGTTCCGTTTGCTGATAAAGAAATTTTCTTTGGAGCAACCGCTTTATATGCCGATGAAAAAGTATCGGTAATTCCCGACTTTATTGCCAACTGCGGCATGGCGCGGGTGTTTGCTTATTTTATGGAGAAAGAAATAAGCATGACTGATGAATCAATCTTTAATGACATTTCATACACCATTTACAAGGCACTTGAAAAAACAAATTCAATTAATTCGGCTAAAACTAATTTGGCTCAGACATCTTTTGAGATAGCGCTAAAACAATTAGTTAATTGATTAATGGTGTACAGCTAAATGTGGTTGAATTAATAAATAAATGATTGCGCCAGCAAAATAGCCCAGCATAGCGAGTAATGAAATCTTCTTGATATACCAGATAAAATCAATTTTTTCCATACCCATTACGGCAACTCCGGCTGCCGAACCGATGATAAGGATACTACCACCAGTGCCTGCGCAATAAGCAAGGTATTCCCAAATCAAATGATCCTGTGGATAAATATTCATATCGTACATACCCATGCTGGCTGCAACCAAAGGAACGTTATCAACAATGGATGATAGAATTCCGATTAATGTAATGATGATTCGTTGATCACCAAATGTTGTATCTAACCATGCAGCGAAGTGGCGAAGGATATCCATAGATTGTAAAGCACCAACCGCTAACAGGATTCCAAGGAAAAACAACACACTGGGCACATCTATTCGGGTAAGTGCTCCGGCAGCCGTATATGGCCGTTTGTCAGCTTCATCCATATCAGGGTTAATTAATTCAGAAACAACCCAGAGAACGCCTAGTGCGAGCAACATGCCTAAGTACGGAGGTAAGTGTGTTACTGTCTTAAATACAGGTACAGAAACTAATCCGCCTACACCCATAATCAGCATGGTTAATGAACCCTTTATTTCAGTGCTCCCATGTCCGTGACCTCCATGTCCATGATCTTTGCTTTTCTCATGACTACCTGCGTGGCCCAACTCGCCTTTAAGCGTAAACTGCAAATAGATAAGAGGCACTACCATACAAACAAGGCTTGGCAAGAAAAGCGTTAGCATAATGTTTCCTGAAGAAATTTGTCCTCCAATCCAAAGCATGGTAGTAGTAACGTCACCAATAGGCGACCATGCACCACCGGCATTGGCTGAAACCACAATCATACCTGCAAAGAACAAACGCATTTGTTTGTTTGGAACAAGCTTGCGTATTAGAGAAATCATGACAATAGAAGTTGTCAGGTTGTCGAGTATGGCTGAAAGGATAAAAGTGATAGTACAGATAATCCATAAAAGTTTTTTAGGATTTTTTGTGTTGATTCGGTCTGTAATAATTCGAAAACCTTGGTACGCATCGACCAATTCAACAATGGTCATCGCGCCCATCAGGAAGAAAAGAATCTGAGAGACTTGGCCGAGGTGTTCAAGAAGCGAAGCGGAAACAAATTCTACAAAAATTTCATGAGTGGTAAGACTCACAAAACGCTCCCCCAGCTCTATTTTTAGAATACTCAAAAAGGATTGGTATGATTCACCTTCAAGCAGAGAACTGGATGGTTCTGACAGAGCAAAGAGCGTCCAACAGATTACTCCTGTTAATAATGCCGATGCTGTTTTATTTATTTTAATTGGATGCTCAAGAGCAATGGCTAAATAGCCAAGAACAAAGACGATGATTACAATTGCTACCATAGATCAACAGTTAGGTCTATGGTAAATATAGTAGAAAAAATATTCTCTCTTTAT